>JAAUXT010082331.1_pt1 | contig 20335 bp, 17 predicted proteins | sample 7278171 | NCBI WGS metagenome assembly JAAUXT01 (sample SAMN14350112, study PRJNA611818) | marine sediment metagenome | isolation source: surface marine sediment (1.8m) | place: French Polynesia: Moorea | collected 2018-08 | reverse complement strand
GGCACTGGTCGAGCGCGAACACTGTAGGCAGCCTCTTTCAAAAGTATGTCTACAGCAGTTTCTCTATGAAAATGGTACTCAATTGTGTTCATATTTGGTCTGTAGATTTGCTTTTGATCAAGGATTAGGTGCCAGAAAGAGTTTTTGTTGGAATGCAGTAACAAAAAGTTGGCTCCATGCCAATTCCAAAGTTTTAGTCTTGTCTGGAGCTCTTGACCTCAGGCGTAAATCACAGGTCGGAGACGGACAAGGGACATCTTGGCCACTTTCTTGGTCAAAACAAAAACAACCCCAGAAAATCGGACTCGTGCAGACGAATCCGATTGTCAAGTGCTGAGGGCACCAATCCGAGTTCGGGTGTGTGTCTGGAAAACAAGCCGGACGTGTGAGCAAAGGACATCCCCTGAAGCATTGCTTGTGTTGCGTCAGAGAAAAACTTGAGGAGAAACTTCGGCTTCGGGTCGTACGTACATTGAGGAAGCTTGTCTGAGGACAATCCAAGACAAGCCAAATCCCCCACCCTTTGAACGTACATTTCTGCCAACGACAGACAGTATTTCATCGTGCACTTTCTCCTGCACATCAGGATTAACGGCCAGCTCGTACGTCAACCAGGCGAGAGTGGTAGCGGTCGTTTCGTAGCCAGCGTCGAAGAACATCAGAGCCTGTCCCTTGATCTCGTCCATGGTGAGGGCTGAACGAGAAAAAAGGATGCTTGACAACACAACGTTGTCATTTCACTCACGATTTGGAACGCGTCTTGAGGCTGGCTTTTGTTGGCCTTTTGCCCTCCTCCCTCGGATGAGACACTTTGGAACTGGTTTTCCACCAGACTATCGGAGTAGCACTTGGAAGAGCCACCTCTTCAAAGCACCACCTTTGTCGGTGGTGCTCGGAAGAGCCAGGTAGCAACTGAACCGAACTGAGACTGAGACTGAGAAATATGTCGAGGTAACACATTCAGTGTGCCAACCAGGGCATGTTCAAACACAAGCAAAGACTAAGCTGTCAAAAATTATGATGCCTTTGGTTACCCAATCTCCCAATGGCTACCTGAACAACCAAAACCAACAGCAAAGCAAAATTTTCTGGAAGTGTGTGAACAAACGAACAGAAGATCAAGATAAACCCGAAAGTTCACAACACGCTGCTCTTGGCTCCCCACTGGCCGCGGTGGAGTCCCCAAAGACCACTCAACACAAACGTTCTCACTGCGACCAGGAGAAAATCCACCGGGTGGAGGAAGCCGCCCTATGACTGCCGAAATGTGATTCCAATTCACCCCTTCCTTTGCATGCTTTTTGCAATGTTCGCATCGGTCTCTCAACGGTTTGCGTCCCATGACTGAAGCCCGAATGACCCCCCGTCCTTACGTCTCTTGGTGACATTATGCGTAAACTCTTCTTCCGGTTTGTCCAGGCTCTTGTGCGCCTTACTGATCAGGTGCAGGAAGTCGTTTCTTGTCTGACAAAAGAGCACTAATGAGGTTCGAAACATTTTGTCCCAACATCCCTCGCTGAATGAACAGAAAGTTTTTCAGTTCTTTTTTGTGAGCAGAGAGAACAGATGTCGAAACGTGCGATTGCAATTTTTAGCAATCACTCCCCGCCCCCCACCGCCAAAAACAAAAGTTGCATGGAGCTCCCGGTGATTTGAGAAGCGACCGAAACACAGCGACTGAAATACAGCGACCATACAATCAAGAAGGAGTGACTATCTGTCTAATTTCAAGACAACCTCTGACAAAGAAAACAGAAAACTTTTTCTTGAAAACAAATTAAATTGTAAGAAGAAGATTTGCAGTTGTTTTTGGCAACCATGACAGTTTTTGGTTGCTTCTGAGCATGCTCAATAGGTTATTGTATCACTGAGCATACTCACTGGGTCAGTTGCTATGGAGATGCTAATATTATGTTACAATTTCCAGACAAATTTGCTTGTCTTTTCTTACTTCAAATTTATTTTGGTTTGGTGCAAGAAAACTTCTTGTTATTTGCTTTCATGAAATGAATTGTAGATAGGTAGTCACTCCCTCTTGGTTGTGTAAAAAAATTCAATAGATTTAGTGTGATTTGGTAGAGAAAATATCAAAATTCATTGATTCTTGACACCATGCTTGAGTTGTACATCAAAACTTATCACCTAAAAGCTGCCAAATCTTTGCCAAATATCTATTTTGAACACTTTCCCCAAAATTCTAAATTTGTACCCAAACTTTGGCCTTACCTAAAAACTATGTACAAATTTTTGAAAATGAAAATACAAATGACACTGGTCCAATACCCAATCAGTACACTACATTTTGTTATTTTATATCCTTCATCAAATATATTTATACTTTCTGAGATATTGCCTACTTTGTGTAGTGAAGTCCAAAATATAGTGACCCCAAAAATTTGACCTTTGTGCCCTCAAAACCTAAAAATGAAAACTTGACAAATTCCTGACTTACACATTATTCTTGACTTTTCCAAATTCAAAGAGACCCAAAAAATCTAAATTTGAAATTTATCTTGAACATGAAACTGCTATACACATACTTTTGGTAGACTCTGCCTGCAGGTGGTTTGTTTTGGTTGCCCTGTTTCAGCCGCGTTGAGCAACCTTCAACAGCGCAACCTCCTCAAATCACCCCAAAAACCCAGTGAGAAATCTTAACATCAGCAGGTGTGCAATAACGAGGCACACCTCTTTTTCTGCATCTCTGACGACCAGTGTTTTTTCCACAACTTCCGAGAAGAACTTGGCGGCGTCTGGAGGAGGCCACGCCTGTCCCATCAGGATGAAGAGTCTTGTCAATTCAGGAAACACCGCTGCAAGAGATTGGGGACACAAGACACTGGTGGTCGTTGACAAGATTTGCAGATCAACAGAAAAGAGAGAGCTTGACACACAAGCACGGAATTTGTTGGCTACTCACTCATTAACATTCCAAAGGGATTGTCCAAGTCAATTATGTCCCCGTAAAGTTTTTCGATGAACGTATGGAAAATGTTCCCTTCTTCCTTTTGTGAGTCCACTTTGATTCCAAAGGCAACGCTTGAAATTGTATCCAAGCTAAATCTTCCAGTGAAGCTGAACAGAACAGGTCAAAAAAGACCGTAAATCAGAAAGCAGAGCCCGCGGCAGAAAACTGTATATACTTGACGGACGGCCTGCTCAGTCTGGCAGGTGGCTATTGGTCTGTGGGTTTTGTTAGTAGCTGGGTGTTTCCAGCCAGGGTTGGCCAAAGCCCCAGCAGGTTCATTGAAGCACAAAGGTTCGACGAGTGACTGACCAGTTTTGGCAGGTACCCAACCAGGTTTGGCATGTGTTCAACACGTCCAGGTTTGGCAAACTTATGTTGAGGAATGGAGGGTATCCAACTGAACTTTGGTGCACAGCTGAGTTTTTCAACAACACGATGGTGACGAGGAATGTGTTCTTGACCTCACCTTCTTATGTCGACGTCGGTTTCCTTCTTGAGATGCGCTCTGAGGCTGTCCACGAGCGCCTTGGCACAGTTGTTCACTTCAGGGACCATCTGTTACACAACAGATCATACAGTAGACTCTAAATGGGGTTTGCAGCTTGTTCCACGTGAACAACATCCGACGTTTTCTATCTTCACGTCTTCAGGCAAAGTGGAAACGAAAGAGAGAAACAGACAGACACACACACACACACCACACACCAAGGTGCACACAGACACACACCACTGAGAGAGAGAGAGAGAGAGAGAGAGAGACACACACACACACACCAATCACATACACAACTTCGATTAGAGGGTGCAAGAAGATGACCTGGCTGGAGAACAGTTTCGATTTGGTCAAGTATGTTCAGTGGTGTTCACCTGTTTCATTCTTGCTGATGTAAAGGTGGGAGAAATCATACTCCTCAACATCTTCCATTGTTCGCCGTGCGCCATGATTAAACTCTGGTCAAAGAAAGATCCGGTGATGAAATCCTGGAAAACAAAAGCACACGACTGGTTTCTCTGGCTCGATTCTGGTTGCAACCTGATTGAATGGATGTCTCTAAGTTGTTCTCAATTCAGACCCGTCTGGCCCCCGTGGCGTGGAAGTCCTTCACGAGCACGCGCTTCAGAAACTCCGGGTCAGCGACCAGCAACGCCGGAATGCCACCTTCGTAGACACTGAAACGTGGTGGACGCTGATGAACCAGCAAAGTGAATTTTGCTCTGTGTGACCCTGATTGCGTCTGGATTGTGAAGCAAACGTAAAAAAAATCCGTGGCTGGGAAACAACATCACTGCAGTTTTGACTTTCTGTTTCTGGTTCGACAGGGGAAATTCTCGGACATGTACTGACCCGACAATGTTTCCGTATTTCTTGAAAAGTTCCAGGTCATTCCACATTCCCTACAAAACAGCAATTTTCAAGCGCCGAATAAATGTTGTGTGAGACGGGAAGAAAGGTCAAATCTCATCCAGTGAAACTCACTCACTTTCTTGAATAATGGCATCACTGTTCCAACGAAAGGTTTAGGTTTTGGTCCTGGAACACCTTGCGATAGCCACAGCTTGTGGTTCCAGGTCCCATACCTGCCAGGCAAGCATTGTTGCAATGTGGACGTGCAGAAAGGGCAACCAAACATCCATTGATCACGGAGATGCGACAAACAGAAACAGATGACTGCATCACGACCTGACCCGTGCCAAACAAGTGGAATGGACGGATGACGACACAAAACAAAACACAAAACAAAAAAGAAACAAACAAGACAAACTTACCAGTAGAAGGCAATTCCGACAAAGATCAAGAACAATAGGAAATCGTTGATGTAAATCAGACCAAGAATATCCATGGCCCCAGCAGTTTTGCTTCGGGTTCGTGCGCTGGAAACTGACTCTTTCTCCACCAAGGCTTTTGTGTAAACCAGTGCAAGCAAATACTCAAAGCTCACACACATCCAGGTTCATGTTTGGATGTCCCACACACAGGGCCGCGACTTGTGTTATGTTTGAATGTGCTCCACATTTTGTCTCACTCAAGATATGGTTCGTTTCAAATTAAACATGCACAACGCAGAGATTCATGTTCATATGACGGTGTCACCTTTTTCTACCGTGGTCATTCGTGTACATGCAAGCAGCCGGTTTTTCAAACGCTCGGTTTTTTTTGCACATGTTTTTTTTTTTTTGCAAAACGTACATGACACTCTTCAAGACGAGTCGTGGAAAAACCGACCAGCAGTACGGCACAAACCAGGAACCCGAACCCAGTGTGTTGCCTTCAAATGGTTTATTGCGCTGAGCAGTTAGAAGCAACTTGTATCAAATGCAATCATCAGGAAATCCCATCAAAAGCATCAAAAGGTGAGCGGACACCATCAGTGCGAATCCTTCAGCGCATTTCAGCCTTCAGCCATGTCCCGTTCTTCTCCTTCGGGTCGAAGCCTGCGCCGATGTCCGGGGAAATCTGGAGGCAGAAACGTGCGACTGTTTGTTCTTCTGTCTCTCTCCGTGTGTCACTCCAAGAACACATTCAAAACATGTCCGAGTCTGCGTGTTGTTTTGCAAAGGCATAAACGAGTTCAAGACCCACCGATGTTTTGGCGCACGTTTGGAACTTGAACGTCTTCAGCAGGCGAACTGCGGCAACTTTGAGCTCGAGCAGCGCGAGTCTCATTCCGATGCAGGCTCTGGGGCCGGCGCCGAATGGCATGTAGCTGTACGAGTCCAGGTACCCCATGCGCTTGTCCGCAAACCTGCATGTTTAAATCAGACGAAATTTGGTGTCAGTGTGTTTGACTTTTGTCACGTGTACACGTACACATGGCAATTGTGTGTGTGTGAACGACTGACATTGCTAAAATAACTACAAAAGAGCCAACAAAATCCAGAGCAAGAGAGAGACAGGCAGAGAGAGAGAGAGGGCGAAGATAGAGCGAGAGAGAGAGAGAAGAGAGAGAGAGACAGACAGACAGACAGACAGACAGACAGACAGACAGACAGACAGACAGGCACCTCTCTGGCTTGAATGTCTCAGGCTCAGGAAACAAATCCGGATTTCTGTGTATGGAGATGGGACTGATGATGATCAGCGAGCCTTCGGGAATGTGGATTCCTCTCACCGTGACATCTTGTGTCGCTCGCCTGTCGAATCTGTGGAAAGAAGAACTGTTCAAGATTTCACAATGTTCAGGCAGCGGCAGAAAAGCAGCGTAAAAATGGGTATAAAAACTAACAGATCGAGAGATGCGTTTCCAATGTCAAGCAGGAAAGTCAAACCTGGTTACAGAGGGGAAGATCCTCAAGGATTCCTGCACACACTGATCCAGATAGGTGAGTTGATTCAGCTTGTCGTAGTCAATCTTGTCCTGAAAGTGAAGACAATCATTGTGTACGTGTGTGGTGGCACACCAAGAATTCAAAGCGACACCCACGACAGGCGAACGTACGCTGTCGCCGAATGTCTCCTGTATCTCGTCGTGGGCCTTCTCCTGAGCGTCGGGGCAGCGGGCGAGGTTGTAGATGACCCAGCAGAGGGCATTCGCTGTGGTGGTGTAGCCGGCGAGGAAGAAGAGGAACGCCTGCGCCTGGATCTCATCCATTGTCAAAGCTGACAGAAGGAGGAAACTGACTTTGGCGAGTTTCTCACTTCGAACTGTGGTAGCCAACTTGTTTTTGGCGCAAGTAGCATGCATGTGGCTGCTTATTCTGTGTCTGAACACGAAATGGTCTTCGTGTTGAGCAACTTGATCCTCCTGGACTTACGTCTCTTTGTGACGTCTCCGCTCTCTGCACCTTCCGCCTTTTCGCTCTCAGATTTGTCCATATTCTTGTGTGCGTTTCGGATCAAATTTAAAAAATCATTCCTTTCCTACAATGGACCGAATCAGCGGACGGATTTCTATTGTTTGATGTTTGATAACGCTTGACCTGTCCAAATTTCAGGAAAGGTGGCTTGTTTTCCAGAAGGGGCTGGGATGCTGTGGCTTCTACGTAGACATCTGGATCATTATTTGACAGACGAAGATTGAAGAGAAAAAAGACACGGAAACGCGAACTCACCACCGTTCCTTGTTCTCTGATTTCGAGGGTTTGGCTCACGACGCTGCGGAAGAAATCTAACACCTCCGGAGGGGAAAAGCCGAATCCAAGTTTGCCCGCGATCTTCGCAATTTGTGGGAAAAGAACTGAAGTGAAGAGAACTGCCTGTGGAACAAGCGAGGCGCATGGGACATGCACGGATCTGGAGGTGTCTTCAGATGATGTACCACTGTTGTTGAAACAACTGCACCACGTAAAGGATCAACACTCACAAAATACAATCAACATAGGATTGAATGTGTCATTGACGTTGTCAAATGTTTTGTTGACGTTCTCAACAAATTTGTTGTTCTTCTCCGTTTGACAATTGGTGTTGAGACCAAAGGCCACTCTTGCGATCACATCAACGGTGTAAAAACCAGTGAAACTGAAAAACAAACACAACATCGATGATTTCCGATCATTTCCTCACGTTTGTGAAAAAAGAAAAGAATGCTGAGCCCAAGCAAAGTAAATTTGAATATGTCCAGAACCTTCTGATGTCGAAGTCTCTTCCAGCTTTGACTTCCCTTTCGACGTTTTCAGCGAGTAGTCGCGCGCATTCATTCACCTCTTTCATCATCTGCAGAACATTTTGGACAGAACTGGCCAAACTGTGCACATGTGTGTGCTTGAAACACCCTTCTGTGACGCTTCAAACCTACGGCCTTGATTTTTCCAGTTGAAAATGTTGGTGACATCGCGCTTCGTAGCATTTTCCAGTGATCGCCTCTTGCGTTGAACAGGTTCAATTCCACGAAATTTCCAGTGTCTTGCTCCTTGGCAAAGGAAACACAAACATAACGCCGTGCATGTTGCAATTTTTCAATGATGCGGCATCAAACAAAAAGGGTGAAACGATTCAATAACAGCGTGCTTTAGTGTACGTACTCTTCTGGCTCCAAACGATGCAAATTCTTTGACCATGACAGCTTTCAGAAATTCAGGATCTGACACCAGCAATGCAGGTATTCGTCCCTCGAATGTCCTGGAAACAAGATGAGCAAACTTTGCTCGCGCGCTCACTTCCACAACACGAGTGCAGACGTGGAAGAAACGAAACTTACCCGACGATGTTGCCATACTTTTTGAACAAGTCCGCATCTGCGAACACCCCCTGGAACAAACGTAAGGACGCTGTTGATTTCTACCAACGGCAAAGTTTGGAAAGCAGACGTTCTTGCTGTTTGTACCAACAGCCCAAGCAAAATGCTTTGTTCTTTGATCTGTTCATCCCCTTCTTTGAACAGTCTTCCGCTGGAACATGGAACATTTGCAGAGAACGGAGAAGAGTGTTCTCCTCTCCTCTCTCCTGCATACAGGAATCCTCACCTTTTTTAAGAAAAGACGCATGGTTCCCAAAACTGGCACAGGCTTTGGACCTGGTACTCCTTGAGATTCCCACAGCTTGAAATGCCACGTGAAGTAGCTGCAACGAGACGAAGCAAGCGGTTTTCACAGACAACACATTGACACGGGAAATGTCGCACAAAATTGGTGCTTCTTTTGCAGCGAATTGGGGGTGTCCCTGGTCACCCCTTGAAATCTTGAGCTTGCATTTCTGCTTTTGAGGGGACACAAATGGTTTTTGCAGAAATCAGAGGGACAAAGAACCCATGGCGACCCCTGGATCCCTGATGTGTGCAAAACTTCTGTTTCAACAACACGTTACATGCAGTGCAAGATTTTACAATTGAGCGGAACTTACTAGTAGAGACAGGTGACCACGATGATAAAGACAAGAAACCAGTCGTTGATCTTGATGAGTCCCAGTCCCAGGATGTCCATGCTTGCAGACGGCTCAAGAGCGGAGTCCTCCAGCGGGAGCAAAAAGGCAGACGGGCGGATCGACGCTTCGCTGTTGCGTGTTCTAGTTCTTTTTCAAAAGCCGGGTCTGTCTCGTGTTTGCATTTCACACAGCACACTTATGGAAAGGACTTGTCATTGCTTTCTGCAGTGGAAGCCATTTGGTTTTCACGCTGGACAACATTTTCAGTGTTCACAATTTCTCCAAACATCTCAAGACGTGTTTCCCACTCAGACGAACAGTGAATCGACTCATTTTCTCTGCTGTGTTCGCCTCGGTGGAGCAGCGAAAAAAATCGTGCGTTTTGTCACTTGTCGCAATACATGCAAAGCACGCGCATTCGTTTCCAGGATGTTTCATTGGTTCAAGCAGTGCATGACATGCCCACAAACAACGCAAAGAAATCATTTTTGAGCTGACCGAAACTGTCTTGCATTCTCAATTTGCTGCCGCCTTGTGCTCACAAGAATCCAAGCATAAATTTTGATACCAACCGTGCACTCCGAGATCAATACCTTTTTTGTGTGTGAACAAGATTGGATCTCATTTATGACGTGCCAACAAAAATTGTTCCAAAAGGTACGTCAGATAAAGTATTCTGACAGGTCCAGAAATCTTCGTTGATTGAAGTTGAAGAACTTGATGAAAAAATGACACTTCAAGTCGGACAGTACGAGCTTTGGACACAAATTCCCCTTCAGGGCTTGCTCCGAACAGAAACGGAGTCTTGCAGAGTCTACAAAAGGACAACATCTCAAAGCGTGCAATGCTTGGCACTCTTGAAGGCTTCCGAATTCACCTTCCCACCCCAAAACGTTGTGTTGTAAGCACACAAACTGAGGCCACGGTGCACGAACCAAATCCCGAGTGTCGCCTTGGCTGGCAACCCTGAACCTGCCGCTGATTGTGAAACGAAGTGCAAACCCCTTCTTCGTGTCGTTTGCGTTGCACTGGGGACCAAAGACTGAACGTTTTTGTATTCGTGAAATATTTATTGCACTTTCATACTCGAACACCCACAATTAGCCGCGGACTTGGCCCTATCCTACACAAATGAACAGAACGCGCAGCTCCGTGTTGACACATCACCACAGCACAGACATCGGACTAAGCTTTTAGCACACAATGGTGCCGACAGGGTGTGTAAACCTGACAAATTCACGGCGTAGTCTACTCATGAAAATACCCTTTGTCGGCCAATGACTGTTCATGATATTTTCAGGACATCGCGTGCAAAACGCCCACAATGACACCGGTTGATATGGGTTTGTCTTTGGTGTGAAGCAGTCCTTGTCACGTCTTCAAAACAATCTGGGAAGCTGATATTTTATCACAAAACAAAAGGGAGGACTTCGACTTCGATGCAGATATTGTGGACGAAGAAAGGGAAAGACCGCAAACAACTGTTGATGTTGCAGTGGACACGTAAGAGTCCCAACCACCTCTCTTGGGCAGTAACCACCTTACAGACTCCTGAGACATCTCAATTTTCAAATCGTCTTGTGTTCGCAACATTTGGGGAATAAACAGGTGTTGTTGTCAATATAACCGCTCACGTTCATGCTGCAGACCTCGAGGTTGTTTTGATTTCGTAGTATCTTCAGATTTTTGTTGTCACACACGCTCAACGTGGATTGTATGACCATGTAAGGCCGAGGTGAGAGGGGAAGACCTTTCCGCTGATGTGGTCAGTCCCTGTCTGTCCCATTGTACCCGTAATTGGAACTTGTGTGAGTAGTGCTTTATTCCTGGTCAGCGATTTGGAAACAGTTATTATCCACATGTCGTACCATGTTGTGGCTTCAGTAACAGAAAACAACAAGCCACACAGTCACAATCACATCCAGGTACAAGAGTAAAGACTTTCTCAAGCACGTTCAGCTCATAAGGACAATTCATTTGTCACATAATTCTTCAACATTCCTTTCTTCAGAAGACAGTGTGATGCATGGGCGTTCAGTGATGTGAGGAGCCAAACACAATGGTTTATAACGAAATGCAGGTTCTTCTTTCAACCACGCTGACACCATCACGAAACAATATAGCGCACAAATTGATCTACGTCTCTTGTCTAATCTGTACATGCAGATTGAGAAGATGCTGATATGTGAAAGACCTGTGGCGAAATCCATTCTCTGTGAATCATCGGTGCTTAGAACTGTTGGAATCGGTGCATGCGACATGAAAATGATCGTGACATAAAGCTAAATGGTTTGGAGTTGCTGGTTGTTTGACGTATGTCACTCTCATTCATGTCACAGAGTTTGGAACCCAAACTGTAATTTTTTGGCAACACAGCTTCGTACCAGAACTGCACAACTGAGGAAGTGTCAATCGGGAAGTGTCAAACAGAACCGAAAAACTTGCAACGATTCGTGATGTGTCAAGCACAAGGAAAATCTGCACAATGGGCCTGTCCTGTCGCGCATCTACGAGGTCCTGTCATTTAATTCGTGGAATCTTCATGATCTGCGATCACCGATTTGACCATGATCTGTACAGCCATTTAACTTGTTTCTTACGCAACAATCATAACAATCGTCGCGGCTGCAGAACTTGAAGATTCAACGAATTAAATGACAGGACCTCGTATCCAGTGGTCGTATGTTTCGCCTGATAAAGTCTAGAACAGGAAATGAAACGTTTCGCTTCAGCATTTTTATGGAGGACTTTTGTGCTGTGTTCACAAACTGGTTTTGACAAATCGACCGGACTCTGCAGTGTTTACATGCTCTGCATGTTTCGGCTGTATCCGTCTTTTTCCAAGTCAAGTACGAATTAGACTTGGATTTATCTGTTCTCCTGATGCATCAATTTGTTCTCTCCAGCAACAGCCCTGTTTCTGCACTGTGTTTGGTATTCTTGGCTTCGGTGCCAAGTGACATTTTGCCAGGTTCACTTTTTCTGGTTCGCCCTTGCAGTGGGTTGTCCATATTCTTATCGTTTCCCAACATTGGGTCTCCCTCTGGACGCAAACGAATTCAAAACTGATTCACTGTGAGTTTGACACAAATCAACGCTTAGGGAATATTGTCACCAAGGATATGACGATCGCAGCCAGGTAGAAAAAGAAAAAGAGTCTGTCCATGACGAGAGCGACGATGCGCCACTCGAGGGCGATCTTGTTTTTCTCCTCCTTCTGGTGGATGCGGCTGAGCAGCTGCCGCAGGTAGCGGCGAATCTCCTTCACGTCGCTCTCCACCGACTGGTGCAGGTGGATCGGGGACTTGTCCGGCGACGTCGCCTCCGATGACCGCGAGTGGCGGAACGGCGTCGACGCATCCGAGGTCATATCGTACATTTGGAATTTGTTGTATTTCATTTCGGGAGGGGTCTTCTTGTGTTTTTTGCGTTTGGTGCTGCTCCCGCCGCCGGTGGCGCCTCCGTCGCGGTTGCTGCTCACGTGGTGCGCCAGCGCGGCGTTGGCGACTCGCATCGCTTCCTCGTTGGCGATGCGCTTGTCGTAGTCGTCGGGCACGAGCTCGTCGCGCATACACATGGCGCGCGCCAACCAGTCTATGAACAGCTGCAACAGAGATGAAGGACTCAGGTTCTGCGGGAACGGCAAGAGTCTGTTTGTTTTGCAAACCAAACCACGACACTGTCTCTTCGTCTGAGATCAAAATCATTGAGACTGTTGAATCAAGATCCTTGAGACTGTTGAACTTTGAATCATGAAAGTAAATATTTCTCTTTTGGCTTTGCACACAAATCAACTGCCAGCGGTTGCGACCTTGGTTGGTTCATCTTCACCATGTGCCTGTGTGGGAACCAAGCGCGGAATTGAGGCTTTGGCGTTTTGGAGAGGAGGCAGTCGATAAGCGGCGAAACGTAAAGACGAGTAGCAAGCGGAAACACTCACTATTTTGAGCCACCTGGGAACCCTGTTCCTCTTGTCTCCTCGGAAGTAGAGATTTATAACAATGACGGACAGGAACGTTGACAACGTGATCATTATCATGTTCAAACAGTAATATGCACCTGAAAAAGAAGTTCAACATTTGTATCCGACGTGGGATTCAACAGAAAAGGGATAGGTGATCGCAAAGACGGGATGGAGAGAGCACTGACCTATCAATGGTATGGAGGAGGCAGCCGGAGGCGTGGACTCGGCCAGCAGCAACAGTAACACGAAGAAGGCCACGAAGATATTCATACCTGAAGGTGAAAGCAACGTTCGAGTCAAGAATGAGCCCCTTCCTGGGGACACATAAAATTTTAATCTTTATCGGCGCACACCAGACGAGAGAAGTTGTTGCGGCATCACTTCGGGGCAGGTTCGGACGGTAGCAGTTCCTCGGGTTAATCGAATCAATGTCTGACGGATTGTTCTTGAAGGACAATGACCTTCATTGAACCGTGGTCAGGCTTCGCGGAACAGTTGGATTCTCAGAAGTGTCGCACATCACGTGGCGTGAAGCATATTCCTCGCCTTTCGATCATGATTTGTGGAATAATGAAATCATGCATTTGATTTCCTCACTCTGAATGGACGGATAAAGCCTGCAGCAGCTATTAATAACCGAGCCAACTCTCCAAACGATCGTTTCGCCAAATTGCAGATTATCTGATCAATATCTGTTCATTTTTTTCTGCGACCACAGAATGACCTATTTTCTGAAAAGTGATGAGATGTTTTTATGGGTGTGCGACATCTAAGTGGGGTTGTAATGTTTTCCTTCACAAGTTGTGACAAAAGGTGAGTTGGTAGGAACCCAACATGAACGGCTCAACAGTTTCTGAGAATTTATCGCTGCTCTGTGCCTTGGGAGGTTAAATATGTAGCCTGTCACAGGTGCTTCCTCCACGAATGGAAAGCATTAGTCTCTGTATCGTACCAAGCGTAACATTCAAACCACCGGCATATGAAACTTTGATAGATCAATCTGATCCAATATTCATGTTCAGGTAACATGCCAACTTGGATGACGCACCTCAATTTGGCCGTGTCCAAAATAATTTGGACAAGTATTAATACTTCAAGGCTGCGACAGACATTGATCAATGTTCAACCTGTACACAGCGAAAACGCTGCGCTGCTGACAGGAACATCTGGGGGCATCCAGTCCCTCGAGCACGGACGACCCTTATTTGGCAAGCAAATGTTGGTTCAATTGTCCGTTAGTTCAACCACTTTGCGCGCACCGATTGAAAACCTCGTTTCGTCGTTGTCTTGAGTGAATTCTTTTGTCACAACTGCTTGTGTGTGCAACAATTCGTATCAACGTCGAAATTAAACACTCACCAAGGACCATCTTGGCCGGAGACTCTGGGGGCAGCCAGAACAGCACCAGTGTGAGGGAGGATAACAATACACATGGAAGTATCAAAATATAGTTGTAAAAAGCTACTTTTCTCCGTAGCATCACTGTGAATGTCAAGTCGGGATAGGGCTCCTGGCAACATGGATAATACTTGACATTTTTCTTGGCCGGATGGCCCAGAATCATCCACTCATTGGACTCTATGTAGTCATTGAGGTCCACCTCGTCCAGGTCATCGAAGAAGTTGATATCCAGTTTGAATCCATCGTAAGTCCAGGAGCCAAATTTGAGGAAGCAGGTTTGCTCATCGAATGGGAAATGGGTGATGTCTATCACACAGGACGACTTGAAGATGGCCTGCGGGATCCAGAGCACCGTGCCGTCGCTCGACACGACGGCGAACGCTTCGCGGTGCTCCTTGAGCCGGTCGTCCGCGCTGTAAGAAAAACGCCGTCGGTGAGAGGCATCTCTCACATCAAATTACAGTGAGATTGAGAAAGTTTACTTGTTTGTTTGTTTGTTTGTTTTGTTTTGTTTTGAAGGCAGTTGCTTCTCTGGAAAAAATCGTATCTGATTGATTAACCCTTTCCAAGAGCGTCTGTGTCAACACTGTACACTGGTCGAAAAGTGCCGTGTCCACAGGAAATTCCTAATCCTCCAATGTGAGGATTCTCTCATCGAAAAAGGCAATTTCCTTGAAGCCCTTTGTGGAGCGATGAAGGCGGCAGCGGCGATTTGATTCCTGACTCGTCGCTGCAATAATCTTCCGCATTGCAAGACCTTGAACTCGCGAAAAGTGCTCAAGGTCCTGACTGTATTGACTTCGGGCAAAATAAAATCACTCAGGGATTGGAGAAAAATGAGCGTGAACCAGGACCTCGCACGAGATGTGGACGCGAGTACTCACTAGTTGTAGAGGACGATGTCTGGCGTCCACACCTGCCCCGTCGGGACGCGCACATGATCCACTCCACCGAAGTCTTGTGGATCCCATTGCAGCAAAACATCCGTCCAGATCTGCAAGACAAAGAGCACCTGACATTTTTCTGCGCACAGGCCTTTCTGGAAAGGCCTTTAGAAGCAGTTCCAAGACTCAAAAAGTTGATGTCTTGTCAAAGTTTTTCACACAACCTTCACCAACACGCACGCATGGCGGTGACCAACTGTAAAACAACGCCAGGGAAGGAATCGTGTGCGAATTTGACAAACCAACTGGGCGAAGGCACTCAAACACAGACAAAAAAACCACACACGTGTGTTGGAAGTCCAAACAGATATTTCTGCAACGACAGGCAAACACCCAAACGGAAGTCGCCTCGTTGCTTTTGACCTCGGCGATCGGCGCAGTTGTTGCCTATTGTGCTCAGAATGTTGGGTGAACGAATCCAGATGCCACATTTTGAATTGATTAACTCTTCCTTTTATCAGTGGATCCATCATGTTGTGGAGCAAGTGGTTGTAGAAAACTGGAAAAGGTTGCCGTTTCCTGTGAAGTGTACTTGGCAACAGTTTGGAGTCCGAAGAACCACACTCACTCGTGTATGAGACGCCCCCTTTAGTTTCCGTGGGACCTCTGCGCCAAAAAATTGATGTAAAATTCTGAGGGGCGCCTTTTCTTGGTTGCGACATTCTTCGGGTAAACAAGGCAAAGAGGCAACAATGATGTTTCGTGAAGCTGAAGCCGTGGCAATTGTCACCTCTTCAAAAAGATTGGACAAGAGCACATGGATTTGTTCTGTGACTCTTTTCAAGTCGGCAGGCCCATTGTTGTGTTCGTGTCAACGAGGAAATGAATTCAACCCATCTCGAGCAGGACTTTTCAGTGCGAATTTCCCTTCCTCCATTTGCTTTTACAGTCTTTCGATACTTTGTGTCAGACCACCAGGTTCGAAGGACAGCGTCGAGATTCTGATGGATTTATGTCCAAATCGCAGGCGTATTCTGGTAAATACCAGACATGTGGTCCCGTCAGCAGCTCCATTAACAAGGCGATACAGCTCCGAACTCAGCGCACCGACCCGCCCCATCCAACACGCCGAACCTGGCGTCGGACGAGAAGACCACCAAGTTTTTTTTACATCGAAGAAAGTGGTCTTCAAGGAATTGTGGCGATGACAACATTTCTCAGTTGCACGTTTGAAAACTTGTAAGGCCTGCATCAGCAGCTGCTGTTTGGTTCTGAGTGCGTGAATAGACTGGATTGACCTGCATTGCAAGCGCAGCGCACATGATCGACTACAGTGTTGTTTATCTCGCCCAAGGGTGGATTTATTCATATTTGGCCACTTCGCGATTGACTATGGACAGCCGTTTAACATTTGACCTGTTGCTGAAGACCATTTACATGTTGTTTCGTGATAAAGAAACGTGTTGCCTGCCTGCAGAGAATGCATGAGGGTAGAGTGAGATGACAATACAGCACGACAAATTTGCAGAAAAACCAATGGAAACAGTTTTTCGCAAACACACAAACCCACACGCACACAACACACACGCACACACACACAGACATACACACACACACACACACACACACACACACACACACACACACACACACACACACACACACAGAGAAAGTCAGCAGCTTCATCCCAGAAAGGACTGTGGTTCGCGCGGTTGCGAACCAAGGTGCGTGTTGCGATGATCGCGGTTTGTTGAGAACTCGGAGAGTGCAAACTCTTGGCTCAGTGGAGGAGTCTGGCGAGATCCGGCGGCGATGGTTTGACTTGAGCGTGAGCGATGCGGAGCAGTCACGGAACGAAACCCTTCTGGCGCCACCACGTCACCGCGTGTAAATCATCACGAAGCATTTGAAACACTTGACAAAACACTTTCGTGCAGATCACCGCCGGTGAAGCACCAGTTCCTTCAAAACTTCTAACAAAAGTCCGTGGTCGCAGCCGTGCGCCGGAGCAGTGGCGCTCCAGACCAGATCGATCGCCGGGGAATTAACACCTCGTCGACGTAAATCAACGCAACTTCCTGAGAAGGTGCGCGGCGCCACTCCGTCACTGTCCTTCTGAATGCTGCCTTCTTCCCACTCCCAACTTCTAAATTTCCGGCTCTGTACACCGAGGTGCGAAGAAACATTCAATAAGTTGTGCAAAAGGAAGTAAAGGCTTCGTTCAACGTGATTTCCTGCGCTGCCTTTTGCTTCACGGTGGCCAGTAGCTTCGCCGGTGCAGTATCAGTTCGTGTGAAAAACGCTTTGTCCGTTTCTGTGGTTGGTACGTGTGACAAGTTCAGCAGTTTCCCTGGGGTGCTTTGTGACATGGAAAAACTTCCAAAGCCTGTGAGAAACACTGAAGAAACAATGATTGAGGACTGACAAATCGCAGGAACTTGTTCGCACTCACTGGCATGTTTAAGAAGCTGTCTCGAACAACAATTATTTCCACAACACGCGCTTTGGTGGGTCAGAGCTCTTGCACGGGACAGGTCAAAACGATCTGTTCCAACAGGATACCGTTGTTGTGCGTTGACAGCTTACATCCTGTGTGTATCCATCCGTGCATTACAGAACCCAGACTGAGAGGGTGCGAGGCTGAGAAATAACTTTATCAATCACTCGGCTTGCAAGATGTAATTAAAAATCATTGGACTAAAAATCGAGTACGTTCCTCGTTATTCATCAATCATTTTCTCTGCCGTGTTGTGTGGAAGTCAGGCCAGGAAACTTTCTGGCTTCTTCGACAACTTCTATGAATGCGGAATCGTGTTTTCTTTGGTTTGTTGTCGGTTGTTTAAAACAGGCGGAGCAGACCCACTCGAAAGTCAATCTTACCTTTTTGAGAAAGAACAAAGGAAGTGTCTTTTGTTTTTTTTAAGGAACTGCAAGTTTTGGTCGAAAAAACCAACATCATCACTCTCGTAGTCTTGTCAGATGCTTGTGTCGCCACTCCTAAAACCGCGAGCCATACGAACGAGGTTTGAAGTTGTCCTGAAATGTGTGAACCACCTCGCTCATTAGTGGCTGGCAACGTGTGACCAGACACATTTATTTTACTTGTGACAAAGGTAAATCCCACTGGAGCTGTGATCTCATCAGGGGTTCTCAGGCACATCGCAATCAAGTCAGAATGAACCACCGTGGTTCATCGTGAGGAGTTCCTCACTTTAGAACTGCGACCCGCGACCAGTTCCGAATGACTTTGTCCTTCTCTCAAGAACTTCTTTGGGACTGTTGTGTCTCACACCAAACCTGCTTTGAAGCAGTTGTACTGAACGTTTATCCAGCCTAACCTGAGGCAGGAGATCAACTGACTGGTTCAGCTCAGTGCGAGTATTTTGACGTCAAATGTCGTCAGGCCAGTCACGCGATTATACCTCGTGCTTTCTCTGGATTCAGCACATCTCGTTCCATGTGACCTTTTCACATTCAATCACGATAAAACGATTTAAGTGTCTCGGTGATTGGCATAAAATTGATTGGAGTTGGACAATTAAACGAATTCTGCGTGGTGGATGACGGGATCCAAGAGAGAAAGCAGTGGCTCTGAACCGCCATGGTCTGGTACACATCTCTGATGTGTCAGATTGTTGGGCGAGACCACTATCAGGGTATTCTGTCATCTGAATGAATGGAGCTAATTGCCTCCAGGAAAGGACAACCGAGAGGCAGTGAGACGAAAAGTGCAGCTGATCAAAAAGAGGCCATTGATCTGTGATTGAGGAGCGCGATCCTTGGCGACGAACTAGACCAGATCGAACGATGAGCCTCGTGGTCAAGAACTAAACTGAAAGGGCTTGACGATTTTGCTCACTATGGCTCTCTCTCAATGGAGCAGCAAACCGCCGGCCGAGTTGATTCCTGTCGTATCGGTGCTGATTTTCTCAGAGACAGAGACTCCTTTCTTGACACTGAGCATTCAGCATCGTTGCCTGCATGACCAAAGTCGTTTTGTCAATTAATTCAGACCTTGTCACGAACACAAGCCGCTGTCTGCTCATGTCGGTGTTTTGTTGGGGGTGGGGGTGGAGGGTGGGACAGGGTGACCGCACAAGGGCTCGATGCAACACCCAGAAGTACGAGAACTTTTTGCAATGGGACATTTTCTCTCTGCCCAAAAAGGAAGTGTCAACACGCGATTTGACCATTCTGGAGACACTTCGCTTCTCGTGGGTAATTTCAGCTGACAAGCGTCCAGGCCACTGGACCTTCGCTCCCTTCTCGTCTGTACAAGTTCATCAGACAATGCATCTCTTCCGCAAGGTCAACTAGCGTCTGGACTGCATTCAAACACTTGGATATCTTGCCTTGTGATTCTCAACAAGCTGGATTTAACTTGCAGTTGTTCACGCTGGCACAAACAAGTGCTGCGAAAGAACGTCATTGAGCGGTTTTATTGAATGGTATTGTTGTGTGGGATTTTGTATTTGGTAGAATAATTAATCTTTCCACTGGTATGATTCATAACTTCTATCATTATGTAACTTTGAAGAGCAAACTGTCAAAGAATTTTATGAGCGCCTTTGTATTTTATGAAGTGGAAAATGCAATGCCTCGATGTCATCGATGCAGGAAAAATCGTCATAATCTTCGACCAGCCAATATTGATCTGTCTGCAGGCTTTATGGAAGGCAACTCATTCACTCGGTCACAGCTCAGGTTTGGTTTCAAACTGCTGCTTTGGTTTTTGCTCGAAGAACAAAACCACAAAAAAGACCGCAGGCATCTGGCACGCGGAAAAGCGTGCCTTGTGTTTGTATTCGTGGCATCGGGGGACAACAAGGTCCTTTTGAAGACACGGAAACTGCAAGTTCTACGTTGTGTGCGTGCGGGCGGTTTTTAAGCGAACCAGCTGCAAACAAATTTAAGTCGGTGTCTCATTCAGTGTCTGTTGTGATTATTCTTCCTTGGATCCCATTTTCTTTCAGACTTTCGTGCGTGTCCGAATCACCCGAAAAGGTGTACGGGAAGGCAGATGGACAATCAATGGACGCGTGGGAACAACGCTCGCACGCATTTCTCCCATCTTGTCTCTCACCGTCAGACACGAATCATCCAGTTTTTTGGACTTCATTGTCTGCAGCCTGAAAGCAGGCAAAGGACTGTCGACACAGGCATTCAAAAACACTTTTCAGCTTCGATGTGGCTGAGCAGCTCTGGGTTTTTAGTAGAGACAATCACCCAATACCGGACCACCCCACTTTTTTTGACAAGTTTCAACCAAATGAAAAAAATTCTTCTTTTTATTTGATTCCAAAAATACTTTCAGACATTTT
>JAAUXT010023672.1_pt1 | contig 20336 bp, 24 predicted proteins | sample 7278171 | NCBI WGS metagenome assembly JAAUXT01 (sample SAMN14350112, study PRJNA611818) | marine sediment metagenome | isolation source: surface marine sediment (1.8m) | place: French Polynesia: Moorea | collected 2018-08 | reverse complement strand
CTCAGAAACAAGCAAATCGTGTTCTTCAAGTGGTCAACATCACAATCAGGGTCCAAAATGTCACTACTTTCAATTTGGAGGCCTCCCAAACCTTTGGCAATTCGCCCTTTTTGCCAGTCGCAAAACATTTTGACCGCCCAACCTATCTTCTTGTTAGTTGCCGGTGCAAAGGTCTTGCCTTGCAAATCTCACAATTCAGACTCACTGACAGGTTGCTTGTGACGTTCTGGAGGTTCTTCTACTTGAAGTGATGAGGTGGTGGAGGCTGATTGGCTTGATTCTTCGTCTGTGTCCATGTACGGAACAAGGCTGTCAATGTCATCATCGCTGCTGCAGTCACCGGGGATGTACTCCTTGAATTGGGGCTTTGAGTCAGATTTTTCAACAGTCTCTTCTCCAATCACTTGGCAGTCGTCTGAGGAAGCTTCTGAGTCGTTGTCGTCCAGGAGGGAGTTGGAAGTCAGTTGAAAGTCAGCGATCGTAACCTGCGTCTCGACCAACGTCTGCGTCGACATGGCGCGGGCTCTAAAACAACATCAAAATATTGAGTTCCAAACAAAAAGACATAAAATAACATGGTAGTCATGTCCACTCAATTGTTTTCTTTGAAGGTACATCAAATTGAAGGACTGATATTCAGTTATCACGGGGATACTCACTCTTTTTCAGGGTCGAAGGAAATGTGCGTGAAAGTGCTGTCATGGCTGCTGCTGAGCACGTCGACGTTTTCTTCACCAGACTCATCCAGATCAAGCAAATGCGCAAACTTTCGACTATGATTCATGACCAATTAGTATGAAACAAAATTATCAATAACAAAACAGTCAGAAATTTTGAAGAAAACTAAACCAAATGACATGTTATCAAGTCGGAAAACTGGCCCGAAATGCACAACCGGTCAGAAAATGGTTGATCGCGCCGCGACCCACATTTGAGCCAGTTCCAAGAAAAGAGTAAAAACACGCATGTCAACATTGCCACCTCAAGCAAAAAACAGGTCAGACATGCTAAACTAAAACTTGCGCACGTGTATCGACTGCCCACCTGTGGGGTAGACGTGACTTCAACAATGTGGGCAGTGAGCCGACCTGGTCGACCAGAACACTCCTTGGTCGACTTGTCCTTTGCGCACTAAAAAACATTGATTCGTACAAAACCGCTTGTAACCCCTCTCGAGCTAAAGCTCTTGAGGTTTCACTCGTGAATTTGTACTCATCCATGCCTTGAAATGTGCGCAAAGGACTCGTCGACCACGGCGTGGACCGATCTCCCGGTCGCCCCACTGCTCGCGGTGGTGAACCCTAACGTCTCAAACGCAAGGACGGCATTGAACAGTGAAGCACAGGCTATGAAGACGGCGCTTTGCTGCAGGGCCCACACTAGATCCCACGCTGCCAAGACGTCGTGACGTCCCACATTGCGAGGACGGCGTTGCTGCGCAGGTCACCGTTCGCATGTTCACAGCAATAAGGGTTTGTCTCGTGAATACGCGGCCCTCTGAATGGAACTTTACACTGAGCGCCGCTCCGTACACATGTCTCCGCCACCACGACGGGCACCGGGAAACACTGCAGGCCTCGTTCTGACGGTGCGTAGCGTCGCGATCCGGTGCGGGTCAGTCTGTAGGCGCGGCTCCCAAGCTGCTTTTGCACCTACGTTTGTGGGCCCGACTTTTTTGTGCGCGTGGCGTCGCTTCGCGGTGCCCGTTGAATTGGGCAGAAAAGCAAGTTTGGACTCCCTCATCCCAACCAGTCTGCGTCCTTTCGAACTTGCAGCAAAGATACACGTAAGATCTAAGTCATCAGCATCAAATGAGAGAAAGGCACACGCAGCTCCAAAAGAATACAATGGATTTTCCGCAAGTAGAAGTCGAAACACTCATCATCGAGTCAAATGGAGCCTGATCCAAATTGAGGGTCAAACGACTTGTTTTGTTTGTGCTGTAAAGAAGAACAAAGGACTCGATGATGGGAGACAATTCTCCTCGGTTCTCTCTCTGTCTGAGTGGATTGGATGCTCGTCGCGAGTGTCAGGAGTCGTGTGGCCTCTGCGGTAATCCGGCGAAGTGGCCCGGCCCAGCTGATGAAGAACTAGGGCCCGATCCAGGATATGGTCCAAAGAGGGGGAGAGAGGGTGGCCCTCAGGGGCCCGATGTTCAGCTTTGAAAATTTTGCCCGTGCAGCACAAAAATTTGAGGATGAACAATTGAGGGTCACCTTCAAGTTTGCGTGATTGTGGATGAACAATTTCTAGTTTTGGCGGAGCATCATTCATGGACCTGATGTTTCAACTTTGTAAACGTTAAATTTTGCACCTGCAACGCAAAAACAAATTTTCTTCGCGGGGGGTGGTCCCCGACCCTGGATCCGCCCCCTGGTGAGACGCGGCGCCACGACGTGACGCCTCAGCGATTCCTGATGGCGACGAAAACGAGGGTCGGGTCCATCAGCTGTTCGCCTGGTCATGCGCAGAGCGGGATGGGCTCTCACATGTGAGTCGCATTGTGCGAGGTGAGGTGGGAATGGCTCCTTCAGATGGACATGAGGTCCAAGTCACCGCTTCGATCTACTCAGTTTCAGGATGTTGAGTTAATGTGCAGAGAGTGACTGCATGAGTACTGCTGTCCAAGGATGCGGAGAGTCTCAAGCTGGACAGCCCAGTGAGGACGGCACAAACTTCGTGTTGGCGTCTGTCACAAAGTTGCGTCTCTCAGGACTTGCATCTCTCAAAACGTTGAACCTCTCGTGTCGTCATGTTTTCTGGGACGTTGCGTCTCATCCAGGTGCCAGTCAAACTGGACGCTGCGTCGCCCTTTCTCGCGACGTCTCACCAGTAAATGCCTCTCGCCTTGCGTCCAACCTACTGCACATCACCACCATGAGCACACACGCTGAACATTTTCTCACAGTGCGCACGCTGCAGCCACCCACCCGTAATGCGACAGTAAATGTTATCAGACGCCGACCCCGCTCACACAGAGAAGCTGCCCCGTCTATTTGATTTTTCCGACATGGCGCAAATAAGCGGATGATATCATTGTCAGCTTCTCTGTTCCTCATCCCCCACTCATCCCGACTGGCTGCCCTCCCTGCTCTTTTACACGTCTTCCTTTGCCGAGCAAAAAAGCAGAAAATGTGTGTGTCTTTGCACTGCGCAAAAGACGTGTGTTCTACAAATCTGAGGTTACAGATCTGTTTGAACCTGCAGGAGTGTGGAGAACGATCCCTGGGGAAAAGAATGCGCCTGCTGCAGCCACGACCTCGGCGTTTGCAAGTCACAAGATCCTTAACGACAATTTTATTCTCGTTGTTCGCTCCGGATGCATCGCAATCGCTTTGTGTTCTATTCAGCCCTTCTTACGCCGGATGCGTCGCACGTCGCGTTCACATTGGCGTCGCGTCCTTGAAGGCGACGCAGTTCCCAGAAACAACGCGCCTGCGCACTGACGTGTACGTGCACGTCGCTTTGAAAAGGTCGGACCCAAGCTTTGACGCTCACGCCAGCGTGCGACGGGCATGCGTGGGGCATTTCTAGAACTCCTCAATTCCCACAGCGACGCACGCGACGCTTGACGCTTCCAGCATACCCCGCAGCGCAGAGCGTACCCGACGTACCCCAGCACACGACGTGCCCGCAGCCCGGAAACGCACGACGTACCCAGCGTGCCCCTCCCTCCCCTCCGCTCCCTGCGCCCGGGCGCGGAGAGACACATTCCTCCCCCGCCTCCCGTCTCCACGCGCCGCCATTTGTCAGCGCCATTTCTGCGTCTTCTTCTGCATCGGAATGTTTTTATTAAACGTGCTCGACGAGAGAATGGGATTTGTCGCCGGGTTGACTCTGTCGGGGAGTCAGTGCAGCCTTGTTACGAGTGCGCATTGCTCCTGGAAGATTAATGGCTTTATTTTTTTCTTCTTCTCAGGGAGGTGGGAGGGGGGAGGGGGCCGCCGCGTGCCGCGTCATTGTTCAGGGTCTGTTCAGGGAGACGGATAAAGTCGTATTTATGGCGACCTTCTCCTGCATGCAGCGGATTCATGACTTATTGGAGACTCGTATACGCATCTGTCAGACACTCAGATTGAACCATTTGAGATCCCCACGTTTGCTTTTCAGACCATGCCCAGTCTTGGATCCTCCTTGGGCCTTCCATGCCTCAATGATCCTTGGACCCACGTTGGGCCCACTTTGGACCTGCTCAGGACCCACTTTCGACCTGCCCAAGACCCACCTTCGACCTTCTCTGAACCCACCCTGGACCCACCCTGGACCTTCTCCAGGTCCACCCTGAACCCTCCCTGGGCCCACCCTGCACCGTCTCTGGATCCACCCTGGATCCATGCCTCCGGTATGGCTGTTGACAATTGTCTCCCTGGGACCTCGTCCCCTGCCAACCATCCGGGGTTAAGCGCGGCTTATGAAATTGTCTTCACACGTGAACTCCCTCCCTCCCTCACTCTCTCATTGGAACCAGAGCACACTGGGTCCGATGAGTCTCTTGGTGAACACGCACTGCGTCCAATAAGAGCAGCGACGCACGGACTCGATCCAGCCTGCTAGTTCCAAGGCACAGGACCCAACGCGCGACGCACCTTGCGTGACGTCATCCTGACGCAACACGTGATGTATACCACGTGGCCTGACCTGACGCAACGCGTGACACATACCACGTGACTCTGACCTGACGCAACGCGTGACGCATCCAGCGCGACCCTGGCCTGAGACCGTCCCTCGCTGCTCCTGAGTTGTTTTGTGGCGCGCCTCTCGCTCTCGCTCTCGCGATCTCTCCAGGGGCCCCGATCCCTCCACATCACACACAATGAGCCTTTTGTTTTTTATCGCGAGAAATGTCTCATTTTCTTCCCCAGCTTTTCTCTCATTTTCCAGGGTTTGTTCCTCAGATGTAAAAATTTGACGGAGCAGGTGTCAGATCGCAGAACCCATGGAGGAATGTTGCTTCGCTACACGTAGTGATATGGTGTGTGTATGGTCCAGAATTTCTTTGATGCCATGCAGATCTATCTGTGGGATTTTTGCACTGAAGACCAAAGACTGAAGAAGCCAGACCTATGAAGGCCAAACTTAAGGTCACCCCAGTGGACCTGGACATAGCTGTTTGTCAATGAATGATCCTTTCACCACAAGAAAGAAAAGAGAGAAGCCTTGTGAGGGTATCACACTGAGTGCGCCATGCTTTGTGAAATGGTCAAGTCATTTTGCCAAGCCGACGCCGCTCCCATTGCATTGATCTGGTCTGGGATCCAGCGTCCGTGCGAAGCCATGGGTGGTTCTTGGTCCCTTGGCCGATTGCGCCCTGACCCCCTGTCTTCTGGATTTGGTTCCGCAAATACAAAATTTTTGCATTTTTCTGTCAATTTTCAAAGTTAAGTTCTCCTTCCTGAGGGGATCCAGTGCCTTTGCCTTGACCTCAATCAGATCCTGGATCCACCTCTGGAAGCCGGCGCAGTTAAGGTGTTGAGAACGGAAGGTGGGAATTCCTGCCTCGTGGCCCTGAGAGGGGGAAGCCCCATTGTGCAGGGATTCCGGGTCCCCGGGCCTTTCTATTGTTCGTCACTACTACAGCCTCCTGATTACGGGAGAAACTGGGTCAAATGCGTCGTGAATGTCCTGCACAGGTGGCCGGAGCTGATGACTGACCACTGGGCCTCCTTCTCCTCACATCGAAGACGCCTTGCATCGGGTCTCCAAGCAAGCCAATATCGGGGCTGCGTCCTTTGGCTTTACCCGTTGACTTGAAGGGCCTGCACAGATTTTACAAGGCGAGAACAGGGCGTGAGATACGTGCACGGAACTTTCACTGGCCCAGATAGCAAAATGAACCAAGGGACCCCAGCAGAACCTGAGTTCAACAGAAAGAACAGGATGCTAAGTGCTGATGATCTTGCCAAACATGACATCACGCTCCAATCTGAATTGTTTTTTCAACTTCCAACCAGCTGAAAAATAAAACCTGACAAAATCAAAGAAAGGAATGGAAGTGTCAGCACCAGTTGGAGACCGGAGATTGGCCGGTCGTGGGGAGTCGAGCACAGCACCCCGAGGCAGCCGGAACCAAAATTAATTGATAAATCTCATTAAAATTATAAATTTTAATTGCCTCACAGAGCTGCCAAAATCATGACTTGAGTTCACAATCCACATCAACGGGATGCACCACGGGGGGGGGGGGTCTTTCTGCTGCTGCACATGTTTGAGTCGTGTTTGAGGTGGGGGGGGGGGATGCAGGGACTTGTCGCACTGAATCTAGTTTGCTTGCAGCATCATCGGAATGATTTGGTCAACACCCATTGACTGGGAAGATGTGTGGTGCAGTGCCAATTGACTTCAGTTTCAAGTCTAAACAGCCGACATTGAGTCTTTGTTGTCAAGGAGTGGAACAGCGGAAAGGGAGACAGTCACACACACACACACACACACACACACAGAGGAAATTGTGGACACGAACACGGTTTTGAATGGGGTCTGAACTCAGGAGTGAAAATCAAACCCCCTCGTCGCTTGAACAACACGCTGCAAGATGCACTTCGCTTTTCGTCGGTTCAGACAAACGACGTTGCACGTACACACATCCGCGGTCTTTTGCTCTCAGGTCTTCAGCTTCAAACTTCTGCTTTGCCTCTATGGGGAAATCAGGGCTGCGAGATGTGCTGTGCTGAGACTGGAGACGTGGTGTAGAGACCTCCCGGCAGAAGGTGTGTAATTTGGCCCTGTGTCTAATGAATGATTACACAAACGGAAAATTATGGGCAGCGAGGACTTTCTACTCAGACGCAGAAGGATTAGTTCGTGATCCGGTTCGCGGAGACACTCTGAAAAATAAGAAGTGCTCAAGGCGCCAGCCCCCTGCAACACAACGTGACACGTGCAACGTGGGACATCCTGGCCAAGATGCCACGTGCAACATTTTTTCAGAGTGTTTTGTGGTTCGCAACCGGCATTCGGCGTCAATTTTTTGGTGCGTGTCACGTGGATTTTTGACGTTGCTTGTTTTGACGTTTTTGACGCAGGGTTGTGATTCGGGGTGGTTTGCACAGGGTGGTTGGTGGAAGCGCGGTGGATTGGGCTGTGGTTGGGGGACGAAGCCGGCACCCTGAGCCCCCCCCCTCGATCTGAGCCCCCCCGGTCTACTCTGATTGCCACAAGCGACAGAAGTGCGTGGGTTGAGGCTTGGTTTGGGGTAGATCTATACGTGCGTCTTTCTGCCTGCAAAGGCAGCACGTATCATTAAAGTTCTGCAAGGTTGAGCTGTTAATGGCGTGTGAATCTTGGGGGGGGGGGGGAAGTGGGCAAGAAATGAACTGGTCGTGTCTTGACACCAACGCCCCCGACAGTTGTTTCCCGAGTGTATGGACACGATCTCAAGTGCCGTTGTGAGAGAATTAAGGAGAGCTGCTCCGACCGAAAGAGTCGGGGAGAAAGGGCCGCAAATTGATTGTGATCGCAACACTCCGGGAGCGAAGCGCAACAGGAGCAGCGGGAGAAACTGCGCTGCGGGCCGAAGAGCGGGAGGGAGAGTGAGGAGTCGAGAGGAGAGGCTGAACCTGGTTCACACTGTGAAAAAGTGTCCGTGTTCGTGTTCCCTTTGCGGGAAAAATCAACGAGTGACAAGACGCAGACTTCAGTGGACTGCACTTCATTCACCCGCGCGTCTGTTGTGCTTTTGCATCTTTGTGACATTTTGACGTCGTTGAAGCCAGTGTATGTCTGGACAAAAGGTACACGCATACCTCGCTCACACACACGCACACGCATCGGACGAGTCGTCCTGTGCAAACAGGTCAATGGGAACACAGTGCGACCTGCAGGTGACAAAGAGAACGTCAACGAACCTTTGACAAGCGAGCACGTTTTGGCGAAGACGCTGAAGTTATATTCACACTGGACGCGTCAAGCGTTGTGTTCCAGCTGAAACCAGTGAGGTGATGTGGACTACAACGCGTGTAAATTCCAGCGCCCAATGGACTTTGACGTCGACGCAACACGCAACACGCATCCAGTATGAATCTGGCCCCATCTGCCCCTGTTTCGCGCTTGAACCAAACGAGATGAGACAAGGGCGATCTGTCCATTGCGCTAAATGGACGAAACAAAGAGGTCCGAGAAACCCATCCGCGCTCTGCGGCCGCGGCGCACGGCACACAAAAGCCTCGCACCAGCTAAAAGCAATCTTATTCCCAGTACAACTATCGCGGGCCACCTCCAGACAAATTTGCTCTTCGGAGCTCAGGGGCCGACGGCCGACGATGCGGCATCCTCGTATAATGTAGACACTGTGGTTTAGAAGGGGGACCCTTCTTATGGCCTGACTGCTTGATTAAGTTGTCTGCTCTACAATGGTGCTCGCATGCACTTGCTACTTGGCAGTTCCATGCATTTTAAATGCCGTTTGGAGCGCTTGGCCGTCAATGGCAAATGTCTTCAATGGGCCCCGTGCTCGCAGCGCTGTGGAAACTGCCGTGGTGTGGGACAAGAGGGGACGAGGACTGAGGTGTGTGTGTGTGTGTGTGTGTGTGTACATGTGTGCGTACATGTGTGCGTGCATGCATGAACATTTGTGTGTTGAAGGGCGGTATTTGCTTGTGTGTGTGTGTGTGTGTGTGTGTGTGTGTGTGTGTGTGTGTGTGTGCATCTTCTGACTTTCATCATGTGTGTTGGGTGGGCCTCTTGATCACTGAGATTTGGGCCACACCAATTCGTCATGAAGAGGAATGCAGCAAATGACGCATCCAATGTTCACGGCAGAAATTACCCAACAGGCATTGTGGCACACAACTGTCCCTGCAGACAGATCAAATGTTGAAAGGCCAAAGTGAAGTGAACAGGTCATTTCACCCACGCAGCATCTGCTTTTATCCTCGGAAACAAAGCGCTTTCCTTCGTCTCCTGCCTCCGCTGTCTGACCCTTCCGACGCGCCTTGCACCGGACCAAACTGACGTCTTTTGATGCCGGAACTATTTTTCACAGCGTGTCCCGTCCCGTCCCAGAGGAAGCTGGTCTCACGGCGGATGAAGCAGAAGTGAAAATCCTATTAGGAGCGGGTCGCGCAGTAATATTTACAGAGCGAAGCCCTGTGATGCGATCCGTCCGAGGAGCGGGAGGACATCGGGGATAGCGCGGCCCGGAGACGCGTTGGGTGCGTCAAACGCTGCGTCGCTCGCAGGCGTTCCGTACCACGTGTCGCTGTGCACGTCAATGGGTCAATTGGTGTTTGATCACGGGCCACGACGCAAGGGATGGAACTTTTGTGCGATGTTCTTGTCCTTTTCGCGAAAGAGCCAAGATGTCCCACGGGGTGGGGTGGATGCCATCCTTATACATTGCGTCACACTGTGTGTGGGGGCACACATGGGTACACGCTGGGTACACGGGGCCCTTTGGGGCACAGGGTGTTGGGGCATGCAGGGTGTGTGCGGGCGCACAGGGACTTTGCTCCCACAGTTGTTTCACCCAATGCTTCTTGTTTGGGAACGCGACGCACGACGCATCCAGTGTGAATCTGGCCTGAGCAAGTGGAAGCGCAGAAGACTGGCACAACGCGTGTCAGCATCGGCTGTTGACAGGGCGGGGCGGGTGGGGTGATGATCTTTGTTGCGTATTGCTGTGGTGAGGTGTTGGCTGCAGTGTTCGCAGAGGGGCAGGGCACAACAGACTTTCAAGCTGCGCTGAGTGATAAGACACGAATGCCTGACTTTGACCACACACACACACACACACACACGCACACACACAAGAATCAGCTGTCCAGCATGATTGACGTTTTGTCTGCGGGATTCACACGTGCAAAAGTCGCACCCAAGATCCAGATGCACCCCAACTTTTGCCTTTATTTTCTGGTATCAAGATCTCATTGAAGTCAAACCATGGCAATCTCAAAACCTTTTACAAGGCGCACCCTGAGCTTTGGTGCTCGATGGGACAACAAAGGTGATTCTTGAAGGGGGGACATGTATTTGCTTTTCGGTGGTCTGTCTCACACGGGACATTTCGGCTGATGACATCAAGCCCGTGCAATCTCGAGTATTCGCCGCTGTCATCGGCGGCCTCTGTGACGCGGTGGCTCCGAGGCAAGACGCACCACACATCTGCGCCTTGAGAGCTGAGGCAACACTTGAAAACTGCGCATTTCCCAACACATTTTTCACTTCCTTCCACACAGGTCAATAAAATATCACTTTTCCACAGTGAACTTGAACTGCTGAGAAATACAACAGAATGAAATTGTGAAAAAATGGTCGTTCCACCACAAAAGCAAAAAAAAATTGTTCACTTCAGATGCGGCAAGAGACGCGACGCGACAACAATTTTCAACCCAAACGTTGCACAAACGCAAAAAACTCTGCGTTTCTTTGTTCTTTGTCATTTGCATCAAGAAACCAGGATTTGAGAACCAGTTGTCCAAAATTTACATCTGAGCATGAACAAAGTGGGATGAAAACCTCAGTCTCTCTCCTGACTCCCACTGAAGGGTTTGTGATGCCAAAGAAAAAAGTTCAAATTCAGAAGCCACTGACTGACGAGTTCACATCCTATTTGGTCTGACAGAAGAAAAACACTCCAACCAGCCAGACGAGAGGCTCAGAGTCTGGTTCACACTGAATGCGTCACGTGCTGCGTCACGCGCTGCGACAAGCCCTGAGTATCCGTGCGACCGTTGCTAGGCCGACGTGACACCCACGAACAGGGACTTTAAGTGCAACGCTTCCAGTTATCGTCGTACGTTGCGTCTCCGTACGAGGCGCTGCGTCACTGAGGCGACGTAGCGACACATGGCGACGCAATGCGTGACGCCTCCACCTTGAAACAACCCTGACTCACCCACCCTCCCCCTCGCGTTTGCAAAGTCATCTCAAAGTTCCCGCTCAACCCAACAAATCTGTTTGTTTTTCTCAGTGACTTATCCCCTCTCAGCCGTTTTACAAGAAAGGGATGGGTTTCCCTGAGGCGGGGCTGGGGATGGGGAGCTGAATAGGCCCCATTAAACGGGAGTAAATACTCCCCTCAATAGGATGATCTGTCAAGGCGGGAAGAAAAGGACGAACTGGGGACACGGGAGTCAATTTCACGCAAAGTGCCACAGGCCAAATTCCCCGGGTTCAGGCGGCAGACCTGGACCGCCGGTTCACGCTGGATGCGCGACGCGACGCAACACGCGATGCTGCGTCGTCGCTTGTAATAGAGGCATCGCACACCCGCAGTGTGAGCATAGCCTTTGGTGTGAACCCTTTTTGAGAGACTGAATGCTCAGCGGGTTGTTTCTCTCCTCAAATGACCGTTTTTGGAGGCACAGGATTATTTTTCTCCTCAAATGAGACTGAAACGGCATTGGACGCAAGAATTATTCTGGCCAGAAAAATTTCTGCTGTGGTCAAGAGTTTCTGGTCCTCGGTCAGTTGTCATGGAAGCTTTGCAATTTTCACTCTGATTCCAATTGGAACACACAGATCCTTCAATTTCTCAAGAAACCGCGCATTCAACTTCCACTTCAAAAATCCCCTGCAGTCTTCAAACAAGAAACCACAGTAGTTCCCTCAACACTGCCACTTGGAAATCACTTGTTTTTTTTCTGCAGAATCTTCCCAGATGATCAAAACTCCGGAGAATCCACAAGGTCCATGAAGTCAGTGCGGGAATAACTGACCAATTCTTTCCCGGACCCCGAGTGGGGAATTTACAGTTCATCCGCAGGACGTTCAAAATGATCAACAAGTCCTGAATCAGAACCGACTGTTTCTTTCACCGCAGGAACAACGTGACTTTCCAGATCAATTCACCAAAATAACCTCTCCTTTCGCGATCCAAAGTCTCACACAACAAGGCGTGCGGGTTTCACAAAAATTGACGCGGTATGCGTGGCGTCCCTGACCAAGTCAATGGGTGTTGCGTGGGCGTTTGCCCGTCCAGAGACGCCACGCACGGTGCACCATTGTGAGCCCTGCAGCCTCCGAAATTCAACTGCGTGTACAAGGGACTCCAAGCCAATTCTCACTGAACGTCTCCACGCAAACCAAGGCGCTGCGTCACTGGAGCGACGGAACGCGCAGTGACGTGTACATGGACGAACTGTGTCACCAGCGTGAAACAGACCTGAATCCCTTCCTCGCTTTTTCCTTCCACCAAAGAATAACCGTAAGTAGCGGCCTACCTTTGACGGACTTGTTGGGCGTGGGGCCGTCGCGCGTCCAGGGCGGATCCCCGTGTCCGGAGAAGTCCCGCAGCTTCAGGTACGAGATGGTCAGTCTGATGATGGACGCCTTGTCCAGCTGCGACGTGATGGCCCCCGGAAGTGGAAGCATCTTCGCCAGCTCGTAGAACTCGAAGTTCTCCTTACCGCGACGCGATCGCGCGGCGTCGCGAGATTTCTCCTTCCGGATCTCGAGGATGCTGCAGAGATACGAGAAAACACGAGAATTAGACATACATGTGCAGGCAAGATGGGGGGGGGAGGCTGGAAATATTTTGGACAAAAATTACAGCTCGTTCTGGAAAGGTTTTTGATGTTGTCAAGCAGTAGAGAGAATGGGATGCGAAATGAGCTCAACATTCTGGAGGGAAAAAATAAGAAAAGCAGTCCGGGCTGCTTTCAGTCATAGCTTCAAGAACAGTGGGTGGAAAAATTCTTGTCACTTGCAACAAATCTTTTTCCTACAAAAAACCAGGGATCCTGCTGTCCCACAAAACAGCTCAAAACTGTTTCATCAACGTGTGAAGTAGAGAGGGAAAGAAGCACTTGTCAGGGCCGCACATTCACAAGTCCCCGGCCCTTGAGTTAATCAATGACTCCCGCTCCTTCACCTCAGCCTCTCTCCTTGCTTCACCACCAACTTTCTACTACAATGAAGATATCATGTGGCCAGCCTCTCAGCCTCCCCCCTTCACTTAACGATGCCGTCAATGGGCTCGATCACTGAGCCTGCGTTCACACAGAGAACGTCGCACGTCACGACGCAGGGCCAGTGGACGCAGCGCCCAGGACCCAGCACAGGGACGCGGGGGCGCGGCGCCTGCAGTGTGACTGCGGTTTTCCGCGAGATGGGAAACACGCACACACTCGAGCGCCTTTCAATAGGACTCACCGCAACACAGCCACGTTTGTCCATTGACCGGCGCAAATGATGGACATTGAGAACATTGACCCTTTTTTGGGAGCTGAGATGCTCCTGACGTGATGACGTCACTTTGTTTGATTTTGATCCTTGATTGACGTCGCGACAGCTGTTGCTGCGTCTTGATCAGGGTGATGAAACGCAAACAGCAGAGTGTCTCCCACGGTCAATTTTTCCTTTTGACCTGGTCAGGAAAAACTGCAGTTTTTCATCTGCTGGTTGAAAAATTCCTGCGTTTTGTTTGCAGGATTAGAAATTTGCTTTGAATTTTTCTTTTGGAAAATGCGGAAAGGCGAGTTGAATTGAGCCCCCCGAGTCTCAGATTGCGACTCAATTGAAAAATTCTGCAGTTCGGACTCGTTGACTTTCGCAATGAAACTTCAGAAGTTCAAAAATGGAGCTTTCAGATTTTCAGAATTTTCCACAAGCTTTGGTCGGTGAATCGTGGAAATTTGGATTCACATCTTTTCAAATCAGTTTTTCCTTCAGACGTAAAGGAACTTTGAAGATCTGTTTTTGCTGCAGGTTTTCCCCTGAACTCTCTGACATTTCATCTTCAAATGCAATCTCTTTTTCTTGAAATTCAAAGCCTTTTTGCACTGGATGCGTCACGCGTGGTGTGCGGCACAAGCCAACGGGACCTGCATCGACTCTGCGACGCAACGCACCCGAACTTTCAGCAGCATTGTAATCGCACGACGCACCCATTGCAAAACTTACACCATAAATTCAAAGAAATTTCAATGTCATCATAAAAAGGTGGAAGTAAACTTTACGGAAAAACGTGATGCGGTGCTGACCCTTCGAACGTGGCGTGTCCGGGGTAGACCTGGGACGGCAGCCCCGGCATCTGCATCGGCATCTGCATTTTGGGGTAGTCCCCGACGTGGCACAGTGACATCATGGCTGCGGCCGGGGACGCGACGTACGGCGCGGAGGGGCCGACCGCCGCCGCGTGTGTCCCTATCGTGGCCGCGGGAGCAGGAGCGCGAGCTCCCGGAGTCAGTCCGTCCGAGCGACCGAGCGAGTGAGCGTCGGTCGATGCAGGCCGTCTGTCCGGGCCTGCGCTGTTGCGATGTCCAACAAAACGCTTAAGTTGCTCCTCAAAATTGGTTTGGTTGAAGCAGCGCTGCTTGCGAAAGATTTGAAGTGGTTTTCTGGCTGGCTGGTTTGTCCTTCAGACGTTCATCCAAATGTCAATGTTTTGAGGCTGATTCTCGTTCTTTGACGTTCAAAAATGTGCAATGCTTTTGTTTTAATTTCCCCAGCAAGATGGAAAAATTCTGAGCAGTTTGTCCTTGTTTCTGGCTTCTTTTTCTCAGCGAAGCGAGAACAGCTGATTCCGACTCGACCGCAGCACGATCCTGACCCGCTACACTTGAGACGTGCTGTTTTCAACTTTTGCCTTTTTTTCCTCCTCTCCTCCTTCACGTCTTTTTCTCGGTGGGTATAGTATGTGACGCAGTCTGGCTGTTCCCGACGCTACGTGCGCGGCGGGGTCGTGTGAGAGCGAGAGGGCGGCGCGACGACGTAACCAAGCGACGACACGCGGCGTTGCTAAGCGATGTGAAGTGTCGGAGGTTCCGTGCGGTGGAATTCGTGAGGTTCGCACCGTAGAAGACAGACGGACGTCCTCGGAGCGACAGAGGAAGACGCGCGTTCGTGACGTCTCGACGTGACTCGGACGTGGACGGGACGCGACGTGACGCGTCGCACGCTCGGACGTGATGCGGTGAAAGTCCTGAGGAGAACGTCGCTTGAACTTCGCGCCGTCTGGGTATGAAGTCCTCGACGTGTTTTTGTCCTGTGTTCCCTCGATGTGAGAAAACGCCTGGAAAATCAAGCAATCCCAAGAAAACTGTTCTGAGTTGAAGAAGTCCTTGGATCCAGTACTTGTTCTATTTTTCCTTGACGTAAACTACATGAACCACGTAGACGTGAGTACGTGACGCGTAGCTGGGTTAACGCGCGACGTGCCTGTGGGACGTGACGGTGGCCCGGGCGGCCTGCTCCGTGCGTGCGGTGTGGTGCTGTGCGTGCGGTCGCCTCGGCTCACGAGGACAGAGTGAGTGAGTGAATGAGTGGCCTGAGGATGGAGCCCGTGACTAAAGGTCCCGCGCTGCCTGTGCTCCTGTCGCGCTGCGTGCCGCGCTGCTGCCGTGGGTAGCTGATGGGAGATCAGACCCGTCCTCCGTCCTCCGTGTCTCAGCGCTCGCTCCTTCGCACGCACTTGACTGCGTGCTGATGCTGATGATGGTGGGACGGTCCTGCCCCGGCCGTGCTGAGTGAGTGAGGCCTGAAGCGAGCGAGCCAGCTCACCGCGTCTCCGCAGTGCGTGCGCAGAGGGCTGTGTGGCTGTGGCTGGGGCTGCTACTCAATATGCATGACTCGAACGGCGGTGGAGGGCGGGCGGCGGGCGGGGGCAGGGACAGCGAGCGCGGCGGGGACGGAGAGATGGATGGGATGGGGCAGCGAGCGAGAAGTGAGCGAGGCAGGCAGCACGGACCCAGCGCGACGCAGAGTTTCAACCGCATTTCAAATTCTGATGGATCCCCGTCTGTCAATGGGGGGAGCCTCTGTACGGTGCGTGCTGGGATCACGGACACTGCGCGCAATGTGTGTTGTTTCAGCCGCGTTTCTGACGGTGATAAGGGGTGGGAAGTGTCAAAATGGCCTTCAAAATGACGCGCGTTTGAAGCATCAGAGTTTCACAGGGCAAAACTAAAATATTTTGAAAGCTGACAAAATGCAATAAATTGAGTCTTGTTTTGGAGAATTTATCATCATTTTTTTCACCTCACAGACAGTTGAGGTTTTACTCACACAACAGAAGGTCTTCCCAAAACAAAGCGCGTTTGCGCCCAGTGACACCAAGTGTTGCAAAAACGCTTTTCAGAGTGAAAGTGAACATTTCTGCTGGTTCTTGTTTCCAAAAGTTGACAAACTAAAACTTTTTGTGTTTCAAACTTCCAAAGGAGAAGCGAAGTTTGTTGAGGATCTGTTTGCGACTTGATTTACACGATCCGCGATAATTGCACAGGTTTCTGTGTATTCCACGCAGTGCCCAGCGCCCAGTGAACTACGCACACAGCAACGCAAACGCACGACGCCGCGGTGTGAACGCGCGCTCGGGAGGGGGCGCCCCTGTCCCGGGCCGGGCGGGGGGCGCGGCCGCGCCGCGACGTGATTGGACGAGCGTGCCGGGAGCGCGGGGCACGGAGAGCTGTCCGTCACGCGCCGCGGCCCTCCTCCCCTCCCTCCCCGCCGCCGCCGCGGCTCCGGGCCCGGCCGCCGCCGCCGCCGCCCTCGCCTCGGCCGCCGCAGCACGTTCGCCCCGGGCCCCGCTGCTATAGCAGCAGCAGCTTCACTCACTCCCGCCCAGCCTCACGTACCGCAGCACCACATAGGCCCATCACAGCTTCACTCACTCGCTGCCTGCGTGACGCAGACAACTCACGTCCCTCCCTGCCTGTGTGCCTGCCTCCCCTCCAGCTGATGCAGAGTCCGGACCAGAAGCTTTCAGCAGTTTGTGGTTGTTCCTTTTCTGTCTCACTCTTCCTCTTCAATTGCGAACAATGAAGACTCGTTGTCCAGCAGTCGATGGTCCAAGAAAAGGCGAGTGTAAAGACAGCATCTCCCCTTGTTCACACATTCTTTTTGTGGTCCTGTTTTGTCTCTCTTTCTCCGTGACACACACACACAATTGGCAGTCCTTCTGAAATGCAGGTGCTCCTGAGTTTTGCGTTGTGGCGATGATCACCTGGTACCCGACTCAACCCTTCCTTGTGGTGTTGGGTACGTGCCTTTGGAGGCAGCTGCGTACCCATGATGTGTCCGGAGGACTTGAAACACTTCGTACACACACACACACACACAACACACACACAAAAACACACACATACACACACGCACGCGCGCGGACCTGTTCGAAATGATGCCAATCTGAATTTCTCTCTCTCTCTCTCTCTCTCTCTCTCTCTCTCTCCACACACACACACACACACACACACAGATGCATTGGTCTTTGGCATCATCAGAGCTGCAACGAAACAAAGGAACCAGACCCTCGTGCACGTTCGCTTTCACTCTTCACTGGGACTGGGACCAGGCGCATTCGAATTTACCCAGCACTGAGGGCACGAGTACACTGTGCAGGTCAATGCGAGCTGCGTCATCGTGAGAGACGCAACACCAATTGACTTGTGAAGCAACACAACGCATCTCGCGTTCAAATACATGTACGTGGCTTGTGCAGAGGCAGAGCGCACAGTGCGTCCAGTGCGACGCAGCGTCCAGTGAGAAACAACGCGCTCGAGTTTTTCTCCTGGACTGCGTGGTCGTCTCGTAGGTGGGTCACGTCCGCGCTGCCTCTTCACGCTCGCTGCCTCCCTCTCCTCCGTCCCTCCCGCGGGCCCGCAGTCCACCCGTCACGCTCCTCTTCACTGCAGCCCTGCGCCGCATCCCAACTACCGCATAGGCGGGGGTGGAGCCAGGGGCAGAGCTGGAGCCAGGGGTGCAGCCAGGGGCAGAGCTGGAGCCAGGGGCAGAGCTGGAGCCAGGGGTGGAGCCAGGGGCAGAGCTGGAGCCAGGGGTGCAGCCAGGGGCAGAGCTGGAGCCAGGGGCAGAGCCGGAGCCAGGGGTGGAGCCAGGGGCAGAGCTGGAGCCAAGGGTGAAGCCAGTGTTGGAGCCAGGGAGAGAGCCAAAGGCCGGAGTCAGGGGTTGAGCTAGGGCTGGAGCCAGGGGCTGGGACTGCAGTACCGCACCCCAGCTACTGCACAGGCAGGGCCAGACCGCAGCCAAGGGGCTGGGCTTGCACTGCATCATAGCAGCGTAGTTAGGGGAGGATCGACAGGGACTGGCTGACGGGGGCAAATGCTCAAGAATAAGGCACATTCAAGAAGCCTGGAGAATCCAGAAGTGGAGGCCAGACCATTGGATCTGGAGCTGACCTCAACACTGAGCCGACGTTGCTCATGCATTCGCCTTGGGGGCTGGGAGCTGAATCCTTTTTCGTCTGGACCCTGTTTATCTCAGGTCAGTACTGCAGTTCGTGGTCAATTCAAACGAAGCCATCCACAGATTCTCCTGAACATGCACAGACTCCGGATCCAATGGACTTGGAGCCACTGGATCAAGGACCACCTGATCCTGGACCCACAAGACCTTGTGCCCTGGATCCACCAAACCGTGCATCCACCAGATTCTGGCCCTACCTCACCCTGGATCCAGGGAAACTTGGACCCACCGGACCATGGATCCACTGGACCCACCGGACCCACTGGACCCTAGTTCCACCGGACCCTGGATCCACTGGTGGCACCGGACCCAGTGTAAACGGAGCATCTCATTCCACAGCAGCAGCAGCAGCAGCGCTGACCAGAAGCAATCAGGGCGAGGTCAATCTGAACCCGGCGGATGCGAGCCTGATTGGGACACATCTGTCTCGTCCGCGCTCAGACCCGCCTCACACCGGATACGTCAAGCACTGCCTCACACGAGGCACGTCACGTGCCTATCCGTATTCAGTTATGCCACACAAGAACAGCAGTTCGGCGCAACTGCCGAAAAAGACCCAACAAAAAATCAGAAGCGAAAAGTGTGTTGTTCCAGGCCGTCGGTACTTTGCTTTCCGGGGGGTGGGGGAGGGGTCAAGCTTTCTATTGTGGAAGGATGTGCTCGAAGACCCGTGGTTTGCGGTGTGATGTTTCAGCTTTTTAGTTTCACCATATCGTCTGGGTCAGGTTGGCTGCGAATGTACATGCGGGGCAAGAAGGCAGAGAGAGAGAGAGAGAGAGAGAGAGAGAGAGAGAGAGAGAGTGTGTGTGTGTGTGTGTGTGTGTGTGTGAGTGAGTGAGTGAGTGAGTGAGTGTACGTGCGTCTGTGTGTGTGCGTGTATGTGTGCGTGTGTGTGTGAACCATCTTCATCATTCGTTTTTACTTTCATGTCAAGAGCAGCGAAACTCGAGTCGAGCACGAGTCCGACACTTGTGAATTTCCGTCATTGAGCATGCCGAATGCAGCGCACACATGTATCTAAATATTGTGACACTTTTATGGGTGCATAACAATGACGCATGATCTCCATGCCGACCGGCGCGCGCGGTCAGGTAATTAGGTGCGTGAGGCCTAATTAAGGACCCACCATCATCAAGAGTCAAAACTGAAGTCATCAATGCAAAGAGCAATGTTCTCCTCTGGCTCAGAGACTCACAAGCAGAACAACAAAATGGACGTTTCTGGAAGTTCAGTTCAGACAAGAAATGTGTGTGGTTGCGGGAGCACATCCAGACTTGGTTCAGAGATCAACCTCATAAGAGCTCGACCTCTGCACACACACACACACACACACACACACACACACACACATTCGTGCAGGGCGCTTACAGTGTGAACCAGGGTTGGTGAGTCTGTGTTGACTTTGCAGCGAAATTTGTATTTGCGGATGCCTCCCGTTCCTGCAGTGCGGGGTGCGGAGCTGAGACCAGTGACGATAGAGATGAGACCGTGGGGCAGGAAGCACTACAGGTTCTCGGGACTTGACCAGAGATTTGAGGCCAAAACCCCACAATTTGCGTTTCGTGCACCAGGTTGGTAAAACACGATGGAGTGAAGAAAGAAGAAGAGAAAGAAAGAAAGAAATTGTCAATTTCAATCGGATGCAACAATCACAGACCACAGAACCAGATCAGGACCCGTCCGGGTCCGGAGCAGGACGAGGAGTCCCGGCTCTGGGACCGCGGGGTGTCAGTCAGTCAGAGGCACGGGCCTCGTTCACACTGTGTCCGCCTGCGCTGCCTGACTCGCAGACACAACGCACCAAACATCTTCTGTGACGCAGGCTGGAAGTGAAGTCCTTGTTGTGGGACTGGAGTGTGGGTCTTGCAGATCAGTCTTCACAACACACGCACGCACACACACTCACACACACAAACACACACACACACACACACACACAAAAGTACGAGGACCGTCTCAAAATAGACCGATTGGAGGACTGTACATCTTTGTGTTTGGTCAAAAATGAAATTTCCTATACCATATAAATGTGTTTGGTACAGCTCATCAACCCACAGTTCAGGGATCTTGTGATCACAGCCAAATAACCTCTTTTGACTGTTTAAAAATTGGATAAACTTGTTTGTTTGCTATCAAAGATTAATTCTTCCTGTTTCCATATAATTTTTTAGAATTGCAAATTGTTTGTGCTTCTTTTTTCT
>JAAUXT010150350.1_pt1 | contig 20337 bp, 15 predicted proteins | sample 7278171 | NCBI WGS metagenome assembly JAAUXT01 (sample SAMN14350112, study PRJNA611818) | marine sediment metagenome | isolation source: surface marine sediment (1.8m) | place: French Polynesia: Moorea | collected 2018-08 | reverse complement strand
ATGTGCTTGGATCGACCAGATCACTTGCAATCCTCAGGAAATGAAGAACAACAGAAGAAATCGCTCCGAAAAAAACCCCTGCAGCGGTTTCTTTTGAAGACCCCCTCGTACGTAGACTCAATCTCATAAGCCTATTAAGGAATCTATGAAGCCAGACATTCTCTCGAAGAACTTTCTAAACAGCATCCACAAAAGCCTGGCAGAGTCACGGGAAGTTCCTGTTTGAAGTCGCAGTCTCACCTCGCACGGCGTGACTCTGACCCAGTCGAACATCGTCATTAGAACGTGCTTGTCCCAATTTTGTGGCGTATCATCTGACAATTAATTACAGAGCCTCTCCTGGCACCTGGCAATCCTCTTTCTCTGTCCCAATAAGCCCTGCGGTTTGATATTACCTTGCTTTCCGGAGCGAGTTTTGTGGATAAAGTGGCCTTTTTTCTGTGTCAGCCAACAGCACACGGTCAGCAGCTGCAAGAACCATTCAGCATCGGACAGAACGTTTGCTACATGGGAATCAGGAACAACCGACTGTGGGCAACACAAAAGTGCATGCATGCTGACAGCAGAGGGACTGCTGCTCTTCACAGGAGAAGAGAACGTACGAGCAGGTGACAACAGCATCCGCCGAACTCCTCCTGCAACCTTCAAATCAGGGACCCATTGGTGTACGTCTGAGCAAGAAGTCGAGTAATTTCCTGTGAATCATTCTGGACAAACGGCGATGGAGGTAGAACGGGTTGGACGATGTTTTTCACCTCATCCACTTTTGTCAGTGTACACGACCCCTGATTCGTCGTTTTTCCAGCGTTTCATCAAACACAGATGTTGTCCGTCTTGGTCGTTGGGAGTCAGTCAAGTCAGAACCCTGTCTTCGTTGGCACATTTCTATGCGCAGAGTCCATCTCAACTGTGAGGGAAATAAGATGGACAAAGCTCAAATTTCTGAGTCCACAGTTGTCGTGTGATATTTCCTGGATAATCGAGAAAGCTGCCTGCGAAGTTCGAAAGCCACTTGTTAGCCTCGCAGCAGCCTCTCTAATCCAGCCAAAGTCCACTTGAGTGTCGGGCTCAGTCGACTCGCAGACCGCGGTGCAGATTTGGCTGAATCTGCACGAACAACGACGATTCAACCCGCTTCACAACAGGGACATGGTCAAACGCGAATGTCTCTGTGATGACACAAACAATGAAAGAAATTGGAAGGTCAGCACGTTGGATGTCAATGTGCACATTTCCGTCACACTTTTGACTTCAACGTTCGTGCTGCAGAATTGCAAAGTCATTGACGAGGACACGACGGGTTTGAAAAACGGTTGGTTTCCTGTCGTGTGCATGACTGTGAAGCACAAGCGCCGATAGCTGTTGGTATTAATAATGCACACTTTTCATCCAGGAACACCAGGATCAATCATGTGGTGCAATGAAGTTCTCGCTCGTGTGGGACAACGAAAATAACTGAGGCGGACCTGTGCAATGGGAGGTAAACAGAACAAACTTCAGAGCCCCACACCTTCGACATCTCAAAGTGCCTTGTGAGGTGAAGGTGAATGTGCTTTGAGCTGTTTCGAAACATCCCTGCCTTTAACATTTCACTTCTGACGAATCAATCAGCACCGACGTCTATCGATGCCAATCGACACCAGAACACGTCACGAACTGTCTCAAATTCAACCAGCAAAAATATTGAGTTTCATCTGCAAGGAAAACAGCAGGTGTGAGTCCGAAGCCCCGCAGGATGAAGAGCGCGGAAACTCCACAACCTCCACACAGGATTCAATAGGAAACACAATCCGCCCACGACTTCTGACACAAAAACAGAGCGTGTTCCCGGCGCTGCAGCTTCCGCGAAGGAAAAGCCTCGCCAGACGTTCTGTTTTTCGTGCACTTGACTCAGCCCGCCCAGACCGCTGCGCAGGGTTCGACTCGGACGTCGTGCTTCAATGAAGCGGACAGAGCTGCTCGTTCCACCTGTGCGGGCAGATGTTTTATTCACGGAGCAAGTAAATTGTCCCTGTCAATCAGCAGCGACGGTCACACGAACATTTCAGCCGCTACGTCCTGCAGTCGGAGAATCAAAGTGAGAGGGGGAACTCGAAAGAAAAAACACCAACACAATGAACCCATCTGGTGAAAGTGTGAGCAAAAGTAATGTATTGATCCTCAACAACCGGGGAACAAACTGCATGCAGCCTCATAAAAATCATTTTTTTCATCTCAAAGAGATCAAACAGTTGGATTGATATCTTATGGATTGAAATCTCCAAAGGACATTTGTCCATGACAGCTCAATGCAAGTGAAAACGCAACTTTCATCTGTCTTTCAACACATTGGGATCAAACAACATTCTCTGACTGCCTGTGGGAATTTTTCAACAGGATCCAGTGTCTCTGCAGACTTGAAACGCCTTTGTCTTTTTCGGCGATTTTTGTTGCTTCTTTGAGTCCATTCTTTATGCTTCTCGGCAAAAGCAGCAGATCGGGCTCACAATTATCCACGGGCGAATCCCCGAGGGACTAACGCTCTTCTCCAGCTGAGGGACCCATCACATTTATATTTTATGTCTACACCTTGGAGCCTTTCAATTTATTTGGGGATCGCACGATTCCAGCGAGAAGCAGAGCACCGGAAGGTCTGTGCGCGTGGGAGAATACACCCAAGCGACTAAGCCCCCCTCCCACAAATGGCAGAATCCAGACGTTGTGCACAGACAGCTGCAGAATCCATTTAATACAATTGTAAACACTGCAAGTCGATATCGAGGACCATGAGTTGGAGTTTTGTTGTTGGTGATTTGGTGACGTGCTCATACCAAACCTTTGAGAGACAGGGGTTGTGTTTCGAAACAACAAGGACCAAAATAACTTCAAGAAACCACCCACGCAATTTTGTCTTTATTCCTTCTGTGGATCCGAAGCACAAATTCTTTGAGCGTAGGAGGACCACCCTTCTTCCTTTTGGATCTTTGGAATGTACGAAGTGCAAGATGACAAGATCTGACATCCGAAACGCAAGAAGTACGAGCTATTCCAAGCAACTGGAAATGCTCCAAACGTTCCAGGATCGATTGGTGGATCCAATCAAGTGAAACCACGATCAAGAAAGTTCCTGTTGGTCCACCACATTTACCGCACGCTCGCTTTACTTTCCTCCCCCAACAAGCTCGGCGAATCCGTGCGCGGCTGAGAAAATCTATTCGTGAGGATTTCCGCAGCCACCACTTTCCATCAAAACACAGATCATGCACGAGGAAAAAAAAGCCTGGCAAAACAATTCGAACAAACCAAGAAAGGGTGAAGCCCACCATTTTCTTTGAGTTGCCCATTCAAGACCTCAACAGCCAACAACAGTGTTCTTCCAGATTTGGTGAGCAATCATGACGGTAATCATTCACTGGACAAAATTAGAAGCTCGACTTTTTCCTGTCGCTGGTTTCGGGGCTCCTAACAGTGTGCTGCGCACTTGAAGGCGTCAGCCCAGGTTGTCTATTTACTCCGAGAATTCCTCCGAACTCTCGGGTTGCTTCTCTCCGGATTCCCGACTGGAACCTGCCGCAGTTTACGACTGCGGGGCCACATCAACCCGAGCAACCGTGGACGAACGTCTCACAAAGTTGTCCGTTCTGTCAAATTGACGTGAAAAATACAAGATGGGGGGGGGGGGGAGTTTTGACAGTGCAGGTCTAATTTACGCTTATGATCTCACCGCATAAATTCCTCGTTTTAGTGGCACAAACAATCAGTATCGTACAGAGTGACTGAAGGAGTCAACTTTCCTCCTCAACAGATAACAGACAAATGCATCAAATGGCGAACCCTTGCAAGAACGAGAACAGAAGCACTGCATCATATCGTTGGATCGTTCTGTCAGTGCCTCAGCATCACACATCCTTTTCGTTCAAGAAATCTGGGCTTTTGACTTTCGCGAGTGCGAATGTCCACTGTTTTCCCTCTGCTGTTTTTGCAACCCAAACGACTCGCGGTTCAAAGTTTCTCCCCTGTCGGCATCAGGTTCTGGACAGCACCAGCCGTTCGACTTGGTGCCCGATTTTCTTGTTTTTCATTCTTGCTGCGCACACAACACTTTCGAAGCAAAAATGAAAAAAGACTACTGCGTCCACTACAGAAACCCAAAAAAGAAAAATCTTCAAAAGTGACTTGGTGTGGTGGTGTCTTGAAACTTTGGACAAAATTCTCATCTGTGCAAGAAAGTGCAAACTATCAAAATGCAAGATTGTTTAAAAAATCTGCATGTATTTTCAGAGAAAAAGGCCATGGGAAAGAGAACAACCAGAAAACTCCAAACAAGAAACAAATTTTCTCTGAAAGCCAAATAAAACAAGAAAATTTCAAGCAATGAACAGCAAAAACACATCGAAGATGGGAGTTTAACAAGGAGGAATGGGTGACGCTGGCCCACTCAGTAGCTGAAACCTTCCAAGTGCACGTCCCATCATCGAGGCTGCCCAGTCCTATGACAGACATTCTGGTGTAGGAAACACGCAAACACGAAAAGTGTGGATAACAAGCAGCAAACGTTGAAGCGAGCCAAACATCGACCGTGTGCCACTGGACAAGTCCAAGTGCTGCTTCCACTCAGATTTGTCTATCTAAATTGAAAATCCAAAGAGATACCTTGTAGTTTCGTCTTCACTGCAGGAATGGAAACAAATTGGCCAAATGAATGTGAGACCCCGGCTCAACAATGCGGGTTGTACGAAAAGCTTCGTTCCGTGAGATACTGAACACCCTTACGAAACCGGTTGCAGAAAGATTACGTCCGCAGCACGCTGGATACCTTTGGCTTGGCTTTCAAGCAGGATATCTCTGGGATCAAAGCCTCCGTCGCAGACATCATTACACATGAACAACAGATGTGGGTGGGCGTTGAACACTGTACGAGACGACACAACACACAAGTGGACATTTCTACTTGCCGGACGAAGTTCCAGAAAACAAAACAGGCAGATTTTACACTGATTTTCACCAATCCAGCACAAACTGACTGGATGTGTGGTGCCCAGAAGCCAAACCCACACACGTCAAAATGAAGCAAAGCTGCAGCATCTGTTTTTGCGAGTCGTGTTCGTGTGGCGATATCATATTCTCTGCATCTGCAGCGGAGACCTTTTTCTTTCGGGACAGGCTTTTAATGCTGCACCACCCACGAGCGAGAGCTTCATAGAGGTGTTGTGATGGACCACTGGAAGGCGAGGCGCTGAGACGGGCATTACCTTTCCGACGCGGTCGAGGGGCTGGTGATGGCTCTGTAACAGGACGACTCCTCCGTAGGAAGGCTCACTTCCACAGAAGACGACCTCGGCTGTTTCGGGGTGTCGAGCATGTCGACGTCGAGAGAGGCACGGCGGTCGTCCATTGTACCCGGCTGCAGATACGAGGCGTCCATGGACGCTGAGCGGGGCTTCACGTGAGGCACTTGGAGCGATGTTCCCGCGCCCATCGCCGCGGCGCTGTGAGACATGGACGTCTTCTCACCGACCACCGTCGATGATATCACTATCGCTTCGTCCGAATCCGTAGGCGTCACTGATAACGTAATGGGAATGAACTTCTCTCCGCTTCCGAAAGATTCGTCATCTGAATCATCCTCTGTTTCCGACTCGGAAGACCAGTAGTCCTTCTCGCCCTTGTCTGGATACTTGTCAAGCTCAAAGGCGCTTCCTGATAGGGAGGTTGGGGAAGTCTCCTGGCTCGAGCCCATCTCCGACAGCGCCTCCAGGTGCACGCAGTGGATGCACAGTTTAGGGATCTCTGTGGAGCGACGGCGGTAGTACTTGGGAATGCCAAGGAAAGACGACGACGCCTCGCGGTCCGATGACGCGCCCTCGTCCGACGTGGACGCGCCCGCGTAGTTGGCGTCGAACGAGCGGGAGCGGCGGGAGGCGGTCGGCACCTGCAGCGTGTTGTCCTCGTCGTCTTCGTCGCCGTGACCCAGGCTGCTCGTGTCGAACGACGACGACCGAATCCGCGCGTTGGCGTCGGGCACCTCGAGGCTGGGCGTGGCCACCACGTGCCTCTGCTTCACCATCTTCGCCTTCGTCGTCTTCTTGGGCGATTTCGGGGAGTCCTTGGGAGACTTGACAGGTATGTTCGGGGTGTTGGGTGGGGTCCCCGTGTACCTGACGGAGATGGTTTCAACCGGGTTGGGGCCGTCCACCTGTGAATCCACTGACGTGGTTCGCTTCTGCCGAGAGAGACACAGCTTGGGCACGTCGTAGCTTGACGCTGGTGACCGAGACCGGCTTCGTCGGAAGATTGGCATTTTGCTCGTTATCCGCAGGCTCCGAGCTGAACACTGTTCAGTTGCATAGGAACAAGTGAAGAGACGCGAATGGGAGTTAGAGCCTTACCTATGCCATATCTCGCACTCAATTACGCCGCATCCGTCACAAGCATCAGTCTGAATCACCGCCAGGGAGACTCTTCATTCACCGAGCACGTTTCACAGTTGTATCGCATTTTACCTTTTGGAATGAGAACTTCTTCCTTTGTTCGTTATCTACATGCAACATCACAAGCACTTGTCATGGAACACAAAGGGTGCAACTGAAGTGAACAGCAGACTGGCAATTCCACTGCCGCTGGTAATGATGCAAACCTCGGTTCCATCCGCAAGTGTGTACTCCCGCTGTTCACGTTTCCCTCCTTGTGAACGCAGCCACAGACTTCACCGGACCAACACTGTTCACCACAGCCACTCAAATCGCAAGAAAAACATCCAAAGCTACTCTACGTCCGCGAACGAAGTGCATTCAATGTTCCAACGTCATTGTTGCTTCGTGGTACTTGTTCCAGAAAACTTCAAAATTGTCTTCATTTCTTTCTGCCCTTCTCTGGTGAAAAAGCCGAATGTTCCCACGGACTGAGCGCAGACACGTTCCGACTCAGCCCATGCCGTTTCGTTCACACCTGCTGCTCGAGTAAGAAAATTACAAACTACTTTCAAAAAGCCGTTCCCATCCGGTTTTATGCACAAGAAGCGAGCGCTCGTGCTGCTTCGTCAGCTCGCAGCTTGCCTCACCATCTACGAAGCTGCATCTTGCAACAGTCGGCGGTAAGAACCGCATCAGCTGTTGAAAGAACAAAGCACCACGCGGACTGCACAGCACAGGCACTATCGCCAACTCTGGACGGTGAACGTCCACGTGCCGATATAAACCCGGTTCTGGTCTGACCCGCTTCGCCAGAACACGGCTCTGGCAAAGCAAAAACGCGAAAAACATGCAACCGACGGTTGTCCAGACTTTTTGGGCGCCTGGTGCTGCCGTTCACCGAGAAGGTCAAGACCGAGGCTTCTGAAGTTTCCTGCAACACTTCAGAAACAAACAATTCGTCACATCTCTGACATTCTGAAAGACCTTTTCACAAATCGTACGAAGATGAATGTCTTCCACCCACACTTGATGTCGCTCTTATGCAAGCCAGGTCAGAGGAAGTTTCCAACTTGGGCATTTTCTGGAAGCTCCTGGTGGCTAGTAATGTATTTTCCCGGCCTTAAACTCCTGTGGAGACAAGCTTTCTACTCACAGGGGAGCCCTTGTACTTCTGGCGGCAGTTTCTTCCAATGCCTCATCAATAGCTAAGCAAAGGTGACAGCGGATCAAGGACGTGAACCAGAATGGATGTTACTTATTCGGATGATGGCTTGCAATGGAAAAAGCAGCCTGCCATTCAATCGGACACGAGATGGCTTCAGCGAAGTGCTCCCCTGTCGAGCGCTGGCGCTGTCAGAGCTTATTCTTTCACTGCCAACTGCAGCTCAATGCGACTTTTGCGGGTCCCAGTGGTACAATTTCTGACAATATCAGGGATATTCGCCGCTTTCACAGTGGTAGCAAAACACAATTTTGCCGAAAAAGTTCGAATCAAGGTTTGTTCGTTTGATTTTGCGAGTGTTGAATTCTCTGTACGATGCACAACTTTTCTCAAATTTTGTTTCAATAATGATCTTTGAATCTCTGCCTGTCATGATGAAGCTTTGCACGTTTGATTGAAGCTGATCCTCCAAGTAAAAGTCAACTCTGAAACCATTGTGTGTCACTCCGATTCTGTACGTCTTGACAACAGAGTGTGTAGGTGGTCTGACCACGAAACTTCACACCCACCAAAGCTGGAAGTCAAATTTCAATTTTTGACAACTGCAACAATTGCGGCCACGAAAAGCAAGAGAACAAAGATCAATGGGTTTCTCAGTTACCACCCCACCCTGTTGCTCACTCCGAAGGATGCACCAGTTTTCTGTGTGACTTGCAAACTTTCAACAGCGACAGTGATGGATATCAGAAAATGATGTTTTTTTAAAGTGTCCACGAGCGAGATCAGGACTGTGGGTACTGGTGTTCAATTCTATGTTGTGATGGAAAGCGAACAAACGAAAAAGCAATGAACATCAGTCAGTTGAACCAAGTTCTCCAGAGACCCAAGTTCAACGTGTCAAGAAAACGACCTCACCAACCACGACTATCAACTTGACACAACGACTTTCACATCTAAAATCGATGCAGGTCCCGCTCGCTTTGAACAGATGAGAGATAAGGTGGCAGCAGATGTTTCCTTCTCTTGCAAACACAGAAATTCTGCTGTCGCAGCACGTTCACGAAGAGACAAGAAGTGTTTTCGCGGATATTGACCTTGCCCTGACCAATCAAGATTGAAGACACCTGCACTGAGCGCACGCTCAAAACTGACAAACCCAGGTTGCTTTACTCCCTCCCCCCCTCAATGTGAACCAACTCAAATTGGTTTGGGGCAAAACGATCTCAAGGTGGTTTGAGCCTGGTACTCGTATCTTCAACCCGAGGTAAACCAACCGAAGAAGCTACCCCCCCCCCCCCTTGGTGTGTCCATAGACTGCAGCCACAGACACCGATACGCGGCTGTCACAAGATCACCTCGCTTCGAGGCTGATAAACCAAAACAAACGAAGTCACAGACAAAGCTACAGAAAAACAGAGAAGGAAACGTACGGTTCCCCACAACACGTCTCTTCAACCCCTGATCAATTGCCGGAAAGCACACGAGTCCGTGGAACAAAGGTGACAGTTGTTGGATCCAGTGCAGATCCGAACATCAAGGCGCAAAGCCGCGTGTCTTCAGTCCCACCCGGCTCGAGTTGGATCGACTTCAGCTCAGCTTTACACCTGCCAACCACTCACGAACTGCAGTCCACCAAACAATCTGTGTTTGGAGGACTGAAAACGCAAGTCTCTTGTGCGACGATGGAAGGAAACTGTCCCAGAAGCACTCGGGTGAGTATCAAGTCAACTGAGCTTACAACTAAACTCTGGGGGTTGGATGTTTTCAAGAGCAATCACACCAGCGAGTCGCCCACAGCGATTGCGCTCTGCTCGCCCGTAATCAGTTTACCTTGATGGCGCTTCCCCTGCTCAATATTTAGCTCACTCCTCCTATTACCTTCACCATTGAGACTCAGTCGTTCGGAAACATTCCGGGGTCAGGATGATGCCAGCTTGACATCAGCTGAGCATCCACAATTTGTGTCAAATGAAGCGTGGTGCTTCTTTGTGGCCTGTTCTTCTTGTTTGTAAGTGGAGACTGGAGACCTGACGCCCGGAAAACCTCCGACAGCAACATTCGAAAATGTTGGCCTGTCTTTCTGGTGCTCGAACGAGTCCGAGCATTCCGTTGCTCTGAGTAAAATCAGGAAATGGTGCTGAGAGGTCCACCCACCAAACGAAATTTAAAAGTTACCGTTGTCTCCTTGTCAGACAACAATGTCGTGATACTTATCCAAACCTTTGTCCTGGACAAAAAAGAACTGCAGGATTCTGTTGAGAGAAGCACAAGCGCTGCAGAAAATATCAATGGCGCCTGCAACTTTCCTTCTGCTACCTACTAACGAGAGACTTGTTCCTCCCAGGCCATGTCCGTGAAATTGACATCCCGGTCGCGTCTTTCAAACGCGAGTCTACACACTTGTTGAGCTGGTAACCGTTGGATTTCGGGTTCAAAAAGAACATCGGGACACTCAACCAGTATCTTTTGCCAAGCTGGGCACTTTTTTGTGTGCACAGAGCCAAGAAAGTCACACAATTGGGGACCTCAGCAGGTTTTGTTTGGGGTTGTGACGGGGAAGACTGAAACCTTGGTTCCAAGGAGAACAAGAATGCTACGCACAAAAAGCGTGTGGTCCATAGAAACGTTCGCAGTTCATAAACACCTTCAAGTTCATCAATGGAAAATCACTGATAATTTTGAACCCATTATTGAAAAATGCTCCCAACCCCCCAACCCCCTGGTCAGGAGCACTTTGCACACACACACACACACACACACACGCACAAACACACACACACACATAGACTGATGGTGATTACACTAAGCGTGTGGTCGAGACCCTTCGGGACCACACGCTTAAAAATGCTGATTGTGGGAGGTTATCGGGGTGGGGGGATCCAGAAAAAAGACATGATTTTATTTGCCATGTGATATCTGACTGACGTGCCCGGTTCGGTTCGTCCCTGTCCGCAGACTTGGAACGTGCCACAGTGATTGCAACACACGCGCCGACGTTGTTCTGAAACGTATGATCATTCACAACAGAGAGAGGAATGACACTTCGTCGACGACACACCAGTTCCTGAAATCATGTGAACGCATATGGCAGGGTGAGTGCGCAGCAGAATACAGCACACGGCATGGATACAGAAGGGGATTTTGTCTGATTCAACACAACACGCAAAACCTCGACACAACAATGGTCTGTTTGATAAATACAAAGGGTCTGAGGTGGATACCAACAAAGCAGCGTTCCCCAAAGCGGGCGTTACTGTCCTCAGTGGGGCCGATCCACCGACATGAAGGGCTTTCAAATGTCAAGCAAATGAACTTTTGTGTTTGCTTCTTTAAACTGAGAGCCCCATTCAGTTGGGCATCATTACATCAACAACTCCACTGTGCAACCTGCACCTCTCCACGCAATCTTGGCGTGATCGCGCCCGCACAATGGAGGCGCGCAGTTTCCTCCAGGCTTTTCTCCACGATTCTATCAAATTAGTCAGGAACCTAAAGCCCGAATTCGAACCTGCTCCCAACCAGGCTTGATAAGCGTTTTCAAAGAATGCAACGCAGTTAGGTGGAAGCTGGTGTCCATTCACTTTCTGCAGGAAACCATACAGTGTGGCAGCGTTTGAGCACAAAAACAAAACGATTCAAACCACTGGTCTGGGACTTCACCGTTCAATGAAGACGAAAACTCTCAGAAGAGTCAAATTCATTCGACATCGGAGGTACGAGTATGACGAATGCCAAGAAGAGGCAACCGACACAACGACGATGCTTGGATGGCAATGGCTTGGGCAAAATCTTCGTCAGCAGTCTGCGTATTCTCTCGCGACAACTTCTGCGTGGGTCTCACAGATTTGGTTCAGTTTGAAGAAGCTCGAGTCGAACAATACTTGCAGTCAGGTCGTTCGTTGCGAAGCTTCGCACATCTTCCATGATGTCGGCGGGGCGTAACAATACCTGTCACTCGGGTGGAGCTGCTGCAAACGAACCGACCATGTGAATCAACATACCTGCAAAGACAAAAGTGGAGGCGGGTTTTACACAAGGGAAGAGGAAGAGGGGTAAAGTGCGCAAGTGTAACTGCAGGCCCATGACCCGAGAAAGCTGGGCAGTGTGACACATGCCGGGGCTGCACAAAGGGCCAAAACTTCCATCTATTTTTGGCTTCCCTTGCAGTGAAACTCCCACTCGTTATCAAATATGCAGAAGCCAGAACGAATTTAGCCGTACACACCTGCTTACTCATCTTCAGCAAGGCAAATTCTGAATTGAAATGTGTGCACAAATAGCTCATAATTTATTCACCGCATTGAACCGGTCGGTCTGAACAAGAGAATCATATCTCTGCGCATTGAATACACAGGAAGTGAACCAGGTTAACAGCGATGACCGATCTGAATTCAACACAGAAACACAACAACACACAAAGAACCTGTTTCCGACAACACAGCTGTTGATCAAAAAATATATCTGAGATCAGTTTCAGCGCTGAAGTGTCAAAAAAAGCAAAAGCAAGAGATCAACTAAACTTTCTGGGAGAAATATCAGCCGCTTTCAGCGAAGATCACCTGTGTACAATGTCATCTCATGTGAGCTTTCCAGTTGAAATGCAGAAATTGCAGAACTGGACATTTCCAACTTCCAACTTTGTGCACTGAATGGCGGGGGGTAGTAACCCAGATTTCCCCTCCTGCATGTTGAAAAATCTAAAATTGGACATTTCCAACTTCCAACTTTGTACATGGGAGGGGGGTCCAGAAACTGACTGTTCATCAACCACAAAGCCAGATACAGGGGCAAACCAATATCAGCGCGGCTGATAAAAATCAACGCATTGTTTCAGCAACTGCTGCCTGGCTTTCAGGAACCATTGCTTTACCCAAACCAAATGTTTATCTTTCTTTTGAGAGCACGGGAGGGGGGGGCAAGTAACCAACTGTTTTTCAACCCGTCTTGTGCAAAGTGGTTTGGGACAAGTAACAATTCCTGGCAGGTAGTCCAGACTAAATTTGCTGGAATAAAGCTAAAAATGGGGGAAAGTAACCAACTGTTTGGTGAATTGTAGTATTTGTAGCATTGGTACAGCAAAAACACATTGGTTTCATAATTTTACTCCTGCTGGGTGAAAAATGCTTTCACCGACACGATCCAAGGCAGACGAGTCCACAAAAAAAGACAGGCGCCCAATATTTTCAACTGCTTTTGTTATCACTTGCCTCGAAATCACTTGTTTTTGACTGCAATCTTCGTTTCACCGTCTGCAGAAATATCGGAGTCCCCCAGCTGTGTCAAGAATCCCCAGTGCTCAATATAAAACTCAATTACCCATTAACTTGAACCTCCTCGTCCATTATTCACCTGGGCGGGATTTCTCTCCACGGACTGGAAACAGAAGGGCAGTGCTGGCTGCAAGAAAACAGCTTTCTTCTCTCCCCCATGACATTGTCAAGAAGACCAAGTTTGGTCGTGGCACTCGGACGATGAGTTGGCTCTGGGAAACAAGTACACTGCTTGCACACAAGAACCTTCGGTACCTGAAGGTAAATGTTGTCGTCACCACACTCACCAGGATGTAGAAAACTCGAAATAATGATTGTTCACGGTGTTTTGAACATTTTCTGGAGGATGGTCAGTCACAGAGCTCTTGTGACAGACATACTCGTACGCGCACACATGCAAACACACACGCACGTGCACGTGCCTGTGAATAAACTTTCATACCGTCGAGGTTTACCGTGTTTCCATTTTTGTGCACGAGCCTGTCACAGAGGCAGTGCGGTAAAACTGATGCGTCATTCAGGCAAACCAAATCAGACTTGGCCATTTCACACTTCCTTTGCAACGAGGGCATTCACCACCCCGTGCAGCACCCGTAGTTTCAGCGTGACTTCGCCTTGCCAAGGACACACAACTGTGTTCGTGCCAGATGTATTGAGCACTCGCTGCAATGCGTAGGTGGTGTGACAGAAATACGTACGCTTTGATGGCGAATGCAAGATTATCAATAACTGCGTTGCCAAAAGACTCATCAACACGCAGACAACCGATCATTAACTGCAGGTACGCTCGTGGTTGCAGACCCCGTGCTCTGCCTGATCCATGCCCATCGATTATCCGCGTTGGTTCGTTGATTCTGCCAAATTAGCGTTGTCATCTTCGGAAAGATTTGCATCTGGCCTTCTTCACAAGTCTCATCTTCAGAATCGGTTTCGTACTTGTGCACAGCAAGCTTCCAATGGCACAAATGAGGGAAAATGTTCGCCCAGAAAGTCAAGTTCTGGGTCACCCTCACGAAACCCAGGCAGGGTGGTTTGGCAATTTTTGTTGTTGTTTCTTCTTTCATCACCAAAGCACACCCTTACAGAACTGTTGGCACGGCAAGCAGCAACTCCAACAACACGAAACGCTTTTGTCGCTGTGAACCCTGGCTCTGAGGTTGAATTTGCTTTGCTTGAGAACGTGTTCAAGTGGCAACACGTCTCAACCACTCAGCATGCGCCACACGGTTTGTTCCTGAACAGGTGTTTCTGTTTTTTTGCATCTCCACGAAGATCCGACCGAAATGTGCTCTGAATGAGCGAAAAACAAGAAGGCTGCGCCCAGGAGGCACGCGGCGCGTGACACTCCACATAATATTCTGGAAGGATTTCTGATATTTTTTTCAGAAAGGTTGGTCTTAAAACATGAAGGTAACGCCAAGAAAGCGCGAGTTCAGTGCGGTTGGCATTGTTGCAAGGCCAACGTGTCTCCCACAGTCAGCATTACTTCATGGATCCTGATTTGGCCTGGTTGGTTGAATTTCAAGGGGTGGGGACGCAACCGGTCAGTTGATTTCAGGGGAAGTCAACCAGCCAGGGATTGCACTGTGCACCCGGAAGGACGCCTTCGCTTGTTCAGGGGAGTCCACCAACTGGTTTTAATAACAGTAAGAAGTGAAAGGGGACTCCAGACACACACACGCACACGCACACACACACACACACACACACACACACACACACACACACACACACACAGTCAGTCTTTGTCAGTCGGTTAGACAATCGGTCTACCAGTCAGTCTTAGTCAGTCAGTCAGTCTTAATTGGTCAGTCAGACAGTCTAAGTCAGTCAGTCAGTCTTGGTCAATCAGTCAGTTAGTGAGACCGAGTCAGTCAGTCAGTCAGTCAGTCAGTCTGTCACACACACACACACACACACACACACACACACACACACACACAAAGTGACTGCAATAAGCGCGAGGCGACAGGATAGCCCGGCCGCACGCTAGAACAAAAAATGCTTGTGTCTTTACCTTTCTCATGAAAACCTTCAAGGAAAGGTGAAACAATGTTGTTCTTCCTTTCATTCTCAGACAGAGTTTGGAGAGGAAAAGTGAACAGCTGCACTTGTTCCCATCAGACAACCTTTGTGGAGAAGAGTTTGATGACATAATGACGGGATTCGTTCACGCTGGCAGAAATCGCCAAACAAACCAATACCAGAACTCAAACCATCATGGAGTGATCGCCAACAATAAAGATTGCCTCAAACACCACACAGGCTCTGGTAGTCATGCCGAATGCACATTTCAAGCAGTGACCTGGGTCGTCAGACAGGCAGCAAGCCGAACCGAATCCGGGATAAGGATTTCATCACTCGAGTGGGATTTTACTACAATTACGCAGACAACCTTATTCACATGAAACACGCTCCAGCTGCAGTGTGAGGGCGAGGCATCATCATTTTCTGATGCCTGTTGTGAAGACTGTTTCGACAGCAGTTTAATAATTCAGCAGTTGTCTTGCTAATCACCCAAGTGAATTGTCCGTCGTGTAATCTCACCGAAAATTCCAACAATTCGAGCGACACAAAATTGCAAAAGGCTGATACGGAACTTCAGAAGGCTGTTCCTTTCGGTTGACTTTCATTGCAAACGAAACGTCACACGAGAACAAAATCCTGTGCTCTGACTGTTTGATATCGTCCCGGCACAAAAGGAACTGGTCCACCACTTTTCTGGGAAAAGGAAACAACCCTGAGTCTAGTTCTTTTTGCAGCCACTCGTTACAGAGCGCGCAGTGAGATCGACGTGGGATGAGTCTAGACCAGATAATTACTTTTTTCTGACAACAAAAGACGTCCAATGTCTGAACGCTTGCTAATCATATCCGATTTGTACGAGAAGTCGGAAGTAACTGCCGTTCTCTCCTGCGATTAAGAACCCAGTGAGAGGGAACTTGGTGACACAGGAAGCTTTTTCAAATTCAGTCATGTCAGACCGTTGGGTGTGATGAAATCTAACTTGATGACCACAACATCTGAAGGGCGGTACTTCAAATATACAATCACAAAACCTGTCGCGTGTGCTCGCATCGGGTTTGTTCGCTGTCAGCAAAACAAAAACCAATCAACCAAGCTTTTTTAATCTGAACGTTTCTGATGAACACTTCACCCTAAAACAAGGACGTTGCCTCCATTTCACAGGCTGAACATTCATCAAAACCTTTTCACGACGCACTGCGATGAAAACCTCGCTGCCATAATATTTCCCCGGAGGCCAATGACAACGTACCAGACCTGGCTTTTTGCCACACAACAAGAGCCCCTAATTGAAACGATACGAGTAAAACAGGCGTGATCTTTTGTCTGATCCTCTCTTCGGGACAGCTGGTCCTGTCCTCCACGGCACAATCTGACAAATTAATGTCCAGCACATTGCTACTGTGTGTGGCGAGAACACGCCGCACGACGTTCTGACAATCACTTCCGCAAAACGTGTGACGGCCAATGAACCAGTTGAGCAGAGCGATGATTCCTCTCGACTCTGAAATAGCATCTTCGTCACGAGCAGTTGGGTGTGACTCGTGATGAAACACTGCCGTATAAGCAAAGAAAATATCTCACACCCGACAAAGCTCTTTGCAAGAAGGTTTCCAATTGATTTCGATGCCTCGTTTCTCCACACCCATCTATTTCGCTCGTCTTACAGGAATCTACATGAGAGACTCCACCGCCGCATCAGGTGGATCAGAAGGCAGAAGAAACATTCACAGATGATCGTCCTCTTGTTTGGTGAGAAAACCACGGGACTGCATTTGGGTTTCAGTGTTTAACTGATTGCACACTGTGATCCCGTGTGGCGTTTCTTAAACCCACGTTGGTCCGCATCTGTTCTGGCTCGCCTCTTCCGTGCGGCAGAGCACCTGAGGAGGAAAGGGCGGCATCGAAACGTTGAATGCGTGAAGCTCCACTGACAAAAGAATTCGTGCGATCTGGTCCACATCACAACACATTTGTTTCATACAAACGAGGGACATTTCTGCAAAAGAAAATTTCAAGCCTTTTGGTGCTCCGATTGACCGGGTCAGTCACGTTTTGGAGAATGTTGGGCGCTTCAAGCGGCAAAGGTGATGCCGCGCAGAAGCCGGAACACTGCGTGTGTTTTTCTGTTGCATGACCATCACCAGAGAGCTCTTCCTTGCAGGCAGTCGCCACAATTGGAACCAGGAGTAAAACACAGGCACCAGACAAGCAACTAATTTTCTTGATTGGCGAAATAATGCCGCGAAAGGGTGAAGGCAAAACTGCAACAAGCGCGAGGGTGAACCAGAGAAACCCACCCTGACGGACGGGGCACAACCACTGCAGCTGCAAGGTGCGGAAGAGAGCAAATTGTTTGTGCAACAACACCTCGTCTGTCCAAACAGAGCAATGATTTTCATGTGCACTGAAAAATAGGTGTTGAAGCAACCTGAGTCAAAGTGACGAGAATGACGAGAATGACGGGTGGGTGCAAATGCACGCACAACAGACTCATGTCCAGCTGGAATGCACGCTGAAACAAGTGCGCTCCCCCCAGTCTGGATGGGTGTGCACAGACCGACACATTTCAGTGCCACAATTGACACCCATGAACAGGAGTTCCTGCCTTCAGACCTTCGTCGTGACACAAGCTCGGATGACAACCCAACAAACATCGACAGGAGAGGGAGGTGTGTTGTAACCCGTGTTTCGGTATTGTGATGGTTACCTTTTCGCAGATTCTAAGGCGTCTTCGTTCGTTTCTTCCAAATGTTCAACAATCAGCGGAATGGAATCATCCTTGGCCACATTGTCTCGTTTTTCCTTCCCTTTTCCCATGTCCTCTTCTTGTAGCATGTCACCGACAAACCCCGACAAATCGCCAGGGAGATCGACGAAAATATTCCACTCAAAGTTCTTCACCAGATACTTGGTTCGTTGTCCTCATAAAGGCGAGTAGTTATCGTGTTCAAAGTGAATGAAGGAAGCAAGCCAGGGATATTTTTGGCTGTTTTGGTTCGTGAATGCACTAAATACCAAACCACCGTGAAGACTAGCAACACTTCAGGATACTTGCTCGACACGGAAGTATGGGCTTCACGGCGGTACAAAAGGGGCAGAGAATGCTGTAGCAGCAAAGATCACGGTGTGAGTCAGAAGTGCACCGTGTGTGACCACGCGCGACGGAACAACGGTGACAATTTCACTTGCGGAAGTAATTTCGAGATGGCAGCTGAGCTGAACACAGGCACAACGACTCCGCTGCAGCTTTCTCCCACAACTTGCGTTGACTGTGATTTCGAATTGCGTGAGCAACCATGATTTTCAACAACAACAAAAAAATCCACAAAAAGGAAGTCTGGTTCGTGGAGGTGACTGACAGGTGATGATCACAGAAGATCGCTTTGCAGAAAACATCACCAGGGTTCACGTGTACACGGCGATTTTGTTGTTGTCACGAATCAGTGTTGATATGTCCTCGTCGCACTCCTGACGATTCAATTTCAACGAGACTGGATGACTGGACACTGACATGGTCAAAACACTGCCGGGATGAAACAAAACAAACCACACCACAATCAGCACTTTCGAAGACAATCCTGTGAACCCATGTTCACTTCTGGACTGAATAGATCAACATGTACGAGTTGCCCGGTGACATCTGTCAACCAGATCGAGACAAACGTGTGCGCGCTTTCGAGGAGAAACGCCAACGAGAGCTGCAAGAAGCTCTTACCTTCTGCCCCGAAATAATTTCTGCATGTACTCCCTGGCCATTCTCCACTCTCTCTGGATCTTTCATTTTCAGTGTCAAAATCCTTCCGAAATTCATGCACCTGCGGAAATAACAAGCCTGTCGCTGCTGCTGAGAGTGACGCTTTGGGTTCTGCTATCAAGACACTGGTCATTTTGTCAACACCGTCACTCTCAAAATAGCTCCGGTGTTGTTCTCTCTTATCATGTTTCTTGATCAAATAAAAGAAAGGTAAGTGATCATAAAATACATTGTGTGATATCCTTTTCAGGTGGAAGTGTAGTTTCTTTGCACTCTCGTTTTGACCAAGCAAAGTGAGAATGATGATTGACATGTTTCGCGGATTTGTTTTATTTGAGGGGGTGGGTGGGTGGGTTATATATGTTTTGGACCAATACGCGACAATGTTCCCTTCAAAAAAGGAATCTCTTCACGAGAGCACACGGGGAAATGATCTGTGTTCGTAGCAGCATTGTGATGGAGGAGCCGGTGGGACTGTGGTGAAGACATAACGTCCTCACTTTGCCAAGTTCTTTGGCATCAATGTTTCTTCACTCCGTGTCATTGCAAACAAAAGAGGCGATTGTCATCAGGGCGCACCAAGATGCCACCAAAAACAAAATGCTCAATCAGGAACAGGTCCATGCTGAGGGCAACAGCTCTGACCTTTCAAAAATTTTGTTGACTCCCAATTTTGGGCCGCCAGCGAATTTAATTCTTGTTGTTCTGCTGTGTTGAATTTTCCGTGTCTGCAATGGCTCATATCGTTATTCTTCACACCAAATGCAGTTTTCAGTTCTGAACTTGTCCAAACATATTTGTGTGTCCACGCAATAGAAGAACTGACTGAGTCTGCTCAGCCACAACAGCTTTCAATTGCGTTTCAAACTGTCCTGTCTGCAGTGAAACGACGCAAATTGGTGCTCATTTCCATACAAATCAATATTTAACCGGGAGAACTTCAGCTTTTTCGTGACTGAATTAGCATTTCCAATTGTTGAAAGTTTGTGTTGTACACAAACGGTCTGCTGATTACTGTCAAAGCCTCGCCAGTTCACAACGAAACCGCAAAAGTTTCAAAGCCTTCTGGGAGGACTTGTTAATGGTCAACCTGAAACTGAAAGGTTCAATCTGAAACATTTGGTAAAGTTTCCATTTCAGTCTCCAACCAGGAAATCTGCCGCTTGGATCTTCAGTCGAATAAACTCAGAATGTTTCCTGTTTCCAAGGCTAAGTCGCAGGTGGGTCAAAGTGCAAAGACTCGTCAATGGTGACCGTGTCAGCAACACTTGTGGAGTCAGAACAAGCAGCAACGCACGCTGCTTCTGGCCATTGATCAGCAATGAACTTGCAACAAGAAATACCTACGGTGTAGACACGCGCCGACACCACGGCCGTGCCGACAATTCTTCAGTGTTCACGGTGCTCCTCACCGGTGCTCCATTGTTGCCTGTTGCTGGGCCAGTCATGTCATCCTTACACTCGATGGCCCTGACTAGTTTGTGTCTGAGCCCAGGTGAGGATTTCATCAAACAAGAATGCTACGCATAAAAAGCGTGTGGCGCTATAAACATTCATCAGTTTGGTGATAAGAATTTTCAGTTTTTTTCAAAAAATTTCAAAGTGGGTCTAGCCCCACAGTCAAAGTAGGTCTAACCGGGGAAGGGGGGGGGGGTGCGACCCCGTTTGGGAAAATGGGCCCAAAAGTACCGGGGTTGGTGTGGGGGACCCCCCCCCCGGGTTGGCCCCCGT
>JAAUXT010132354.1_pt1 | contig 20338 bp, 20 predicted proteins | sample 7278171 | NCBI WGS metagenome assembly JAAUXT01 (sample SAMN14350112, study PRJNA611818) | marine sediment metagenome | isolation source: surface marine sediment (1.8m) | place: French Polynesia: Moorea | collected 2018-08 | reverse complement strand
CGTCGTGCCTTATCATGGTCAGAATCGTCGAGACAGTCGAGACGATTTCCATGATAAGGTATGATGTCAAACATGTTATTTGACGTATACCACGACAATCGTGCAATTACGAGCTGATGGATAATGGACGCAGGAAACAAAAGAAAACCCGTACCTTAACAACACACAGTGGTATACAGTCAGTTAAAGAACAGAAAGCCGGAGATTAATCAAATCCTCGGCAAAAAAGACACACAGCAAAGGTGCGTGCTCGTAATCCTTGGGGATTGTCAGAAATACTCGCGTGTTCTGTTGCGCCTGCGTGCAGTGTTCGTGCTGGCCATATGGTATGGGAACTTGTGAAGGGAATTTGCATTTACAATCAGGTCTGGTTGGGCTAGTACTTGTGTTTCCTTTGCACAAACCTCAGCATTGTGTTGAGCTATCTCAGCAACGAGTGATTCAGACGATTTGCCTGTCTCCGTTCTGTGTTGGTCCCACAGGCAAATATGGGAGACCCTTTAATCATGCTGACATGCAAAGTCTCCCTCCATTTGCAAAAAGAAACGAACAGTTTGAAAATGTCTTTGCAAGTTTCGTGTCTAAGTACCATTTTAACTTCACCCTGCTGATACTATCCTGTGCAAGGCCCAAAGCCCGATTTTTTTGAGGAAATCACACAGCCTTGAAAAATTGCTGGCAGAGGAGTTAGTCAATTAACCCCTTGAAGGCTTTAATGACCCATGAAGGCAAACCCGAGTTCTGTGCCTGGCGCGATGGTTCAAGCAGCGGTGACTGGCTTCACAGGTTGTATCTTTTTTCGTCATTTCCCTCCAAGAACAAATGGTTGAATACCTCAGCAAAGAGAGAGCTCCAGGTGTAAGTGTGCACAGCCGGAAATTTTAAGCGTTGGAAGGCTCATGGACAGTGAGTTCGTTTTGTGCTCCAAGATTAAGAAGTTGCGAGAAAGAAATTCAGGGATGTCACACACTGTGTATGGAAAAGTGACAGACCCCGTCGAAGGCTGGTTTTGAGTGGCGGGTAGAAACAGTTTCTGCACTGTTCACTATCTCTAACCACCAGCCCAAACCAGGCCTGAAGAATCTGTGTGCATTTGAGATGTCATCTTTTTGCAAAGTCAAACAGAATTTTACACAATGTTGAACTGTAAACATTCCAGCAGGATGTTTGGGTTAACATTCCAATGCATTGTCAAAATTTGTCAATGAATTAACCATTCATTTGTTGAGAAAACAAATGTCGTTCTCATTTCCCTCTCGAGAAAATGTTGAACAACAACCTTGTTTGAGAAGCCCAAAGTCATGGTCACCACACGTGAAATAACACGGACACATAAATGCTTTCTGAGAGCCGAGAATGAAGGCCTTGATCTCAAACAGACCACTTATCACGTTGAATTTTGAAATTACAGTAAACAGAGAAACAGCAACACAATTCCGTCTCACAACAAATATGAATGACTTCTTTCACAGAAGAGCGTTGCTTGGATTATTTGTGTGCAGGGACATGATGCTTTTGTGGCAGAAACTTCACTTATATTCAAAAATTGCTCCAGAGTTTTTAAATATTTACCCTTGAGGCCTTTCCGCCAATCGTTTCTTTAACAACCACAAGAAATGCACGATCAGGTATTCGCCTTTTCAGAAATTCTCAAACTGAAAACTGACTCCTTTTGTGTGAGATCGGATGACTTGTGCCATCCCGGTTTTCTTGTATCTCATTAAGATCTCCGTTGGTTTCGCCGCACAACAGTGTCTGCGGGCGCTGCAAAGAGAAAGTTCAAACTGTGGAAATTTTGTCTGAAAACGCGAGGTAAACGAATCCTTGGGTGTTTTGGCAGTTGGTTGCTCGTACTGCCGTCATTCTGGTGTGGTTGCCGAACAGGGTGAAGTGTAAGGTGCGACTTGTCCAGGTTCGAAAGGAAGGGGTGACAGTTCGTGCGAAACTCAGCTTGTTGCACTTCAGGCCTTGCCAATGTACTCACCAGTTTTTGCTCTTTTTGCCTTGTAACTTGAGCGCAGCAAATTGAGTTGAAGGAACCCCCCCCCCCCCTGTATGAGTCGTCGTGACGACAAATCCATGGATTCCGTTTCATTTTGACCTTGGCGTTTCCACGAGTGGATGCGAGTCTTGGAACTCCGACTTCGTGAAAGTTTGCTTCAGTTTTGTGCAACGCTATCACCAGAGCTGTGTGACGCACTGAGCACGCACTGCTCAGTGTGGTAGAAAAGCAGTATTGAGGACAGTAGATCTACTTTCTGACGAATTTGTCGACATCAAGACATGATCTGACAAAGCGGCACGCATGCAAGTCAAGGTTCTTTGTCAAAGGAGATGAAAACCCATACAGCACACTGATACGTCGAGTAGAATACTACATTCCTCGGGGTTCACTAAGATCTCATCAAGTGATACTATTCAATGGAAGTGTATCGTGCAGTTCAGCATTTGAGCACTTAAAAGCATTTTCCCCATTGTGGTATTTGCTCACTCATGCACAGTGGATTACAAGGGATATTGAGAAGAGTAGCGGTTCGCTCTGCACCACACGAACAAGTCGCAATCCATGTCAGGCAACAGATACTGGAGAAAGACACCACCAGTGACAACTGTTGGAGTTGTGCAAAGACAGTGTACTTGGGGTTGCATACAGGTGAGTGTCACTCAGGGTCTGGAGCCACACAGGTCTTTCAGACCATTCTAAACACGCGTTTCTAACCACTGGGATTTTAGTTTCCAAACTGCGCGCGTCTGACAATCTGAGCAGTCCAGTTTCTCCGAGGCAATGTTGGCGTCTTTGTTTCGCTGGTCTTTTGTTTCGTTGGTTGGTCCGTGGTTATCTTAACACCTGACAAAATCTTGTAATGTCTTCATGAGGTTCAGTTTGGACCTGAAATTACTGGTGCCCTGGGATAATTACACTCCTCTGATACGCATAACTCGCACCTGTTACAGTAATATAGGTTGAAGGCATCCATTAGTCATCTGCCTGTGGTGTCATTCTGAACCTTCTGGTCACAAGATGCAATTATTTGGGAAAACAGTGTGAATCCTTTGGGACCTAATGGAGCGTTCCGCCTCTAATTGTGAAGGTTCTCTGAATGCACCACCATGACGCTTTCAACACGAACATTTTTCAAATATTTTGTGTTGTGTGAAGGCTGGCTTTTACAATGGAGAAGCCGAAATGGCACATCCAGTTTTAATTTTGTGAGGAGGATGTTCCGCTGAGACTGGGGAGATGGAAAAGCAAACACGTGCGTACTTCGTCTGTGCGTTTTAAAAACAATGAAATTGTGCAGCAGGCAGAGGAGGCCCCATTCCCTTCAAACCGATCACATATAAATGTTGGCGGCTGCTTGAACAATCGGACTCTCGCACAGTTCAAGAAGAACGTTCAAATATTGGTGGGTTGTGGCATTTGTCCCTCTCGCTGAAGGATCCTTGGAAGTTCATAACCGAGCAAAACCACAATAAATATTCAACTTGAACTTTAGAGCATGGGGTCCCACATCCGAGATACGAAGTCTCAAAAAATTTATTAAAGGGGCGGTCTCGCTGTTTGGAATTCGTCACACGTACAGAAATATATAAGGCAGGTATGCTTGCTTCAAAATTTCAATTACATGCTCCCACAATTTTTGTCAAAGAAACCAGGTGCAGGTTTCATCACAAGCTGTTATTTTTGCCCTGAATGTCCAAATGTGGCATAATTGTGCGAATACGAGGGGCATCCTCTATCTCTTTGCTCCGGATCAATAACTTTGTGTATGTTTGAAGGCAGTTGGCGAATTTTGGCAATCATGTTGCCCAATGTTTTGGCAATGTGTCCATGCTTTCAAATCTAGGTGAGCACCTGTCTGGACACTTGCTGGCACACGACAAAGTTCAGTGCAACCAAGGTCATGTCAGCCACTTGCCTTCACGATTTCAGTGCATCAGGATGTTTTCCAAAATGCGGACCTTCTCGGTGCTTTTCTGGATAATCTCCTTCATGCCAACCCCTGCCAGCCCCAAAACTGCAGAACAGCGAGCCAACATCAAGTTCCTCCATCATGCCGGACACACCCCAATCCAGATTTGGAGGGCTCTGCATGTGGTCTACGAGGATGCAGTCATGTCAAAGAGTGCTGTGCGATTTTGGTGCAGAAGGCTCCGAGGAGGGGACATCAACTCAAGCCTCAAAGACAAACCAAGGAGTAGTCAGCTGAGATCAGTGAGGACTCCTGCCAACACAGAGCGCATCAGAACTCTCCTACAGCAAGATGGCAAGAAAACAGTCTCGGAAGTGGCACAAGGGCTCAACATTGGTTGCACAACCACACACAAAATGATGAAGAAGGATCTAAAATTGTCTAAACTCTGCCCAAAATTCATTCCAAGAGACTTGACTGATGAACAAAAACGTGCCAGGGTGACAATGTGTGAACAGAATTTGCGCAGATGTTTGGATGAGGAGGATTTCCTTGCCCGGATTATCACTGGCGACGAGTCATGGGTCAGTGTTTTCGAGATGGAGACCAAGCAAAAGTCCAAAGTCTGGATGCAAGGAGGCCGCAATGTGATCAGACCCCAGAAAGCCCTGAAGAACAGGTCCGAGAAAAAGTCCATGATAACAGTATTTTTTGATTGCAGAGGTGTGGTCCTCACTGAGTTCAAAGATCCCAAGGATACTGTTTCATCTGAGAGCTATTGTGCACTCCTGGAACAGCTCAGAGAGCACATCTGCTGCAAGAGACCACAACTGTGGAGGGGGGGGAGAGGCAAGTCGCGTTTCCTGATTCATCATGACAATGCCCCCCCCCCCACACTGCCATCCCAACTCTGGCTTTTCTTGGTGAACATGACATGGAAATGGTCGCACATCCTCCATATTCACCCGATCTAGCACCCTGCGATTTTTTTTTGTTCCCTCGTTTGAAGAGGAACCTCCGGGGCAGGCGATTTCCAAACCTGGCTGAAATGAAGAAAGCTGTGCTAGCAGAACTGAGGAAAATTGACCAGGATGATTACCGGAAGGCAATTGATGACATGGTGGTGAGATGGGTGAAGTGCGTTGAGTCGGGCAGTGAGTACTTCGAGGGCAGGCATGTGGACATCTCTGCACAAGAGGAGAACTCTGACACTGACAGAAATGATGTGACCTTCCAGCAGGATGACCAAGAGGAAGACTGAATTGACTTTTTAATTGGCATGCTTTCTCCCGAATTTGTGACCGAATTTGTCTCAGTTGGCATTTTGTTCCACATTTTTGGCCATGTTCTTGTTGGGCCAGTTCCATATTTTATGGTTGAACATGTTCTTTTAGTGATGGAGTCAATACACAGTTGATTTCAAAAAGTTCGGCCTTGTCATTTCTGAGCAATCGATCCGGAGCAAAGAGATAGAGGATGCCCCTCGTATTTGTGCACATCTAGAAGAGACCATTTCAACTGGCAGTTTGTTCCAGCTTTGTGAAATGAAAAATCAAGGTCTGTTGCGAAGTTCCTTTAACGTTCTCTTTCTACAGACAATGTGGTGTGAAGAAAGTGTCTTGCCATTCTTGCTTGTTGCACGCTCGAAGTTCCGGAAATGCATTTTCAAGCCAAGGCCGTGCAACTATTATTGTCTGCAGGTGGCAAGGTTCCTTCGATCTTGTGAGGTCTTTGTTCTGATGCTCAGTTGTATGGGAGGCCCTCTCATCGGTATTGTCCTTTGTGTCGTTCATTAAGGCCAATAATCATCATCATTATGACCCATTTAACTGTGCACCCAGCTGTTGGTGGGTTTGTGAAGCTGCACAAGCCATTTGCTCAGGACGTTCTGGAACTAAACATCAGAAAACAAAGGAAAATGACTCGTTTTCTGCAGAGTCTTTCGCCAAACAAGCAGCAAACTAACAGTAGAAGATGAGGTGTTGCAGCGACATGAAACGTACAGAATCCAGGTGTGTGCTGTTTAAATTTTTTTTGGTCAAAAATTCTACAGGGCGAATTGTAAAAGGTCTGGCATACCAACACGATGAGTGCACGGATGTCTGCACCTATTCAAGTCAGGACAATGTTGGTGTGTGTGCACAGTGTCCACAAGATAAACTTTGACACGAAAAGATATTTTGATCTGATCCAGACTGAGTTCGTGTAATAAAATAGACGCGCGGTACCTTTCAAGGATATTGGACTCAAAACACCATCGCACCTCGTTTGTTCATCGTTCAAATATTTGTGGGGCCAGTGTTGCAGAATTGGGCATAAAATCAAACAACCATGAAGGAAACTGGTTTAATTTGGTTCAAGCACACAAACACTTTGTGTTGACATTGTTCCCATGTCAGGGGGAGATTTTGAACTTTGCAAAGCAAAAGCAGAATAAATTGTAATGATCCAGACATCTCCGAAAAGAACTGTGTCACCTTGTCCAGGTTGTTTGTACCCATCGACTGGACTTTTTCCCCAACACCAAGGCTGGCACATTTTGAAACCTGCCGTTTCAACGCGAACACGAAACTTACCTTTTTGTGCCAAAAAATGGGCATCAAAGGAAGCGGTGCGTCTTTACGGAGGTGTGAGTTACCATTGTTTCAATAGGACCCTTTTTTCTTTCGAAAACAGAATCTAAAGGCAAATGTTGGGGTGTGTCTTACACTTGTGCGACTTGTACGTGGGTGAGAACGGTGGATCTATTCGGCTTGCAAGTCAATGTGATTTTCAGTTTCTCGTGAGATTCTCAAAATCGTAACTATTTTTAGACCCAGATGTTCAAATTTGCTTTGACGGTGAAGTTTACTTGGGCATGTTTGGTATTTTCTGTCTTTCACGCTTTGTCGAAAAAGATCATAACCGGTCCAACATACGCTGCAATGTGACAACAACGATCTTTTCACGAAACCTTCCTGCGTTGGCACCATTTCAAGATTTGAAAAAAGACAGCCGACGTGTGTGCGCGACTACAGAGTAAATTTTGCAGTGCAAACCTTCGTCATCCCTCACCTGTGGGAAAGTTTTCATGAGATTTGGTATCACCTGAAATCTTTGGTAATGTGATCATCTGTGGCCACCCACAAGGTCCTGGGCTACACGTACTCATGGTGGGACTTTCCCTGTGGAGGGTCGGGCGACTTTCAGGGTTTGAGTCCCCGCTGATAAAGTTCTTTTGTCTCCTCAGCTGATGGATACTTTGTGCAAACAATGTGTCGTTGACTTAACCCGTGACCCAAGTTGGGTTGCTCAATTCATCTGTCAGTATCTCTGGCCATGCATGGGCTGTTGTTAGGAGTTCATTCAGTGAGTACCGAGCAACATCTGAATAGACTTAATAGATTTAATTCCATTCATACCTGATCTGTATCAGGTAACTCGGGTTTCTGGAAATGAGTGGCCGACGTTTGAAATATTCTTTACGTGTTGCCTGTGGCCAGTGAAGGTGTCCGTTGACCCATGGTTCATTTTCTACAACTGTACATTTGATGTGAAACCGAACTCTGCACAACGAACTTCGGTGTCAGATTGCACCCTTTTGATCAACACACTGCGGTCAATTCAGGACTGGCACTGTGTATGGACAATACCTTTTGTATGCTGTACACTCGTACATGTGCGCGTTCTTCAGAAGTTTGTGGCCATGTTGAATTTGAGCTTGACCGCAGCGTCTTGGTCTCCGTTGCATCTGCGTGAATTTACATTCTGGTCTGCGACTACGAAAACTGCTGCTTTGCCTGAAGGTAGATTCTCGGTTTTCTCTCCAGGTTGACGTAGTGACGGCGGACACGCGGTGCGGAGTGTCAGGATGATGAGCGGAGGCGGCGGCACCGAGGCTTCCGTCCCGGGCAGCAGGTGGACCTCCAGACTCAAGGCGACCACCAGTCCTGCGAGTCCCCGAAAACCCGACGACACTTTTGTGGGTGAGTGTGTTCGCAGCAACACAATTGAGCTGTGTAAATGTAGGACAGAAATTTGTTGGTTCAGGTGGAGCAGTGGTGCTCTGCAAGAGCCCAACACATCGGAAAAGCAGCACAAAAGTTTGCAGATGGTTCCTCAGATAAAATACTTTCGACTAAAAATTGAGCGAATGGGATTCTGGCTGAGTGCGTTTCAGCAAAAGAAATTTGATAAATTGCAGCATTCAAAAGTAAGATACCCATGCATCCCACCTGTTGTTGGCTGGAAAATAATGCCCCCCTCTACAGTTCTGCATGCGGTTGACAAGGTCAGTAAGTGTACATCTGCCTGACGTTTGTGTTTCGGATGACTGTTTCAGGAAAATCGCGGCAGGGAAAGAACGGCCTCTCTGGGTTTATGCAAAATATTCTCAGTTCCAAGAAGAAAGTTCCCAACCTGAAGAAGAGCACAAACTTGCCACCCATGAGACTCCAGGTATGTACCTGTGATGAAGTGTCTGTTCTCTTTGCCACAAAGTTGCCAAGCTCGAGCTTTCCTGTGCGGAGAAAATTAGATCTCTGTACATCACGTGAAAACTTTCTTCTTCATTTTGACAAAGAAGCGGAAAATAATTGTTGAGCCTGTCACTATTTGCTGAGTTACCGTACAAAATCTTGCCACTCAATTAAACGGTGAGAAAACTGAAGGAAACACCTTGGACACAATTCGTCCTTCAACCATTGCTTGGTTTGTGTTCAGGACCCGGACCTGGGCGTGAAAAACACCTCACTTCCGTCCCAGCCTCCTCGGTCTGACCAGAACGTCGAGTGCATGGTGTACTACGAGCCGCACGAGGTCAACGCGTCTCTGTCCAGCGGAAGTGACCGTGGCAGCCACGCCGGAAGTGGCAGCGGCAGCGGTAGCAGCAGTCACGTGGTCCGCAAACGCAACCTGCTGACCAGTGAGGGGATTGGAAGTGGAAAGTCCTCACCCGGAGTGCTGGGCAGGCCCAATGCTACCCCACCCACTGTTCCCACGCACACGACATCACAGTTCAGGATCAATTCCAAGCTGACTGGTTCCAAACCCCCTTCCTTGTACGCGCATGGAGACTTCGGAGTTCGGACTCAAGATTCTGCAGCCCACAACAGTGGTCTTGCCTCTCAGCCTCAGACAAACATGCAAAGCGGACCGGCATATTCTAACGTTGTGCCCTCCACTTTCAAGAACCACTCGACAGGCAACTACATGCCAATGGACCAGTACCTGTACAAGGATTCGGGTGCAGGTTCCTCCGTATCTGGGAGTACCAGGCAGGAAGAGACCGCGTCTTCAGTTGGGCTGGAAGACAGTGGGATAGACATAGGGACAGCCAACTACCTGCAGACAGGGTATGCAAGTTCCAGAGCGTCGGCGTATTCCCACGATGATTACTTGCTCCCCTTGTCGCACAGAGTCGGTGGGATACCCTCGACAGCTACAGAGGATCAGTTGAAACTACAAGAACTGCAGTTGAAAAGACAAGAGCAGCAGTTGCAAGAGTTGCAGAAACAGCATCTGCAGATCAAGCAACAACTTCAGCAACAACACACGCAACAAATTGCTGCTCTGCAACCAGCAGTCCATCCCGAACACATTGAGATGAGCGCACTCAACGTTCAAGCCAAGTCAGGGACCAGACTACGCCCAGAGTTGCCTGCAAAACCTGCAATGCCTCTGCGCAGAGCAGAGAACCTCTACAGTGAAACACCGGGATCTAATCCTCCGCATAATCCAGATTCTACCTCAACCAATCATGGCGTCCCCACGCCAGCACCCAATGGAATGATTGGGAAGTACGGACGAAGAGCCGCAGTGAAAAACAGTGCTAGTGAATCTGCTGCCAAGTCCGCTCTTGCTCAGTCGTACACAGCCAAACAAGATACTCAGTTTCACGCTCCACATGGGAGAGCGAGGTACGAGGCAAATGGCAGATTTTCTCATTTTGGCAAGAAACACACTTTCGCGCCACAGGAGGGGTACACCGAAGCGCCCGCGAGCACCACCTCGAGGAGCTCGGTGAGATCCTCCAGGTCCGCCAGTTCCAAGGGAAGCTCGTCTCAGGGAAGAATGAAGGCGGGTCATGATCCAAACAGGCCAGTGGCTGCCAACATCATCCTCAACATTCCAGGGTACAGGGTTCCTGCTTCTCTTGGTAGAAGCAAGCGGATTTCGAGTGCGGAGGAGTCTGACATGGAGAGCATGACCTCCGTGTCGGTGACATCCAGGGAAGTGGCGAACATTATGACGCAGGCGATGCGCATGCAGCGCAACTCCACGCGGCGTCGCAGCAAGTGTGAGCATCACCACAGGACTTTCGCCACAAAGCCTGGCAGAAGTGGCAACCTCAGCAGATCCAGCAACTTCAGGGGCTCCAATTCCAGCAACAGATCCAAAGGAAAGAGGTCTTGCACACGATGTGGGTCCCAAAGCCAGAAACAAACTCAGGAGAAAAACGGGGAATCCTTGATATCGTTCATCGAACAGAGCATGAGGTCCTTCCTCCTGAATTCCTCTGAAACAGTTTCCACCGAAGACACGTCTTCGGAAACGAAGAGTTCCTCCGTCGAGAGGAACGACAAGACTCCGTCTGCGGATTCCCCCGAAAACAATGAGACGGTGGCGACTGAGGAAAAGCCTCAATCCAAATCTTCCAAACCGCCGCCCCCGCCCAACCCCGTCAGTGCCGCCCCCTCCCTGTTCGACATCGCCTCCTACTGTGAACTGCACACCTTGGAAATACACAACGACTACTCCAACACCCTCGGTTACGGAATGCACCTGCAACAAGTCAACTTCAACCCGGAGGGCTTGGTGAAAGCCTCGGGGAAATTTTCGAGCAACGGTGTTCATCTGGGGCAGGGATCCAGTGCATTTGAACGGTTTCAGGGCAGAACTCGACTCATCTACTGCATACACAAGCTCGACAAGACCGGGATAGCTGCGAAACATGGTGCCTTGAAGGAAGGGGACTACCTGATCGAGGTAATTAACAAAGTGCAGCGCAAGACCGTTTCTAAGATGATCCAAATGTAAAAGCTTTGGAAAACAGTCGCTGACTTGCGCGAAGTTTGTCAGGTCCGGCAGGACGCAACAAACTGCTTTTGTATCTGTACCCAGCATTCGCATTTTTGTGCCTATTTTGCTGTGTGCCAGGCCGAACACCACACCACAGATTTTTCTGTACACAGGTGAACGGCGTGAACTGCCTGGAGAAGTCGGACGAGGCCCTGCTCGAGGTCCTGTCTCTGGAGACGGACTCCCTGAAGCTCCTTGTCGCCAGGGGGCATCACCGGGAGCCACAGGAGTTCTTCGCCTGATCGCGCGAGCTTATCGGACTCAGACACATCTGTCTTCAGGCCTCAAAATGCCCCCAGATATCAGGCACTGAGTTTTGACATTTGCTGCCAGGTCGCAGTTTTTTGCGCACTTCAGTGTTGTGACTGAAAACAAAATCGCGTGACTGTCCAGTAAATTGTTTCGGAATCCTCAAGATGACGTGACTTTGGGTTGTGCTGGTCTCCACACAGAAAACATTCTGTCCATTTCATCACAAGTTTTTGGAATGGACGTCGCAGAATTGACTGTTCTCTTCCGGTTGGAAAGATGCAATTTCGTCCCATCATCGGAATGTCATCGTCGTCTGCCGTGACATAGATTCCCGTGCACTCTTGATTGAGAAAACCGTTCCTTCTTGGATTGAACTGATGTCAAGAAGGTCAGGGAGACTCGATGTTCTGACCCGCCGCAGACTCGTCGATTTCGTTCACACTTTTGTGAGCTGCATTCATCACTGTACAACTGGCACTGTTAACTTATTGACATGCAATGCAGGTTTTGAATTACATTTTGGAATTTATGTGTCGAAATTTTTTGATGATCACTTGAATCGAGTTGCACTTGAACGCATTTGCAGAAAGCTGATTAGAACTGAGTTTGGCGACTTACGAACTGTCAAAGCGAAGGCAGCATAATATTGACTGTTCAACTCAAGGCAATTTGATATTCTCTATTTTCTTATCCGTTTCGTTTGTACTAGTCATTAAATAATTTGTCACTTCCACAAATATGGTCTTTTTTTATTTTGGTGTTAAAAACTGGCAACTTTCGTTGGATTGAAGTTTTCTTGGGAGAACACAACTCGCAGAAGTTGCTGTTTCGTTTGCTCATTGATGTCGGTCTGGGCTCCATTTCAAAATGTTTTGCTCAAGGAACAAGCAATCCGACCTCCAAGATAACGTGGGAATCTCCTCATGTGTCACTGAGAACACTTTTGATGTTCACATGGATACCAAAAGTCAAACGAGCAAACATGCGAATCACCCTCCAGTTTCTTCTTCTGGTCTGGTGTTCGTGGGTGGCGTGCGGGCAAAATCTCGTTCTTATTGGCGGAGGTCTGGACGAGGATAATGCCGATGTCTTCGAGAAAATCGTTGAACTTGCGGTATGTATGAAAGTTTCTTGTCTTCCTGGTGTGGGTGGTCCAAAAAGGCAGTTTGCGACAACTGATAACCTGTTCTGGTACGGAACACGTGCAGGTTGAATTGAAAATCAGTTCCAGTATTTCAGACATGTCACTGCCCGTGACTGTCACAACTTCGCTGACTTGTTCTGTCCTCATGCAGGGCGGGGTAGGGTCCGCTCGGATCGGCCTGGTCATGGCCGCCTCGTCGAGCCCGGTCGACAGCGCCTACTACTACAAGAGCCTGTTCGAGCAGGTGTACGGCGCGCTCAGCGCCGAGTGGATCCCCATCGACGAGTCGAGGTCAGAAAGCGCTTCCACCGTTTTTGGCATATCGATGGACAATTTGCAGCGGAGATGTGTTGTGCTGTACCACATGCAGAGTGATGCTGTGTGGACCTTTCATCCACGAAGATTCGCCCCTTTCAAATCCGACAATTTCAGGATCGAAAACAACGAAGATCCAGACGTCATTGCTCTGATAGAGGAACAGACGGGATTCTTTTTCAGCGGCGGAGATCAAAAAAGAATCATCACGTCGTAAGTGCTGTGTTCCTGGTCGTGTGTGGATACATGCAGACTCTTGCTTTCCGACGAAGGACAGAATCTGAACACAGAGTGCTTCTACTTTCAGTGGTCATGACTAATTCGCCAAGTCGGAAGCACTTTGTCGCCTTGTCACCACAGAAGTGCCAAAAAAGAAAAAAAAATGTTTTGTTTGTTTCTTGCCTGGAAGAGTCCAGGCGGCCTATTGCCCGCATTCAGGTTCTACCACTCGCCGGGGCGGGTGGAATCGTCGGCCCTGCTGGCGCTGCGCCGGGTGTACGAATCGGGCGGCGTCGTGGCTGGGACGAGCGCCGGCGCCGCCTGTATGAGCGCCAACGTGATGATCACGTCGGGACTCAGGTAGCGCGGGTGGGGTCAGTGCGGTGTGAAGTCGCTCCCAAAGCCCATATCTGGGCGGCAAATAAGACATGCACAAGAGAAAAATCGGTAATGATACCACAGCTCAAACATGCGTCTGCATCTGAATCTGTGACTATCAGTGTTTTGGGAAAAGCGCTTGACCGCTCGTTGACAGGTGCAACAGGCCTCAAGCATCATGCACTTGCAGTTACGATGGGTTGTTGTACGGCGCCTATCCTGGAGGCTTCGATCCAGACTATCCGGACGACCTGTCGTACGACGAGTTCGGTGGGATTGGCTTCATATCTGGGATGATACCAGACACGCACTTCAGGTACTTCTTTACTTCCCAAAGAGTACGTAATCAAGCAGAGAACTGGATTTACGGACAGTCCATTACTTCCTGGAATGGAAACAAACATCACGAAAGACACACGGCAGATTTCGGCCTCGTGTGTGTTCCGTCTGATTCTGTGATGAAAAACCACAGAAGGCTGCACGCTCCAGATGTTCTTCCGCAGTCTTGGGTCATTTTGCAGTGAGCGGGGTCGCGAGGGACGCCTCGTGCGTCTCGTCGCGGACACCCGCGACGCGTTCCTCGGTACAACGCTCGGTGTCGGAGTGGACGAGAACACGGCTCTCGTCATCTACGGCGCTGGCCAAGATGGGCAGTATGCGGAGGTGAACAATCACAATTGGTCCATGCATTGGCCCTCAAGTCCAGATTTTGGCTTGGTATTCTGCGCAAGAAAAAGGAGGCACGAACCTTTTGTGCCGTGCATCACAAAATTGTACCGTACGTGTTGTTTGACAGACACTATTTTCTTTTCGTTTCTTCACAGTTTTGTTCCCATCTACTTGTCAGGTTTTGGGAGAGAACGGCGTGCTGTTTTTGGAGCTGGCTGACGCCACGGTGGTTCCAGGACTCCATTTCCACATCACAAATGTGAAGACCTCTTACCTCACAGTGGGAGACGAAGCCACTTTTGATGGGTGAGCTTTGCGTTGAAAGAGAATCGGTTGAAATAAACTTATTTGGAGCTTCACTTTGAGCAGAAGGATGCTTCGCAGGAAGGCTGCAGCCATGATAATCCAGAAAAACATTTTCTCGCAGTGGGGTTCTCACTTCCGTGACCCCGGCCTCCTGGAAGACGTCTCTGTGGGGAGACGAGTACTACGACAACGCCATCACTTCGGACGATATCTTCTGTCATCCAGACAAACCCATCCGCAACACCAGGGAATTTGCTGAGGTGCCTGGATTGCCTCAATATGAAACACCAGCAAAATACCCCAAACATAGCAGCACTTTGGTCTGTCTGCGGCAATCAGACCCTGGAACAAAAGGCTCCGAAATCCTTATTTTCACCGCTTCTTGACCTTCCAAAATGTGGTCATCAGGTCACATTTATCGGCAGGTTTCGCGGAGTCTCTTCGACAACCGAAACGACCTGACGACGCACGGAGACAGCTGGATGACCGGCCCGCAGTTCCGTGTGCGGCTCGACAAGACGCCCGGCGCAGGCGCAGAAGGCTTCGGCGGCTACCTCCCGTCCGGGGACTTCGTCGTGTCGTACGTGAACTTGGACGTCGAGATCGGCGTTGAGCGGAACGGGAGATTTGCCCCATAAGAGTTTTTCAGTTGCAGAAATCGAGCCTGCAACACACGATGGAACTTGCCCCCACGATCTGTTTGATCTCAATAATGACAGGCACCTTGAAGTAAGGAATGATAAAAAAGATTTATTTGAAAAAGAGCAACAAACCAACAAATTCAAAACGTGCACGTCTAAAAATACACGTGCATCAACCACAAACACAATCGTTGCATATGATGTATTCAAACTTGCTTTGGTATTGAAAAGTACGAGAACTTTGACACCTATGACTAGAAGACCGATTGTCTCACAACCGTCGCAGCAGTTCACAACTATAAGTTACACAGGAGCGATGTCGTCCATCTCACTGGTCTGGTTTGGTCACTGGGTTTGAACATCAACGCAAAAATTCTGCGCAAACTTATCACTGTTGTCACAAACACATTTTCAGACACCGAAATAATAAAGAGATTCTTTCACAACAACAATGTTCAGCCTTTTCACAACGTGTGTCAAAACGCTGGGAATTGGTTTGTATGACTAGGAACTAGGAACTACAAAAGCTGAAAAGGGTTGCACAGCACACGCCCACGATTTCATCATGCCGACTGGCTGACGTCTCATGAACACTGATGTTTCGGTTGATCTCAAGAGAAAGTGGCCTGCATTTGGCCGATTTACCCCTCACGTGCATGTGAAATACACTCGGAACCGAGTTACCTGAACACTTGAGCCTGGCGATGAATTTCCTTGCTGGGGACACAGATGCCTTGGCATCAAAAACATCAAATTTCTCACCCCGAACATGAAAATCATGAAGACAAGGCCCCACGTTTTCCAGGAGCAAATTGTTGTTTGCATTTGGTTGTAAATTTCAACCTCCATCCCTTCGCCAAATATGCCCGTGGACACCAGAGACTCGACGCACGTTTCAGATGAGCACAGTGCAGAGTAGGGGCGGGCTGCGCAGCGCGCCAATGAGCACGGAGCCGTTGTAAAAGCTGCCGACGGACGAGCAGCTCAACCCGCCGTCCAGCCCGTCGCTCGCGTACACCTCTGTCAGCTGCGTCAGCCGACTGCCGTCCAACTCTGCACGAATTCGGAACACCTGTAAGAGAGCCAAGAAATTTGCTGAGTGCGTCACTGAAGTGTAAGGCGGGGTGTCGGTGAGGCGCTGGAGCTACGAGTGACACAAAGCCTTTCTTGTGCGCGTCAGTGCGTGTGCGCCTGGGCAACTTGTGTTGCAATGGAAAGAATTACAATTTCACCAGCAACAGATATGTTTGTCAGCCTCCCCATTCACAGATTTGGTACCTGGAAGCTTCATTTGAATAAAGTGTTTGTACCCTGGATCCGCAGCGCACTGAATCACATACCCTGGATCCGCACGGCATGACTGGATTCTTGTCGTGTGGGATGAACTCAGCCATCGCGTTTTGCGCTCCCACCCACAGGTCGCCGCTCTCTTCGTCAACGCTCAAGTTGTCCACGCTTGCGTCCACCGGGTAAGACTGCAACAAGGCACACGTGCAACAGTGTACGACAAACCATGACAAACAGAACCGGGTTGCCCAGGGTCAGCAAGCGGAAATACGGCTGTAGGGCTGGATCACGCATGCACGCACACACGGGTTAGTGACAGAGAGCGTGTCTCTCTTTGTGTCTCTCTACGGTATCTCTCTCACACACACAGCACCTCGATTCCCAAGACTTTTTCACACTTCAGCGAAACACTTTGCGGCTCCAAGTTCAATTCATTCAAATTGACAAATGTAATTTCAACAACAAACGTCGTGTCGACACTTGAGTTCAGTCTGCGCCTCACGTGAACAAAGTCAATCGATCCGTCGTGGTCGTTGCGTCGAAACACTCGAATCTCCTGTCCTGCCGTGTTCGACACGTACATGTATCTGCAACAGCAGCGTCCATTTTTGGTTCAACGGAAGCCAACAAGAGTGAGTGAGATCAAGATGTTGAGAAATATCTGGCTTCTCACTGCTTGTTGGGCGAGAGAGCAATGCCGTTGGGCACCAGACCCCGGTCCACAACGTGACCCTTCTCTCCGTCATAGTAGACCACCGTGCCCCACGACAACATCAGGAATACCTGGAATGTAAACAGCCCAAGATTCTGTTTTGGTTTCGCACGAAGATTCAGAAGAAAGGACCAATCAGGAACTTGACGCAACAGGTTTATATCAAACTACAGACCCAACCTGCGTGCACAACCGACACCACCGCAATTAGCAGACTCCGGACACCTTTTATGGGGGGGGGGGGGGGCACCGAATGGGTTGGTGACGGTGGTATATTGTCACATTCCGGGACAACTGCACATGGAAACAAACCTCGAACATCAGCATGTGTTGGTTCGTGCTGTAAGCCGAGTTGGTGAAGTAGAATCGGTCTTCATTGATTGGCACAACATCATTGGCACTGAAAAATATGGCAGCCGTGTTGGAGCAAGTGTGCTTGGTCACAACCAGAAGAATTACTGCTACTTTTTGATACTGTACTTTCGCCCAGGCTCTGATGAAAGCAATGATGGCTGTGGTCCGTCAACGTGCAAAATTGAAAAGCATTCTCAGCAAACAATTTTCAAAGTTACACCTACTATTTAATAGTTTGGTCAAGGATTGTGGCAAGGTGTTCCAGGCTGTTCACTTGCTGATCATAGCGAAACTTTTCAATGCGATCTCCAAGCGGGTGATGATTGATGCAGAAGAGGGTGATTTCACCTGGAAACAGGAAACACAAAACTCTCAGAGCTGAACTGCAAGTGAACGACTGCTTCAAAAGATTTTATCTTCCCCTTGTCGCTGTCTGAAAGTTCTGAGCAGCACCTTCTCCGATTCTCAGCATTTGGTCGAATCTGAACGATGACTGATTCCTTGCGGTGCCACAAGTTTCGTGACTGCTAGGACCTTCACTCCGAAACAAATTTTAACCAAGCAGCCAACCTCTTTGAAGAATTCCAATCCCACATTCAGTAACCTGATTCTGGATGCTGCCACGCTCCGATTCCGTGGGGATAGAATCTGTGCTTGTCGAAAGTCTCGGTGAATTTAACTTCTCTCGGGTTCTGTGCCTCGCCGTGTTGGTACGTGTAGATGCGTCCCCGATCAGTCGTGTAGGAGGCATAACCCTGAACACAAACACATGTGGAACTGCTTGGTGACATATCAAAGCATATCTCGTGTTGTCAGACCTTTGTACAAAGAAAACTTTGTTTGAATTTTCGCACGTGATGCAACCAGACACTCACTGACGATATAAAGGACAGGCCATCCCTTAAGGTGACGATGTCTTCTGAACCGCCCACGACTCCTTCCAGCAAGTGACACGGACCTGGGCTGTGACTGAACACAGTGCGGTGCAACCCGAACATGTACCTGCAAACGACAAGATGCTGCAAGCGTTTTTCGTACCTGTGTTCAACACATAAGGACTGCTACAAAATTGCTCAGGCATTAAACTGGTGCAATTGTGAAATTCAGACGAAACAACGAAACGTACACAACTCTGGACAAGTGTTGCGCCATTACGAGCAGCAGCGATACTGTGATCACTTTGGTGTAGCTGAAGTTGAAGTTGAGGAAAGACGACTTTGGAACGTTTCCGATGACCTCGTCCAGTTCCCCGTCCTCTCGGTATGGAGCCTCGTCGATATGATCCAACTCGTAGTCCGTGAGACCCTGCATAGTGTCCTCGTGATGTTCCTCTGGGCTGAAGTGATTCCTGTTGCAGTATCGGCACGACTGAGGGTGGTCTGCAATGAAGAAAGTAGACAGCCAAGTCACCCGTCTCTTTCGGAACAAAACAAAGAGCAATTTCGAGAGTTCGAAGTAATTCCAACCGCACGCGCTTGTGTACGAGAGTGAATGCCACTCCTGATAGTTAGGTACATTTGTGCGAGTGTCACTTTTTGCACTGCACTGTTGAACCTGTTTCACACAATGCTTTGCATTGTTCAGTCGGGCCATTCGTTCAAACGCAACTGAGGTTACACAAGAGGATCACTGGTCTGTCAGGAGTGGCAACCCCAGTACATTTGCATGAAAATCGAGCTTCTTGAGACAACACAAAGCAGTGCTGAATTGTTGTGGCAGGCACCGAACGTGAAGCGTGTTGTCAATCAACCTAGAGCACGCTGCCTCACTGTCAGAACGCGAAGACTCGTATGTCATGCACATGAACTGTGTAACAACAGAAGGCAATTCTGATGTCTTCACATTCTGATAGTCAGCATTGTGCTGTAGATTTGGTAAACCCCCTGACAGAGTCATGTTCAGAGCATCAGAACTTGCTCGAGTGCTGATCATTCTTGACAAAGTCTCGAATGATCTGAGCACACTCGCAAGTTCTGATCCGAACATTCGGCTGCAGTGCGTTTACCTTGTCTGAGCAAGCATCACGAAATGAAGGGAGATGGTTGCAGGTCGCTTTCACTCACCATGGCTTCGGCCTGATGCTCTCCCGTGAACTGGCGGGCTGCGACCGAACCTCCCCCAGTGACCCGGCGGGAGATGCTGGAACCGACCCTGATCTGGGTATCCGTGAGGGTCTGGTGGGTACATGTAACTGTACTCATCCTCCATGAACCTGAAATGTGAAAAATTGAACTTGTCTCATATTTACGATTTGAGAAGGCAGGTATTTTTCTGCTTCATTTGCATGCCAAGCATTGGGTGTTCTCTCGCCTGAGCTGTTGAGGTCCAAGTCCAACCTGTCAAACTTGCAAAATGCAAAACCTGGCAAAGCCCACTTCTCTGTTCACTCTCCTATTCTGGCCGCTCGCGGTGAACAAAACTTTTACCTGCTACCGCTGTGTATGTCCGGATGCTCCGCCTCTCGCTCGTCGTAGATCTGCTCATCTTCCTCGTCAGGGATGTTCTGCTGTTCCTTTTCTTCATCTTCCAAAGTTGCTTTCTCTGGTGGGTCAGATCTTTCCGTTTCCATTTCGGTGTCTTTCGTTTCAGTTCCACCACATCAGACTGTTGTGCTTTTATTGCTTAATTGTCCAGCACATAAGAATGTAGAACTTATGTGATCACGTTGAATACCATTGTCCCACGCAGACAATTGGCAAAAAGAAAATAATTTGCTGCTACGGGCGATAATTCAGTTATTCATTTCTTTGTCAACTTGCTGACAGTTTCTGAGGCGCGCATAATTTGAAGAGCAGCACGTGTGGCGGGCGGCGATTTCTTCTGTGGAGATGGTTCATCGACATGCACGTCAAATTGATCAAGTTGAAGGAAGTGAGGGCTATTTGAGAGTGATGAAGTATTTTCGACAGTGCTCAGTGGATTGTCAGCCTCTTGGTATGTAGAATTTTGGTGTTTTCTTGTAAGCCCGAAAGTGATCTGTGGAGTGACATGGGTTGTACTCACCTAAGAATCCTGTGCCAGGCGCCAGACCAACCTGTTGAAAATGTTATGGGGCAGCGGCCCCAGGCTAAAGTATGCGACCACGGCT
>JAAUXT010125035.1_pt1 | contig 20338 bp, 20 predicted proteins | sample 7278171 | NCBI WGS metagenome assembly JAAUXT01 (sample SAMN14350112, study PRJNA611818) | marine sediment metagenome | isolation source: surface marine sediment (1.8m) | place: French Polynesia: Moorea | collected 2018-08 | reverse complement strand
ACTCAATGTCAAGGACGCAGCCGGTGACACAAATCCTACAGTCGTCAAAATTCCTGCAGTCATCAAAAAAACATGAAGTCGTCATCAACTGGGAAAGAAAATTTTAACGACGTCAGTTTTGCAGTCAGCATCAAAAACATGGACTGCAAAACTGACGTCGACTTCACTTTTGCAGTCGCAGTCGATGTTTTTGCGGTCGACGTCACCCAACGTGAAAAGCCCTAAAAGGAAAGAAAGATCCGCATTTTAAAGAACACACGAAGGCTATTTTGTTGCACTGGGTCTGCACAAGAATAAAAGTTCAGGAGAAAGCTAAAGTGCTCGTCTATGTCCTCATTGATTCGTCCACCTGACAAGAACAATTTCTTTGGATCACAAACGCATCTGTCTAAGTAACAAGCTGCAATCCCCATTGTGACATTTGTTCTCGTCGTTGATTGTGGGGACCTTTCCCTTGATCACCATACTGGGGGTTTCCTCGGCCCTTTGTGTACAATAATCCACAGGTTCCTCTGACGAAACAGAACATGAGTGCATGTTTCTGAGCCCACATCAGCCTGCCTTTCAAGAATCTGCTCTGAACAAGGCACGAGCGTTAGGCACGCTGGCACCATGGTGAGTCCAACAAGATATGATGTGTTTCAGTCCTGATGAAGAAGTGTCTCCCTTGACAACACAGCTGGAAGATAATCTGCCTGAGTCTTGACCATTTCTGACTTGACGTTCTTGCTTTCACTTGCTGATACACACGAGTTGTGTTCATGGTCAACACGCTGAAGGTGGACACGTGACTTCAGCAGGAACTACTCACGTGGGTGTGGGGTGCTCGATCCTCGTGTAGAGGGCGCGCAGTTTCGCGAGGCCGCAGCAGCTGCGCACCAGGTGGCGCTGTAGTCGCTCTCGGGACACGCTGAAGTCGCGCGCTCCGGGCATGCGCATCAGGCTGAGGCCGCGGAAGACGCGCGTGAAGTCGGCGCCGGTGAGTCGCATCGTGTCGAGCAGCGACTCCACCAGCTGCCTGCGGAAGGGGAACCTATGGTGCCGTTCTTTTTCATGGTCTGGAGTGATCAGATCGCTCGATTTCCCATTGGGTCCAATGCAAAATCGAGCGATCTGATCACTCCAGACCATGAAAAAGAACGGCACCTGTGTGCCTGACGAACAGCATGCAGAAGAGAAACTTTTTTCATGCCTGAAACTTGACATTGTCTGGCAGAAAACCTCTTTCCTCTTGTTACGTGCCAAAATATCGAAAAACAAGGTGTGAAGCACAGGCTTACCTGTCATCCTCTTCCTCAGAGTTCAGACCGAGCTGAGAATAAAACAGAGAGGTGAACAAACGAATGAGTATTTCACACGACACACCCGACGTGCTCCAAACAAGGGGTCAGCAGTGAATTGTGTTTGAAAAGGGCAGTCAATTCCCTGTATCCCTTTGAACTTCTGTTCTTTTGCGATTTTGCGTGGAAGTTGTTCGTACAGAAACTGATGACCTCCACGGCCCATAACCTTGACCTCCGAGACACAATCACCTTTTGCCTCATGATTCTCAGATACGTTGTGTCGTACACTTCGTCGTACAGCTGCAGAGCGCCTTTGGTCCTGTGCTCCGGGACGACGAGCCGCAGCGCCTCGGCGAACCGCTCACAGCACCAGCGCCCGCCCTGCTGCTGCCGCCCGAAGGAAAAGCGGCCCCACCAGTCTGAAGAGGACACACCACGCGCTAACCACCCAAGTTTACATTGGCAGACTGTGACAGGATTAAGCCACAGTAGTGTGAAAAACACTTTGAATTTCTATGATCCAGGTCCGAAATTGCGTGCAAATGCATGTACATGTGGTTTTGGTTTCCTGCAAGGAGGGACTCCGCCAAGGGTCAATCTTGGGAAGGGGGGTCTGAACCCTTGAAGGGCGCAGCTTCAACTATGGACACCAAACGAAAAAACACAGGCGGTGCAAAATTAGGATCTTCTGTTTGTCGGGGGGCTGGCTCCCCCTGAGTCGGTCCCCGTCACCAACTCAGGGTCCCAGCCCCGCCCCGCCCCGCCCCGCCCCGCCCCGCCCCGCCCCGCCATGTCCCACCCCGCCCTGCCCCGTCCCGCCCAGCCCAGCCCAGCCCAGCCCAGCCCCGCCCAGCCCCTGGATCTGCCCGACCCACCTGAGCCGTTGGGGATGTAGTCCGGATCGTACTGCTCCACGAAGCCGAACGGCCCGTAGTCCATGGTGAGTCCGACCAGGCTGAAGTTGTCTGTGTTCAACACCCTGTCGAAACGAGCAATATCAGCGTTGTACCCTGGAACCCCAATCGGTCTCCACCCAACCCCGTCTTTCTGGATTCGCTTTCAAAAATTTTGCACGTTACCCACGTTTCCCAAGGCCCGATTCTGAATCGTTCATATTCCGTCAAAGCCCTTGGCAAAGAAATTCAAACCGAGTAAACACAGAAGTTCGAGCTCGTACCCGTGACAGAAGCCAACGCTTTGCCACTGAGCCACAAGTCGGGCTGTCTTCTGCACGAATTCCTCGAAGAACCGGACGTACTGGTCCTCGGGCTTTGATTCACTACTCAGGATCTGCAAGAATTTAAACTTGGGGAAAAACACACTGTTGAGGACCAAATGATCAGACCCACTTGTGTGTGGTATGGTACGCACACTGGGGTAGAAATGCCTGATGGTGTAGTTGAGGAGCTGCCGCAGGAGGTCGGTGTTTCCGTTGCTGGGCCCCGGAAGGCCAGTGTTGGGGTCCTCAAGGTTGCACACCTCCAGCGAACCGATCCTGGAAGGACAGAAATTGGGAGAGTCACAGTAGATCTAAATATGCCATCTGGACTCCAGATCTTGCACAATTATTTCCTGCTGATCACAAATCGCCAACACCCCACAAGCACGCACACACTCACACACACGCACACACACGCACACACACACACACACACACACACACACACACAAACCCACACACACACACCGACGCGGCTGCTTTCACCTGAGGAATGTCGGGGCGATGCGGAGCAGCACGGCGGCGCGCTCGCGCTGCGTCTCATACACACACACACACACACAGACGCACATATCACTCACACACACACACACACACTCACACACACACACACACACACACACACACACTACCTTCCCTCCCACGCCAGCTACTTTCACCTGAGGAAGGTCGGGGCGATGCGGAGCAGCACGGCGGCGCGCTCGCACTGCGTCTCCCCCGTCCACAGCGGGTCCCGCCGCACAGTCGTGTCCGTCACGACGAGGCTCCCCGCGCGCGTAGTCGCGATGCCCAGGTGCTGCATCGCCTGGAGAGAGAGAGAGAGAGAGAGAGAGAGAGACAGACAGACAGACAGACAGACAGACAGACAGACACACAGACAGACAGACAGACAGATAGACAGACAGAGTGAGACAGACAGACAGACAGACAGACAGAGTGAGAGAGGTTGAAATAGAGGGAGAGAGAAAGAGAGAGGTTTGAGAGAGAAAGAGAGTTAGAGAGAGGGAGAGTGTGTGTGAGAGAGAGAGAGAGACAGAGGGGGAGTTAGAGAGGGAGAGTGAGAGATCAGGAGAGAGCAGGAGGGGTCAGGTATTCCTTCGGATCATTCTGACCCAAACCAAGCTCTTTCAACCAATCACCAGACGGGCACACACCTCACTACAGAGGAACTCGCGGACGCTCGAGCGCAGCACTTTGCGGCCGTCGGCGTCGGCGCGAGCGAACGGCGTGCGGCCGGACCCCTTGAGCTGCAGCTCCCACTGCTGTCCGTCCGCCGTCTCCACGCTCCCGAGGTACCTGAAATCGGGTTGGACGGGATTTCATCAAAACCAAACCAGATGGCGCCCCTGTCCCCTGGAAAAATCCCTTTGCTCCTTGTTATATTTTGCGTTTGGGTCCAAGGTTGGGTACAAGGTTTCGACCCCCTGACCTCCACGCTGACGTGCCGGCCCCCGACCCGACTCACGCACAGGCCCCGCCTCTCCCCGACCCGACTCACGTGGCGGCGCCGTCCCCGAGCTGCCCCGCAAACAGCCCGTACTGGTGGCCGCAGTAGCAGTGGCTCGCAGGCTCGCTCCCGGGCAGCCGTGCGTTCCCGCTGCGAGTAAGAGAGGCGACAAGGCGGGTCAAAATCAGGGTCCAGGGAGGGCTGGTACACCAGCGCCCTCTTGAAGTTGAAGTTGGGGCCCACTTCTGAACCTAAACGTCAATCTGTCCCACAATTTGCAGCCGTTAAGGGTCGGGCATCGATGAGACCAAGATTCCTGCTCGCACACCCCAACCCTTGCATCCAGCCGAGATCAGCACGCATGCGCATCGCACCTGAAGTACTGGAGGAACTCGGGGGCGCGGGTCGCCTCCCCGGGGATCCCGACCAGCCGCAGCGCCGGCTCCGACACGGCCACCAGCCGCGGTTTGTCCACCGGCGTCGGCGCGTTGTAGCAGAACACTGCGTCCTTCACCTGCGGGAAGAGGCTGTGGTGTGTGTGTGTGTGTGTGTGTGTGTGTGTGTGTGTGTGTGTGCCGCGGTTTGTCCACCGGCGTCGGCGCGGTGAAGCAGAACGCTGCGTCCTTCACCTGCGGGAAGAGGCTGTGAGGCGGCTGGTGCACGTCACAAGTGTACCGATTGAGTCCATGTCGCTGGATAAAGCACACAGCCAGAAATCGGATCCAGGAAATCTTTTTTTTCCAAAGTACTTTTGGCTTCACAAAGCAAAACTTCCACAAGCGTTTTGAATCAATGCGACTCTTCCAATAATTTGGAACAACACAGAGAACCACCTTTGGCGGCGTTTCAAATCAATCCTTCACGTTTGATTCATGGAAAGCAAAAGAGGAGCTGACCAGTCTGTGGGCCGATCCCTTGTCCTCTTCCACCGGCAGCTCCCTCAGCGCGGAGTTGGTCAGCCTCAGGGTCGGGAACCTTCCCATGGTTCCCTCCGAGCCACCAGAAGCAGACGACGTCATCGCTCTCCCGCGCGCGTTCTCCGAACCGGCAACAGCAGACGACGTCACGAGACGCCGGAGCCCTGTTCGTCTCTTTCGGGCAGCAGTGCTGATGATCCTCGCAATGTTTCTCGTGCTCATTGCATTTTGCATCCGACCACAGAACAGAAAAACCAGAGAGCACGACGCAAGGCTGGAAGGCTGTGACGGTCTGACCTTGAGTGCAAGAACTTCACGTGCACGTCACCATGGCAGCAGTGTGAGATCGCACAACGCTTCACGCTCGTTCCAGGCTACGAGAGAATCTGTGCACTACCTACCCGTTGCTGATTTGTTGCAAGGATTGTAGGACAATAAATATTTCATGATTGTGCGCTGTATGAGTGTTGGCTCACCGCTCTGAAGGCAAAGATGATCTCGTGGAAACCAGTATGGTGGTGGCGGCGCAAACGAGAAAATTTTTTCCCCGCGTGCACGCAGCGTTGTCAAACATGGGTTGGTCACGAAATGTGGCAACGTTGCTAGCTTTGCCAAGAACAGGGAAGGTCATTTTCCCTGAAGGCGATTTGGAATACGGTCAAGCGTGGTTGATGGAAAGGCAGTGAGAGGGGGCTGACCACACATGGGAGAGTTTACTTGCCATAGTGGAGTGGTCCTGAGGTGACGGGCCAGTTGACAATGGGGGTTACGATACTTCCCCCCAACCAGGCTCAATCAAACCCCTCACCATGGTCACCGAGGGGGGTGGTCCACGGGCCAGAGGGGTGGCCACAGAACGAGATCCGGTGTACTTTGTGTCAGAGCAAAAATATTTCAGAACCAGCTGAGAACTCTGGATTTGATTCACATTGTCCTCGTTCTTTTACGTGGCTTCAACCCAAGGAAACGATCATGAAATCCAGATTTTTATTGTGTTCACGCACGGAGTTCGCAGTCCTTCCATTTTTGGATGACTCAAGCGTTGTTTTCTCCTGAAACGCCAAGCCCAGTCATTGAGTAACACAGGAAAACACTCCGCACTGAGTGGAGTTGCAGGGAAAGAAGGAACTCCACCAGATTTTGGGGGTCACACCACGGTGCAAGCGCAGTCACAACAAGACGACACCTTTTGAGGGAAACTCTCTTTGCGCATTCAAAAACAAAGATTCTTCTGCCGGGGGAAGCAATATGAAACAAATGGCTGGAAAGGTTCACTCTTGACAGACTCCTGATTTGACGTCTTCATTCACAGGTTTCTTCCACAGAAAGTTTCGGATATTTTTTTTGTCCAAAAAAAAGAAAGAAGCATTCTCAAAATGCATGCAAAACCTTGCAAGAACATCGCTGCCCAAAAGTGGACACGAGTAAAATAAGAAGTTCCATAGAGACTCGAAATCAGTCCACCCTTGTTGCAAAAAGCCTCAGCAAAGGGCAGTGAGCCGCGGACTCGTTTGCTTCACAATTGACACAAGACACGCCACGAAAATTGCGAAGTGCGTCAACCAGCCAGCTTTCAGATGTTCACAGCCATTGCGTGGTCGACCTGAAATGTAAAGACAAAGGACTTCACCAGAACTGTCGAAGAATAACACACAGACAGGAAAACACTTTCCCCCACTTCAATTTTGCTTTGGCCAAGTTCTTGCTGTGTCCAGACCAAGCATTCTTGCTTTGCCAAAGAAAAATTCTCGACTGTCGTACACAAAGGACCAAAACAGGCTTTGTCAGCCAAATTTGGTGGTCGGTACATTGAGCAGAGCCCGTCTGTTGGTTCGAACAAGGACCAACCAGTCTCTGATCCTTTGTATATTTTGTGGCAATAACGCCTTCCACTCCCCCAAACACTGCACGCTATACTCACTTCGCCTCTGTACCGTCCGGTCGGAACTTTGCGTCGCCCCGGTCACCGAGTTCTCACTGTTGTCTCCACCATCACCTCCACCTTCTTCATTTTCTCCACCTGCTCCTCCTTCTCCAGCTCCCTGAGCCTCTCTCCCTAAATCCTGCCCAGATTCCCCTGGACGCCCGAGGTTTCCACGGCTGCCCTGTGCACTGTTCGCGTTCCTCTGGATCTCGCTCCTCTCCGTGGTTGTGGTGAAGGTGGGGGTCTCTATGAAGGCGTCGGTTGTCGTGGTTCTGCTGGCCTCCCTGACGTCGTTCGGCCCCGCCCCGGCGTCGCTGTTCTCCTTGGCGGCTCCGTCAGTGTCTGCCGTGTTGTTTCTGTTGAGGAAGGGTCGTTGGTGCGGAAAATCTGAGATATAAACAAATTTCACATCACCACGCAGCAAGATTCTAACTGAACCAAAGTTACTTCAGATGGGCAGAACCTTGGTTGCCACAGGTTTGGATTGAATGCGCCCAGTGCGGCCCAATAAACGCTTCGAGGGCCCTCACACTTTACCGATGTACGTTCATGTGGCCCTGTGGAACTGTGCGGGGGTTTGCCCTGATCTGAACCTCACTCGTCAGGACACCTGAATGTGACGCGATGCGACATGACGCGTTGCTACGTGAGACGTCACGTGACGTCACGTGACGTCGCATGACGTGACTCACAGCAGGCGTCGCGGTGGGTGGAGCCGACGGTGAGCGTCGTGGCGCCGCGCGGACACGGCTTGCAGGTCGGGGCGTCGCGCTCGTCCTGGAAGCTGCCGATGCTGCACCACATGCAGATGCCCGTCACGCTGAGGAAGTGGCCGAGCTCGCAGCGCGGGGAGCCGGACGGGTCAGCAGGGGGCGCCGCCTGCAGCACCGCCGGAGGGCAGCGAGGGACAAGGCTTTAGACACGGTTCCCACATCGTGCATCAATACACACGCACACACACGCATGACCCCACACACACACATACACACATACACGAGAGACACAGGCAGACACGGCATACAGAGGCACGTGCACGCAGGCACAGACAGACAGACAGACAGACAGACACACACACACACACACACACACACACACACACACACACACACACACACACACACACACAATCTGCACCCCCTGTTCCATCCAATTCTCGATTTGTGGACTTCCCTCAAGTTTTCAAGAAGCAAACGTGTCTTGGTAGACGTAAGCGTATTGAACGCAAAGCCAACACAACAACATCACATCCCAACCACGTGCACTGAAATTCCAAATCAACCGGCCCGCGCGGCGCCCGCCTCACCTGGATGCACTGGGTCGGGGCTCGGGCGCCGGTGCCGCCCGTCGTCCTCCCGGCCGGGCACGGTTTGCAGCTCGCCTGACCGAACTCGTCCTGGTACCGCGCCACGGGGCAGGGGCGACACCACTGCCTCAGGAACGTGCCCGGACTGCAAGCTGCAGACCACATGCGTAAGAGAAGGGTACCGTATTCACACAAGACGCACTTCAACGTGAACCCTTGTCTGGAACTGGAGTCCCGTCAAAACAACAGCGAAGTCATGTAAAAAACGCACCATTTGTTTTGATGCGCAATGTTGGGACAAAAAGGTGCGTCTTACACTTGCACACCGGCAAAAAAACACTTTGCTGCTGAACCTGACAACGACAAACCTCAGAAAAATACATTTTGTCACCAAGTTTCTTTTTGCAACAGAAAATTCCTGTTCAGATTTCCCAGTGATGATGAATTTGCTGACCGCAGTCGAACGGCGACTTGGCGCCGGTGGTGCGCGTCGTCATGAGCGCCCCGCAGCGGCTGCACGCGTTCGACCCGTCCACGGCGTTGTACGTCCCGACGGGGCAGGGCGCGCACAGCCCACCGCCGCCGCCGTCAGGCGACAGGAACTCACCGACCTTACAGAACACTCCCGCACCCGCCGACTATAAAGCGTGTCAAGGAGAGAACGTGAAAACTTGCAAGGCGTGCCAATAAGAGAACGGGAAAATTCTCGTGCACCCCTTTGTGTACGAGAGAGACGAAGTTCTGGCCTCCGAACCGTGAGAACAGCTGCCGTGTTTACGACGGAACCATCATCCAACCTCAATTGTCAAGTACACAAGGAAAAGCAGAACCCCTGTTTTCTCTGACGGTCTCTGTATCTGTTTACACTGTGTCGTCAAAGCAGTCCAGAACATGTCAACAGCTCGATGTCTGTTCAGCAAAGGCTCGAGGAAGGAGAGTCTCTGGAGGACCTACCCCGGTCGCGACGCACTGGTTGAGGGACGTGGCTCCCAGCCCCAGCACCTTGGTGCCCGGCGGGCACGGCTTGCACGTCGGCTGGTTCCGCTCGTCCTGGTAGTGGTCCTCGGGGCAGCGCTCGCACCAGGAGAACGTCTCGCTCACCTGGTGTCGGAAGTACCCGGCCGCACAGACTGCACAAGGCAAGAGCGCAAATGACGTAGTCATGTGAGTGAGGCAAAAGTGCAAAGTGAACACGTCACTTTGATGCCTGCGTCAAATTTTGATGAGCACAAAAAATAGAACAGCTGGACGTCAACTTTCACGGTGCTAACACCTGTGCGTCATCAAGGTGTTGTCAGCAACACTTTGTGTCGGGTGCACATGTGAGGAACACGATCCGTGCGTGCCCTGCTTGGTGCGTCATATCGACGGCACGTACCGCATTGCTCGATGCTGCTCGCGCCGTCAGCCTCGGTTATCGTGGCCGGGGGACACATGTTGCACTGCGACTGACCCTCCTTCTCCTGGTAGGTGCCTGCAGGAACAACAGCGTGCAAGCGACTTCCGGAATTTTCAGGTGCATTTGTGCCGTCAACACTAAAATGTTGACGGCGACGGCAAAAATTTGAACGTTGACGTCAATTTTCAACACGCGATCCAGTGGTGGGCGTCACAAAACGGTGCAGGCCATTCTTGATTTTGACCATCACGACGCCAAAAAAACTGACGAGGCGTCACCAATGTGAAGACTCCTTTCCTCTGCTGTGGACAGACACTGCTTCAAACTACATACTTTGGCAGGACACGTCGTGGATCTGTTGTTCTTACCTCGTGGACAGGATTTACATGATCCGCTCACTGTGTCGAAGAAATGTCCCAGCGGACAGTTCTGCAGTTGCAGTTGCTGGAAAAAAGAAAAGAAAGAAGAACACTTCACTTTTGTGAGTTCATGCAACTCGGAGGATCGACAAATGATCGAAGATGAAGTGGCCACACAACTGCAAAAACGCAGTGAAATGACATCTTAGAGGAACGTACACTTGCGCCAACACATCTTGATTGAGAATTATTTTGTGTTTCGTTGCGTCCTGCGTCCCACCCAGGTCGCACACACTGAGGCCGTGGCGCCCTCACACACAGACAGTACTCACACTGAGGCAGTGTTCAATGGAGGTGGCGCCCTCCTGTAGCGTGGACGTGCTCGCAGGGCACGGTTTGCACCTCAGCTGGCGCCCCGTCTCGTCGCTGTACGAACCCCGCGGGCACACCAGACACCAGTACCCGTTCTGGAAGAAGCCCTGCTTACACACTGAAAACCAGAAACAGTTGTAGCTGAGACGTGGACTGAGGTCATTGTCACAACCTCTCACCAAGAAGTGTCCACACCCCACCTCCGCTATCTGTGCAGGCATGAGAAACAAACCTTGCGAAAATCCTACGTAGCTTGTTCATTTAATTTTGCACAGACATGATTTTACTCATGAAAAATATTTCATTGCCAATTTTTTTTTGCACAAATACGTGCAGGTGGCCAGCCTCTATTCGAGTGCAGTTGGTCTCTTTACTCAATGCGTGCTTTCCCCTTGAAATCAATACTTTTGTGCACTCACTGACCGGTCGAAAGCACACATTTCGAAAGGTCGATCTGAATGCAAGGCGCAAGCATGAAAATTCCAAAAAGGATCAACATGCGCAAATCAAATTCTGTGTGGAATGTGGTTTTTCCAGAGAAGATGTGGTGCGCAGGATTCAGCAAGTTCATGGACAGAATGCCCTGTCAGTGTGGTCAATCCGGCATTGGTTTTCAGCCTTTGAAAATGGCAGAAACCAAGTGGATGACCTTCTGAGACCCGGACAGCTGTTGTGGCGCAATCCAGCAAAAATTCAACATGTCAACCAGATTATCCAACAGGACAAGAGACAGACCATCCGCCAAATTGCACAGAGAGCTAATCTGAGCATTGGCAGCACCTTCAGAACAGTGCGCAAAGACCTCGCCCTCAAGAAGAAGTGTGCCCACTGGATCCCCCATCATCTCACAGATGCGCAGAAACAGAGGAGGGTGGATCATGCTCGTGCTGCTCTGTGCACTCTGGGAAGGAATGGAGCAGTAAATCGTGTGATTTGTGGTGATGAAAGTTGGTTCTATGTGTGGGATCCTTCTTCCAGAAGGGAAAATTGCCAATGGTTGGCTTCCAATGCACCAACGCCTGCAGTGCCAATGAGAGAGCAGTCCACCCAGAAGGTGATGTTGATCATCTTTTTTGACCACTTCGGGCTTGTCTACCGGCGTTTTGTTCCTCAAGGTCAAGGTGTGAATGGTCAGCTTTACCTGCAAGTCCTTCAAGAGCTGTGTGACGCCATCCGCAGGCGCAGGCCTCAAATCTGGAGAGGCAGGTGCTGGGGAATTCTTCATGACGGTGCTCCTGCACACAGATGCAATCCTGTCCAAACTTAGCTCCAACAAGTGAGACTCCCTCAAATCCCACATCCAGCATATAGTCCAGATTTGAACCCACCAGACTATTGGTTGTTCTCCATCCTGAAGAGACATGTCCGCGGACATTTGTTCCCAGATACCCAGCAGCTCATGAACACCATCAACCATGAAATTGGTCAAATTCCGGCTCATCAATGGAGGGATGCCTTGGACCGTTATGTGCCCAGACTCTGATGCTGCATCCAGGCACAAGGATCGTATTTCGAACACCCTTGAACTGACATTTTGTGCATTTTGTTCTCCTGGATATTGTGTGAAGGTTTCATTCAAATTGATCCACCCAAACCGGACTTGTGGCATGTGCCAACTTGAAGGGTGTGGTCAAGTTTCTGACAAGTGGAAATCTGTGATCGCTTTGTGTGAACATTGTACAAATTTGACAAAATGTCATTCATTGTGACCGTAACATGTCACTAAAGTTTGAAAAACATTCATCAAGTATTCTTCTTTTGCGAGCCATTTGAGCAAAATTAAGTGAACAAGCTACGTACAATCTGCGGTGACTGGGATTTCCAGCCAGAAAACAACCCGTTTCTCACTGCGTTTTGCTCTCTTAATTTTCAAAGGTTCTCCGGACGAATCGCACAAGATGACCACAAAGGCGTTTACTGACGGCAGTGCTGCGGGGAGAAGGCTCCTGGCGCGCGGGTCGTGCGGCCCCCGGGGCACGGGAAGCAGAAGGTCTGCGCCGCCGCCGTCTGGTACGAGCCGACCGGGCAGTCCTCGCACCGCACGTTGTTCCAGTACGTGCCCGGGGTGCAGTCCTGACGCTCTATCGACTCCGTCACCTGTAAACATGCGCAGCAGAGATGTCTTTGATTTTTCTCTTTGAAGAAAAGATTTTTGAAAATGGCACTTGCGGATGATCTGAAGAAGAGCTGAAGAAGAGCAAGGGGGGACACATACAGACCTCCATCAAATGCATGCTTGCACACACACACACACACACACACACACACACACACACACACACACACACACACACATAGCTACGGCAGGCTGGGGTCCGATCCCCTTCCGGCCACTTTCTTTCTCTTTTTTTGCGCTTGCTTTGTCAATTTAGGGGTTGCAACGAGAACGGTCCAACTGTTCTGTCCCTTCAAGTGTGAACCGGATCTCGAATTCAGTACAATCCTGTACTGATAGTTCTACAACCAAGATTCTCTGTAGTGTTGCACAAAGTCCAGCTGTCAGATGTCTGTGACAGAATCTGAGTATGGTGCGGTGGTCTGATAACTGAAGACAGAGACTTTTGTGCCAAGCTGTTAGCACAAACAGAGGAGATTGTACTCTGCACCATGAGTACTTGTTCGGACCCGCAGCTGCTTCTTTACATCCAGGCTCTTTTACTTCATATTCAGCTTTCATTTCTGGGCAGTTCATACATATTTATATGTATCATTCAGATACTAATATGGTTACGTCTTCTCCACACTAATCTGTAACAATCATTTGCCGTTACCGTTACCCTCAGTGCATGTCTCGTGCTTCTCACTCTTCCTACCGCCATAGTCCTTGCACAACAGCGGATGCGCAACCGACTCCCCAATTCCCCTCGAATTCGTTCAACTTGCAAATGCTTTTGCCTTGAAGCCAAATTTGACAACGCAACCACTGGAGCAGCTGTGCAAATCAGCCTCGCCTCAATTCTTGTTGTTCTCTTGTATCCACTTCTACACTTTCCACAGAACACAAGTTTTTCTTGAGCTGCAATTTCTCATTTTTGCGTGAAAACCCCTTCGGTTCGGAGCAAAACCATGTCGATGCGTTTGACGCACAAAATTCGAACCGCAAAGCAAGGCGAAACAAAACAGGCTGCACTCACCTGAGACAAAAGAAACCAGACAATTGCAAACTTCATTTCAATCACAAAACGTTCAGCTCCTCATTCCGTGTTCAAAGTGTTTTGATCTGCGATCAAACTGCAGCGTCGCGGTTTGTTTTCCTCTCACGTCGCGACATCTCACTCCCCCTTTTGATGAAAAAGGATCAAACTTCAAATTCCAATTAAATTTCCCAAAGCAAAATAGAATCTGCGTTGGGGTTTTCAGAAATGAAAGTCAACAGGAATGCCTAATTTTGTTGGTCAGAATTGAGAATGGAAGCTTCCTCGAAGACGTGGAAAGTTTGTGTGGTAAGCTTGTCTTTGATCTCCAGGCCCTCGTTGCGGCAATGCTCGTCTCAGCTTTCACCGTCAGGCCGATTTCGCAAAAACCCCAGTGAGGTGTCGAGGGGAGAAATTTACACATTCCAAACCTTTCCTTGAAAGAAAAAACTCAAGCATTTCCACAACGCAAACAGAGTATCTTGTGAACAAGATACCAACGCAACACTCCAAAACGTGTCGCCAATTTTCTTTGAAAGAAACGAGAAATGTGTTGAAAGGTGTTGAGCAGAATGGCCCCATTTCGCACAGTTGACGCAGGACCAATTTGAACGTGTGACTGTGATGCACATGTACTGCGGCTCCAAACAAATACTCACGCTTCCCTTTTGTGGATTGAAGTCAGGCATCAAAAACAACAGTGTCAACACCGGAGCACGGCGAGGGAGCGGCGACCCGGGCCTCGAGTCTCGACTCAACCATCGCGGAGTGGCGGCAGTGCGTTTTGAGTGAAGAAAAACACAACATCAAAGCCACCGCACTCGCTCAACACCTTGAGCTTCTGAATTTACTTTTCTTTGTCAGATACTCAGAAAAACACGAAGAGCCAAAACTCAATGCTTTCCACCTCCGTCCCATGGACTATTTGGTTTTTCCTTGGGCCCCATGTTGTTCTTTATTTTTTCCACGTGTTTTGTATCTGTTGCGATCCCGCACCCACAACCTGAACCAAAGCGCACAAACACATGCAGTGGGTAGCAAACAGCGAATGGCACTTAAAATTGTGGAAACAAGAATTGAAAGGGAGCGCGCGCGTCTTTATTTCACTCGGACGTGCACATTTGGAGACGCACACAATGACGGTGCTCTGCGGTCGATAGGAACGCTCCTCACATTTCACTGAACAAACAATTCCACAACTCCCTGTCTAAAAATTGGGTGTCAAAAAGCTGGCCAGGAAAATTTTTCACACTTGTTGACACTTGGTCGTCTTTGTCCAAGTCACCATGCACCTGATGTCACACTCTCACACTCTCAATCTTGAGCACGTGGTTCCACACACACATTTCCACACAAAAGGAGTGTGGGAGGTGTGTGAAGCCACACAAAAGCACCTTTGAAGTGTTCAAATTGACTTCTTGATATGAATTCCCGATTGCACCACCATTTTGTGCGGCCCTCTTCGTCTTTCCCTCGCAAGAAAACCTTTTTTCTCAGGCGCAGTGCAGCTGCAGACATAAAGACCACGGGCAAATACAGCCTGCAATGTTCCCTGCAACTTTCTGCATTGAAGGCACACGTGTCTCCATGAAAAACCGTCTGCAGAACAAGCACTGGAATGGGATGAAGTTGCCAGCGAGAAACACAGACATACTCGTAGGAAACGGAGTGAAGAACAAGTTCGGCGTCAATCAACTTTGAGTCTTTTGTGCCACCATTGCCTTTTTGGGGGTGAAGGGTGGCAACATTCAGGTTGCTCAAAATAGAATGGGCAACCAGAAGACCACAAGATGCCATCAAAAGTACGAATACATGTACTCTGGTACACACTCTGTGGTTCATCAAAGGCTCAAGGTGTCAAACGAATCAAATTTTCAGAGCCAAGAAAAGAAATTAGCCGATTTTCTATAATTTCGACATGAATTTTTACAAGGTTCTGTCTACATAGTCTGTTGTTGTGAGAACTTACACATTCTCAGCACTGTTGATATAACCTTGTGTTTTGGGGCAAAAAGTGCTCAAAGTGTGAAAAAAAAACTTCGGAAGGTGCTCTTTTTTGGTGGATGGTCAATTCCATGTGTGCAAAAAGAAAGTAGAGTCTACCCAGAATGAGCGACTGGAATGAACAGTTCAAATCAAGGGACCACGTTTTTCATTCCTTTGCCATTGACATGAGTGCAGATTGTCACCTTTTTGTCCGTGTCGAAATGGTGGAGAAATGTGTCAAAACACTTTCCTCTTTTGCTCAAAATTAGAACGGGAACTGAGACAATGTTTGGGATCGACAGCTCTGCGATGCTGAGTATCAGTCCTTGATTCGAGCCTACAAATCCTGAAGCGGTCGGTCGATCTCAACCCGCAACTCGGAGCGAACACCTCTTGGTTGAGGCAGGTTTTGCTGAGAGCTTCAGACCTGTGCGTGCGCCCATCGCTTGATGATGAAAGTGAAAAATTCTGCTTGCTGCTCTGCACGACAAAACAGAACATGTCGTCGCTTCGTTGATTGTTTTGATGCACAAAAGACCTGTCTGATATCCCTTATCTTTCAGCCTTCCAACCTTCGGTCGGACAGTCCCAACTTTTGCCACAAATGTCCGGCTGCGTGTGTTGAGTTCAAGAAGTTGAGATTCCAACACAAACCAAGGTAAGACGGGACATTTTTGCTCGTTTTGGATCAAGATTGTCAAGTCAAGAACTTTTGGTCATGCAGACTCCAGAAGGAAAGACTCTCTGCGTGCAAGCACTTCGTGCACATGTGGGGAATGTCTCGAGAACGCAAGCGTTGAAACGTGTGCATGTTTATCCGTCGTGTCTGGTGTTTGTAATCACACATTCTGAACTCTTTCGAAAAGAAGACTTTCGCCCCAATGCAAAGTTTCTCGTTCTCTTTCCTCTGAGCTTTGGTGTCAGTGGGCAACATGTGCGTGAGTGTTCTCCGGAATTGTTGGACCGAATCACACTCAGGAAAATGAGAAACCAAGAAAATGATGCCCAATGAGGGCTTAAGCGTGGCAACGCCCACCTCTGAATCCGCCCTGCGTAAAACAAACAAGCTTTATTGCAAAAAAGAAGCATAAACTTAGGACCCCCGAATGAAATCTGGCTTCCAGTTCATCTTCGAAGAGAGGAAAACACACAAGAACCTCGACCAATGTCTCATTCTCAGCCTCAGTTTAGATCTTACCCTTGGCTCCTTTTCTGTGATCCTCTGGCTCTTTGGGTGTGACTTCTGGCTCTTGGATGTGACCTTCTGGCTCTTTGGGTGTGACCCTCCAGCTCTTTGGGTGTAACTCTCCAGCTCTTCAAGTGTAACCCTCTGAGCCAGAGGGTCACACCCGAGAAGCCAAGAAGTCAGCATTGGACTGACAAGAGGAAGAATATCCTGGAGGTGGAGGCAACACACAGAAAAAAACATTCGCGTGTTTCCGACGATTGTCCATCTTGTGTTCGCCTCTGTGTTGTTGTGATGATGACTCTGTGACTGCGACTCTGTGACTGTGCCGCTGTGACTGTGACGTTGTGACTATGATGCTGTGACTGTGATGTGACTGTGTGACTGTGACGCTGTGACTGTGTGACTGTGACGCTGTGACTGTGATACAGCGGGAGCGATGGACGTGGTGGTTGTGACCGGAGGGAACGGCTTCGTCGGGCAGCACCTCATCAAGCTGCTGCACCAGCACTGCCAGAGCGAGGTCAAGGAGATCCGCGTCTTCGACATCCGCCCATTCACACAGAAGCTCGGTGAGTCCGGGCCTCAGAGCCCAGGGTCCTGAGTCCTGGCCCTGGAGCTTGGAACCTGGAGCCCAGATCCGGGACCCCAGGCCCAAAGCCCAGAGCGTGGAGTCCACACTCTGGAGCACAAAGCCAGATCCCAGAGCCCAGAGTACAGAGCCCAGAGTTCATAGCCCAGAGCCCAAAACCAGAGCTTAGACTCCAGCACCCTTCTTTAGAAGCCCAGTGATCCCAGAGCTCAGAGTAGAGAACCCAAAGGACAGAACTCAGAGCTCAGGGCAAAGTTCAGAGTCCAGACCCGTGACTGGGTCCCAGACACCAGACTAAAGAGTGCTCCCCAGAACCCAGACCCCTCCACACAGACGCTCGGTCAGCACAAAGCCTGAAACATGCACATCCACCAAAGTCCAGTTCTTCGGAGACCTCATCTCATTGTCTCAGATCGTTCGCTGTCATTGCACCTCCAGAATCCCAACAATGACCATCTCCACATTGTGTCGGCAAATTTGCTGTTGAAGACAGCTTCACAAAATCTCTTTGATAAGAAACAAATGTACTCATTCTGTGTTTCTCCCAAGACTATGAGACCACGATCCCGACGGTGTCGATCGAAGGCGACATCTGTGACATGGCGGCGGTGTCGCGCGCCGTGCGCGGCGCCTCCTGCGTCTTCCACGTCGCCGGCGTCATCAGCATCGGCACGTCCCCGGACACCAAGCTCCTGCAGCGTATCAACGTCGAGGGTGAGTAATAGGGAGGTTCGCCAGTGCGTGCGGTCTTCCGTCTCTCTGCCCCAAATGCAAATCTATTTGTGATACGAGGATGTATCAACAGTAAGTGGCACTGTGCTTGTTCAGTATGTTTGTCAACAGACACAGGTGGTTGATTCGAGACAATATCAGACCAGCCAATTGTTTGGTCCTCCTCAGTGCAGACTGGCCAAGTGACTTTGCTGCTGAACATGCAGAGTGACACTTTCTACTGAGGCATCCTTGTACCACAGATTTCGCCCGTTGTCATTTGCTGTCGGATTGGGTTTGAGCTTGTGCCGCTCTACCTCAGTCTTCAGTTGAATTGCGTGCAAACTCTTGATTTTGCTGGTTCCAGGCACGAACGTGGTGGTGGAGGCGTGTCTCATGAACAGCGTGCCCCGCTTCGTGCAGACGTCGAGCGTGGACGCCGTGTCGCCGCTACGCGACTGCGTCGAGGAGACGGAGGCGACCATGCCGTACCCGCCCGTGCACCAGCTCGTCATGCCGCAGTACGCCTCGTCCAAGATGGAGGCCGAGAAGATGACCATCGGCGCCGACGGGAGGCCGCTCGCAGACGGTGAGGAGGGGCGGGGCACGCACTGTGCGGGGTACGCACTGTGAGGCACGCACTGTGAGGCACGCACTGTAGGACACGCACTGTGGGGGGCACGCACTATTGGGGGACGCACTGCGGACGTTTTCCACGTGATCCAGGGAGACAAGCACTCACGTTGAATTGGTTGATGGAAAGCAGGCATCAGTGGGGGTGGAGGGGTGAAACGAGGTTTTTTCAGATTGTCTGTTTCATGCGTCTGTGCAGTGTCTCAAAAGGGCCGGCGCACCTGGCAGAAGACCTGATGCTTTTGCTGCAACTCACCACTTTTGACCCACGTGCACTCCGCATGCTGACTCAGCACTGCTGACTCACACGCGGCTCCGTTTCAGGTTCGGGAGTGTTTCGCACGGTGAGCGTGCGTCCCACGGGGATGTACGGGGAGCTCGACTTCCACCTCATCGCGACGCTGATCCGCCGCGCCGCGTCGCGAGGGGGCGTCGCCGTCGTCATCGGACCCAAGAACGAGCAGGTGCGCGAAGGGCTCAACCAGGGGGCGCCAAAACCCAGGGGAACGAGATCAGCTTCAGAAGGCGCGCACTCAATAAAGATGTGTCGTATCAGTACAAGAGAAAGCCTGTGTGATCGTGGCCAAGTCGGGTCACACCCACCTGTTGGGTCCTCCATCCCAACGTGAATTGCAAAGCTCGACAGAGATGTCAGTTCCAGTGAACTAACACACGAGTTACCTCTCTTCCACATCACGCACGACAATAGATGTGTTGTGGTTTCTTCATGGCAGCCGTGTGTGCACGACATCGCGTACGTGGGGAACACGGCTTGGGCGCACATCTGCGCCATGCGGGCGCTGAGAGACAAACCCGAGGTAACCGCAACATTCCCGACGGTGTTCAAGGTGTTCAGAATGTTCTCATTTTCCCTGAGAAATTCTGGTTCTGGGCCTTCAACGGGATAAAGTTCCACAGAGAATACGAACACAAGCCTTCGTCTCTCTCTCTGTCTCTCTCTGTCTCTCTCTGTCTCTCTCTGTCTCTCTCTCTCTCTCTCCTTCCTCTGTTTCTCTGTCTCTGTCTTTCTCTCTTCTCCCTCTGTCTCTCTTCTCACTCCCTATTCTCTCTCTCCCCCTGTCTCTGTCACTCTGTCTCTTCCCTCTGTCTGATCCTTCTCTCACTCTCTCTTCTTCCTCTCTGTCTCTCTCCTCTATCTCTGTATCTCTTTTCCCTCTCTCTTCTCTCTTCTCCCTCCCTACCTCTCCATTTCTCTCTGTCTCTGTTTCTTCCCTCTCTCTCATCCTTCTCTCACTCACTCTTGTTCTCTGTCTCTCCTCTGTCTCTGTATCTTTCTCTTCTCCCTCTCTCCCCTTCCCGCCTCTATCTCTGTGTGTCTGTCTCTCTGCCTCTCTCTCGTAGGCATGCGGCGGGAAGGCGTACTTCATCACGGACGACTCTCCCCGCATGATCTTCTTCGACCACACGATTCCGTTCATGCACGAGCGCGGCTTCCGCATCGCGAGTTTCCAGATCCCGTTCCGCCTCGCCTACTTCCTCATCCTGCTGCTGCAGGTGCGCGCGCAAGGGACGCTGGGTGCGCTGGGGTACAGCCCCTCTCTGGGGTACAGCCCCTCTCTGGGGTACAGCCCATGTCTGGGGTACAGCCCATCTCTGGGGCACAGCCCATCACTGGGGTACAGCCCCTCTCTGGGGTACAGCCCCTCTCTGGGGTACAGCCGCTCTCTGGGGTACAGCCCACCTCTGGGGTACAGCTCACCTCTGGGGTACAGCTCACCTCTGGGGTACAGCCCATCTCTGGGGTACAGCTCACCTCTGGGGTACAGCCCACCTCTGGGGTACAGCCCACCTCTGGGGTACAGCTCACCTCTGGGGTACAGCCCCTCTCTGGGGTACAGCCCACCTCTGGGGT
>JAAUXT010102493.1_pt1 | contig 20338 bp, 14 predicted proteins | sample 7278171 | NCBI WGS metagenome assembly JAAUXT01 (sample SAMN14350112, study PRJNA611818) | marine sediment metagenome | isolation source: surface marine sediment (1.8m) | place: French Polynesia: Moorea | collected 2018-08 | reverse complement strand
TGAGGCATGTTATCTTTTTATTCCATGCCTGCTAGCAAACCTTGGGGCTGTCCAGAGAACATGAAAGGGACGATGGGGGAAGCACCAGAAGTTCAGGGCCCTGCAACCTTACATTCCTACTGGACAGGGCAGACCACTGAAGCCTTCTGCCTTGCGGGTCGAGAACTTCTCAACACGGCCAGAGTGCTGCGAATTCCCACGCAATAACGGCGCACATCGTTTTTATACATTCTCATTTCCGGACGCAAGGAAAGTTCACAACCGACTGCAATGGATCGGTGAGACACGAAAAATGGCAGGTATCAGCGGGAACTCTTTAATGGCTCTTAACGCGTACACATACAGCTCTGGGTGCCCTCGTACACTGGCCATCCACAAGAAAGCAAATGGTTTTGTCAAGATCTTTGTCACGGAAGGGTCTCTCAGACTTGCAGGTCCTGCTCTTTTTCCCGTATTCGCAAATCAGACTTGAGAACCTTCCCCTGATTCCCGTGTGAGAAGAGTTGTTTTGAGAAAACAGAAACCCTGAACTTTTCACCCAAACATGCGTGCCCCAATTTGGAACTTACAATGAGCAGTAATGCTTTGAAACAAATCTCAACAAATCACATTGAGTCACACGCACGACAAGACCAGCACGTGGAACTTCCATTTCGCTTCGATTCATTTCGTCCAAGTCCAGCAGACTTAAACTGGTGTGAACAGAGGAGCGCTGAGAATGTTTTCCAGCAGTGCTTCGCTGCTCAACAAAGCGGGAGCGTGACGCCCTGTCCGCACTTGCTGTCCCGTCGCCAGGAGAAAGACGGGCGCACAGAAAAATGGGATCAGCAAACGAAGTTGGAAACAGAGTTACAAACACACAGTGGTGTGACGAGTAAACACGCTCACATGTAACCTGGGGAATGTCTTCAACCTCAGAACATGATCCTGCGGACAAGGAACAGAGACCGAAAGAATTTGTCGAGTATCGAGACCTATTAATCCATCAAGAGCAGAGAAGCTTTCACGCAATTAGTTCATTTCAATGTCTCGTCTGAAAAAAAAGAACACAGAACCTACGCCAGTATTTTGCAAAGGTATTTATTGGCTCTTGCTGCCCACATTCTGTGACAATGACCTCAACAGCCACTCCTGCACACTTCTGAGGGTCAGGGACCAAAACACGCACCTTGAAGACAGTGGAGCTTGTTAGCTGCGGCTAAAGGCTTTTGGAAGCTGTGTTTGATTGGTCGGTGCCTCGTCTGAGCCGAGCGCTTCTCTGTTTTGAAGCAACGAAGCAGCGACACCCAACTGCACGTATCGTCGCCGGATGCTATGTTGGGTGCTCACGGAATGGAAGCAACGGACGCGCCGTTTTGTAGTTCCCGGTGTTGCTTCTTTTCTCTCTGCGGGTGAAAATGAGACCATATGAGGGCCACAACATACGCTTCTTCAAGTTGTTCCTTCCAGCCTTTGTACCCTTCACTCTCACAGGACGGTGATATTTGCAACGTGCGGCACACGGCTTTTGGAGGAAACTGCACAATTGAGATAGGACTTTGTGCCATCTTCTTGTCGCAACAACTGTTGACAATCATGAGAAGTCTTTTCTCCTGAACACAAGCTGACAACTTTCTTGAGATAAGCTCGCACGTCCAGAGTTTCTTAATTTGCATCTCACTGGAATCACACCGGGCCAGCAAACCACAAGAACCAGCAACTTGTTTTCAGTGATGTGTCGACACTCGTTTTCTGAAGAGAAGGTCACTTATCACCGTGCCGAAAAACTGGTGTGGAAGCATTTTCACACAAGTATGTCTCAGTCAGAAGCATTGACATCCGTAAAGAAAATTGTTCAATTTGCGTTTTTGCCCAGCAAGGGAGTAGATGACTGACATTCTCTAGTGCCAAACAAAAAAACCAACGCACAAACAAAAACAGTTGCTCAGACCACTTCCTCGAGGGGACATTCGCTGTGTTCTTGCTTGAGACTGACGACTCGTATTTCAAGTCCCACGATGTGCAGCCAGGGTACAAAGTGGGATGTGGGACTCATTGAACTGGGACATTCAATTCTTCTCGTACACACTGCCGACAGCCTTGCAGGTCTGTACGTCACAGATGCCCACTCTGCAAGGACAGTGTTTAACCATGATGTGAAGGCATTTCAGTGCAGCATCCTACGGTGAGTTGTAAATTAGATTGCGAAGCCAATCAGTTCTAATCGCATTGCGATCTGTCCTTGAGAGGTTACTCTGCCCGCAGCGACGTGCTCCATCCATTTCTGGCACTACAAGGCTTCCCACAAACGGGAAGCTCCACGTGCCTTTCACAGATTTCGCAACCAATGACAGAACAATTCTGAAGATGGACTTTGTTGGGAGGTCAAAGTACACGCAGGGCTTGTCTGACGTGGTTTAGAACGGACAAGGCGGGACTGATCTTGAGGTGTCCCTCCCACCCAAGTTCGAAGCCGAAAAAGAGTTTAAAACTCGACGCACATTGCGTGCACGAATGATACCTGTTGGTCTCGCCTCCAATCCCTATCCTGCATTCGACACATATTTCTCTGAGTGGGTTCCCGACCCAAAAGACCCACCGAGGACATTGCCAACATTTTGAACCAAAGCAGTCTGATTTTTCTGGCTTCGTGCTTCTGTTGAATGTCTCTCACCTTGACAGGTCGCAGTCGCGTTCAGGAGTCTTTCCTTCTTGAGTTTCGTCGTGCTTCTTGTTTCTCCTTTGTGCGCCGACGGTAAGATGAACAGGTGGACGACACCAGAGCCCAACACAAAGGAATCACAGAAACAGGAAGACAACGAAGAGACATTTGTCTGCGTTTGGGGTCAAGTTCTCTGTTCTTTTGTTGTTCCCATTGTGTCTGCTTGACGAGTTTTGCTTTGGCCTGTGGATGCGGGAAACCTTCGAGCACCTTGCAATGTCTCCAATTGCACATCTAAAATTGCCCGACGTTTGTCTTGTGTTGAGATTGAAAGTTTTTGTCACGAAGCCACGGTCGAACAAAGAAGCTAGCAGCTAAAGGCGACACCAAACAAAGAACGGGTCTCAAGAACCATCGACACTGTATTCAGACAAGGGAATGTCAGTACGGAACTGGGGGTTGTTTTTTTTTGGTCGGCGTGGTGCCCCATATGCCAATTTGATGGCACAGACTAACAACGTCCAGAATAGCGTCATTTGTTGGTTTATTTGAAAATGTGTTCCATTAATCTGGCAATGGGGGCAGGCTAGCGGAGACCGGACGGACCTGTTCAAACTCCCTGTTGTGAGCTCTGGTTTCGCCTTGTAATCTGGACGGCGTGACGAGGAAATTTATATCACCTTGGTTTTTTCTTGTCACGACTGTTTCAAGGACATGCAACACAGAACAAGCGATAATCAGTTTTCTTTCTGAACGGTTCGTGTTTCATCTTCAACAGCAGGACAAACTTGAGATTTTTCACCTCGAGACTTTGCAACGCTGAAGGAAAACAGAGAGAACCTCTGGCCTTTGTTGTGAATCTGGTTTTGTTTCTGTCTGACAGTCTGAACAAAGACCAAGAATGGATCTACAAAGTGCTGGCCTGACCCAAGCTAAAGGCCAGGGCCAGGCTTGCCACTTGTCCGGGCTGGACTGACTCTTTTCTGCACCAAGGGAGCACTGACTCACTTACCGCACGGCAGGAACAAGTCTCAAGCAACCGACTTCTGGATCTCCAGTGACAACTTTTTGAAGCAACAGTGATTCAAGAGCATGCCTGTGAGTGATCACGCAAGTCTCCCGGTGTTATTCTTGGCGCACCCAGGGCAGCATCGTTCACTCATTAATCGACTCCAGGGCGCGGATTCACTGACTTCGCCGCACCAGATGAGTGAAGTCAAGGTCGACCCTGCCAATACATCCAACCGATGTTTGTTGAGTGCAAGAAGTTGGTTTGTTTGTCTTGGGATTCTGTGTGAAAACATACTGGATGCATGTGCTTCGAAAGATTTCTGGGTTCAGGGTGACTTTGAGCAGAAGGGACTGCTTGATCGACGTGCAACAAACGTCCAGCCGTGGAATTCCTGTTTTTTAAGTCCAAACGTTTCAACGTAAAAAACAGAATTGAACAACAATTCTCCTGCAGAAGATCGCCTGGTGAAGAACAGTTGTTTGCAGGGAACAGCCAACACACACCGACAAGTGTGAAGGTAAATCAGAAGCGAGAGATTTATGTAAATGCACCATCAATCCGAGTGAATCAGTCCTCCAGGGGACCGAGATGGATTCTCTGTCACGCCTGCCGCTGCCAAAAAACATCAACTCTACACGGAACAACAATCCTCGTGCCTTTTCAGCACTTCCGTCTTGGGAATTTTATGTTCAAAGTGAAAAAGTAACTTTTCTGTGCATATTGTGATGCTCTGCAGGCGAACATCCAAAACCGAGGAGAGTCTAAATGGTCGAACGTTCTGAAGTTCGGATTGAAGAGGCTTTGTCATTGTCGGTGGCATTGCGAGACTTGGTCCTTGCTTTTCTGTGGGCACAAGAACAAATATCATGTTGCAAAACGAAAAAAAAGAAAATGTGGTGGAACCTGTGGAACTGCAAGATAAAAAGTTCCAACATTTTGAGAGAGGAATGACTGCCTTGTCATGGTTAGTTTCGAGAAAGCTGTGAATATGTGCCTTGCCGACACAGTTCGCGTGTTCAGGCCTTCATGTCCTGCGAGAAAGGCTTCAGGTGAAAGAAATCGCTCTCTTTCAGGCAAAAGAAGCTTCTGTTTCGGGTGTTGTGAAAAGTACGCCTGGATGAGGAATAAAGGCAAAGCTAGGAGAATTTAAAGCCTTATCTGTTCAGGATTTCCTTATTCAAGACAGCAACAGATCTGCGGACAACGGCTTTGCTCTGCTATTCCTGTGGATTATCTATGAGCTGCGAGATAATTAGAGGTTCTTCTTTCAGTGATCAGGACTGATCAGATTTATCACTCACAGCTCTCTGATGAGAAGCTGGAGATTATCTCCGTTTGTTTTTACGCCTCAGTAAGCCTGCTTTATGCAAATTTCCCTGATAATGTTCACAGCCTGCTGACTGTCACAAAGATGGATTTCTCTCCGCTCAATTTCACGCCTTCATGGAAAAAACAAAAGGATCATCTCAAGAGGCTTTTCTTTGAAGTACAAAATTTATTGTCTCTTGAGAATATATGACATTATTTACAAGGATTCATAGAAAAATCACCTGCCTTTGTTCCAAAAAACGTTCCACCATCGTTCTCGGCCGTTGCAACGACGACACAAAACAGCCCAATGGCCCGACTCTTAGAAATGCCCACTTTCTGAGCACAACTGGCAAAGAAGTAGCTGTCCAACTGCCAAACTGAATCTCTTGCTTCTTTGGTCGTTTCACTGGAGCCAGAATCAGGTCCAAGTTATTTCACATTCAGTGCGCGTTCGTCGACACGCGCATTTCTTGCTGTCCTCACCCTCAACAGACAAGAAACTTCAGACGCACAGATTTGACTGGCTCAAGCTCCGTCTGTTGGTGAGTTGACATTGTGTCTTCCCTCTCCTTCACAACTCTTTGCTTTCAAGCTCTATTTTCAATTCAGTTCACGCCAGGGACGTGGAAGCGACCGCCCCGTCGGGCTCCATGTCTCCCGGGTCGAGGTCCTCGAGTTCCGGCGCGGGGTGGTGCAGCTCGGCGCGCTGCTCCTCCAGCTCCTCCTCGATGCTCGTCAGCGCCCCCTTGTTCTCAAATGTCACCGGGCTCAGGTCCGAGAGGGAAGTGTCCATACAGGACAGGAAAATCTGAAACGGAGGCACACATGCAAAATGGGCTCAACTTCTTTTCCAATTCTACAAGTTGACCCTTCAGGGATTGGTTCTCCGAACGTGCTGGAGCTGCTCTACAACAGGGAACGCTTGTATGTGCCAGGAAGTACCAGATCGAAAAAGAACCAAGTTGCCTGGTATTTTGATCTTAGTATTGCCCCCACCTGGGAAAGGTTGTCTCCGTAGATGTCGTCCTGAGTGCTGTGCTGGCGGCGCCGACGCCGCTGGTGTTTGACGCCGTGAGCGATGACGCAGAGAACGAGCGTGAAGAGCAGCAGCGCCGCGATCGCGCCGCCCGCGATGTAGTTCTGCAGACCTGCGGTGGAGAGCAAGAGGACGTGCATCCGGCGACAAAACACGACAACTTCAACGTCCTCAAAAGCTCTGGTCTTTAATTGAAACGGAGGCCAAGTTACATCCTCACATCCCTCACTGTCGTCTGAATTGAAATCTCAGATGAATGTGTGGCAGTACCTGCGACGGGTCGGGCGGGTCCTGTCACCTGGTGCGTGTGCACGAACGTGCAGTTGATCTTGAGTGCTCGCTGTCGGTGCTTCACAGCAATGCAAAACTCGTACGGAGTCTTGGGCGACAGTTCACTCGCTGCAAAGACAAAGTGCAAATCTGTTGCAGGAAGGAAAGCGCAGCTTGCCGAACCTCCAGGAAAACCGACACCTTTGATTGAATCACAGTAATCAGCTTTGCCGACCGCATCATCTTATGTGTGTGGAAGTCGTCCCCAGGTTGGTTTCCAAACCTGACGCATGGGCACAAGAGAAACTTAGAAAGTGCTTGAAAGTCTCAAAGAAAGAGGCTTTCAGCCAATGAGGTAATTTGTCACTGGTCAAACGACAAGAGAGCTAAGCTGAGAGGGAAGTAATTTGCCTTTCTGCAACAATGTGAACCCATGAAATGTAGCGCGATCTTTTTAATCACGTCGTAAGAAAGAACGTGCAATTCTGATTGAGCTTCTGTGATTTCGCAGCTTAGAATCACACAATCCGTGAGGAAAACCTCAGTCCCGTAACATGGAAGAAAAGCCCAGTATTCACACAAAAAAGAGCAAAAGCACAAACACTGTAGACATTCAACCGCGAACAGAGGAAATGAAAGGATGGATGAAGGCAAATGGTGATGAGCCTCATGAAACTCACAGCGAGCGGACATTAAATTATTGCGCATTAATAAATATGCCCATTAACGAAACAATGGAGCCTTCATCTGAGTGCTAATGAAAGTTATTGTGGTGGATAATGAGCAGGGGACTCTGGTGGGGAAGATCCAGAAGTTGGACTTGAGGCTCTCGTTTTTTTGGAACGGCTTGATCTTGCATGGGCAGTTTTTACCTTGAAACAAAACCCGTTGTTCACAAACACAAGGAAGATCCAAAATTAGCCACGTTGCACTCAGTTTGCTGTTGGCAAGGCTGCCAGCCCACCCTCTGAATCCGCTAACAGCAATCATTGTACTGCCGCTTGTTGCACAGCGTACCACTGATGTGGTGCAGCGGTGTGACGACAGAGATTCAGGTCAGTCTTTTGAAGAGTTCACAGCTTGAAATTACAGATTGCTCATTCCAATTCGACTCGTCGGTGGGCTGGTTCAGTGGTGTTCTTTCGTTTCATTTGTCAACAGCAAGCATTCATTTGCTCTTTTGCGAAAACTCGTGGAGCAGACTGAATTTTCTCGGGTTGGTACTGGTGAATCAATTTGCTTTCAGTTGCTTTCATGCAAACCATGAGATATGCTCAAGTAATGTTGCTTTGCGCCGAGCAGCTTTGCACACAGAAATCGCTATTTGGGGAAGGCGGGCACGATACAGAAATTTATTGGCCCAGCTCCCCAAAGACAAATAGCTACAGATGTAACCCGCAAAGACCTGCAGCTGAACAGACTCTTAAGAATTCATGTTTTGTGTCTGCTGTTGTCAAAAATGAGAAAACCTCGTGAGCGGTGTGCGCAATGCATCTTCGAAAGTTTGACAGCCTGTGGTTGTCCTTGTCATTTGCTCTTTTCAAGAGGGAACTGGATCTGCCGTTTGTGGAGTGGAGTTCACTCCATGTTGTTTTGAATGGAGAGAGAAAATCTGCCGGAAACAGAGCCTCAATGCAGAACAAGAATGATACGACGGGAACGGAGGTACCTGATACGAGGTTCTGTCAAATAATTGTAGAATATTCATCTGGTTTGCTTGGACTCCAAATAATGAGTTTTTACGAGCAATAACTCCACATCAGACAGAACGTAATGCGCAGATAATCACATTAGCGAGAAGTTGGATGCAGACTCATTAACTCTCGCGTCTGTCTCGCATCTTCAATGAAGCATGGGAAATGACAGTTTTCTGAATGGAAACCCAACACCTACCGGTGTACGACCTCATGTAGGGCCTGAGGTCCACGATCTTGTAGGTGTCATTTGTTTCCTTGGGCTTGTAGAAAAGTTGAAAGTCCCTGTCGTAAACAGCACTTTTCCACGTGACTGTGATGGACGATGACGAGACGTGCACGATTATGACGTCAGCAAGAACCGTGCGCACGCGCAATTTGACTGTCTTCTCTGCACGAGCTACCTCGTTTTCAGCAACGCATTTGTAAATCCCACTGTCCGCGCCCTGGATGTAATCCAGACTCAGTGTCCCCGTGGAGTCAGCCCGGATGCGACTGGTGAGGCTATTCTGGATTATCTGTGCGCCCTTTCCGAAGCTGTGGGCGATTATCGTATCTTTTGCGCTTTGAGTTTCATTGCTTTGTGAGTGATTTACGGCCAGTGTCAAATCTGCCTCTGCTGTGGATTGAGGTGCCAGTGATGGATTTCTCGGGTGAGAATCCCGGGTATGCTCTGTGGTGTCTGATAACGTCTTAGATTTGGGTTCCCCGCCAGGCATGCCCGCCTTTTCCTGCTTCTCCGTCTCAGGTAAGATTCTAGACCTGGGGTGCAGATTGAGGTGAGTTTCCTTTGAAGTAGATAAAGAGTCAGATTCAAGTGTGACCCAATAAACCCTTGGTGCGGGCTCTCCGTAGCCCCTGCATGTGAATACCACATCTTCTCCCAGAACTGTGTTGAGTTCCTCGGGCAAGAGAGGAACAATCCTCGGAGCGCAAGAATGGGACATGTCGCTGAGAGTAATGAAGGTTGAAAGCATCAGTCCGTTCAGGTCTCCAGGGAGCCTGCAATAAGCGTCCTGCAAGCCCAGCACGGACAGATTCATCCGCCCGACGACAGAGCTGGAAGTGTTCGGCGAAGTAGGAAGCAAACCGGGATATGTGGAGAAAGTTCCATTTGGGAATGGGGTGGGAATAATTGAGGCATTACTCCCCGCATCCAGTAATGTGGAGTTATTGTCAGAGAGCGGAGTTTGAACGCCACGGAGCCAACCCCACGTGCAGTCACAGTGGACGCCTCTGTTGTCAGTCAGATCCAGAAGGCTTAGCGAGGGCAGCGCTTCAATAACACTGTGTTCCAGGACCAACAATGACGCGTCCCGCAGGAACAGCTGCTCCAATGAAGCAACATCGTGGAAAGCCTCCAGGTGGATGTACATAAGGGCCTTGTTGTGGTTCAGCTCCAGAGTCCGTAGATAGGGCAGAGTGTGGAACGCGTGCTTGTCAACAAACTCCAACTCTTTCACTCCGTTCATTTTCAAGGTGGTGACATTCACTGAGACGATGCTTCCAGTTGCAAGTTGCTTGAAATGGTTTCCACTCAGGTCGAGAATGTTCAGAGTTGGAAAATACTGGAGCGCCAATGAAGGGACGATTTTCAGGTGGTTGTTTTGCAGATAGAGTTCCTCCAGTTCCAGCAGTCCGACGAAGGCGTCTTCGTAAACGTGATTCAGCCTGTTGTTCTTGAGGATCAGGGACTTGAGCCCCGTGAGGAAGCGGAAACCCTGGTTCCACAGCACGTGGATGTTGTTTCCCGTCAGGTCCAGTGTTCCCAGATCCTGAAGGTCAAGGAACCAGTTGGGGTTCACTGCAAAAATCCTGTTGTGTGCCAGAACAAGGGAGTGTAACTGATGTAGACCGTCGAAAGTGTTACTGTGGATGATTTCAATTTTGTTGTGGGAAATTGAGAGGAAGTGTAAATGCAAAACTCCAGTGAAAATCCTGTTGGACAGATAATCGAGTTCGTCGTGATCGAGTATGAGGTGAGTCAGTGACGGAGCCACGAGTCGACTTTCTTCAAGTGTGTAGAAATGGTTGGATGACAAATCCAACAAAGTCAGATTCTTCACTCCAGGAAAATTTGAAATGTCTTCAGGCTTGATGAAGTTCCTGGCCAGGAGAATTGCTTGTGTGTCTTGTGAGATGTTCACAGGCACAATGGCGAGATGCGCGTTGGAACAGTCGACAGTTTTGAGTGGCAAAGGCAGGCTTGAGTTCCCAGTGGCGGCGACCACAGACGAAATGTGAGACATCAGCATCATATCACAGTGACATCCTCGGGGACACAGACTCGGCTTCCACCTGGCGAGCGGTGGGTGCGGCGGGAAACCCGTCCCAGCTCCGGCCCTGCAGAGCGGAGGAATAAAGAGACAAGTCAACAGCAGAATCCAGACTGTCGCGTACACATCCATGCACAGTGGAAACATGTCCTGTCGGCCCAGGCTCCAGCCGCTATGCACCCATCTGAGCATCCAGAACCGCTGTGAAGAATAACACAATCTCTTTCTTCTTTTGTACATCCTGAAGCAATCCAGTCCCTGGCGCGAGAATCACCAACCAATCAGAGAATGAGGCTCAAATTCAATTTCCATGGATCCATGCAGAAATTAAGTCCATTTGGTCGGCGGCCACTCGTGCGTTGGCTGCGGTGACGAGGTATTGTTTGGTTAACACAATTCTGCGGTGAAGAGACGAGCAAACTGTCCGGCTGCAGAGAGAAAAAGACACTGATAGAAAACCTGCCCTCCGGAAACGTACATTTTACAAGAGTGCTCCACTGAATTATTGCCTTTCAAAGGAGAGGCGCGGTGCTTTCAGAGTTGCCTTTTTCAAAGAAAGCTTTGGTTCACAGTGGAGTGGGCAGCGCAACGCTTGACGTCGTTCTGCAGGGGGCTTTTCCCACAGCGTGTTTGGAGGAGGAAGAAGCGGTGAATAGAACTTGTCTGTCTCCAAGCCACTTTGCCCATCATCATCATCAAGGGCCACAAAACAAATTCAGTTGTCGTACCTTGGAACCACTCAACGATTTTGCAGAAATAGACAAGAAGAAAACTGCAAGATGACTCGAGTTTCTGTTGACGTCTCTTCCTTTTCTCAGATCGTCAGACCGACTAACTGTCGTCAAACACAAACCGAACCGACCAGCCTTGTCCGTCCTTCATATTTCCCATATTGCCCCGTTCGGTGATTCTGTGCGGCACTCAGCACCGCTTTGTCATCAAAACAATGGACTCTGCCACAACAGATTACAATCACAGCGATGCTGTTTGGATGCAATCGCGGAAAAATGGATTTGTTATCATTGCCCAGCGTTTGATGACAGAGCGACTGCTTGCGCGATCGATTTGTTTCGTGCGAAGAATCTGAAGGCTTTGGTTCCATTGTTGGTTTGCACTTCCATCACTTTGTTTTTGCCAAACAGCCACAAACATGAAATCGAAGCGACAATGAGAACCAGAAAAAAACCTGCGATGACAATGTTTCTTCCACAAAAACAGTTTGCCATAAATTTCAAGAGTTCTTCAGTAGCTGTCTCTTCATGCAGAAACCAAAATAGCCGTTGTTCATTTTTGCAGTTCACGCCTGTCCCATCCTAATTGAAAACTGGAGAAGCGTGTCTTCGCTGTAGAAGTCACCGCCTTTTCCAGAAGCTAAATCCACGCCAGCTTGATGTCAATCTTGTGACTTTTGCTCATGAAAAGTGTCCCGAAAAAGGTGCTTTTTTGAGCAGATATCCACTTACCGAGAACGCAGAGTGAGAACGAGTGCTCAATTCAATTGAGCCGCGCGCCAATGAAGTAGGAACATCGCAATGCAATAAGCGGCTCCGGAGCCCGGCCTGGTTTATATCATTACGCACACTGCAGCTTCGGTGTGCAGCTGCAGGGGTGAGAGAAAACCTCCGCACGACAAAGCTGTACGGGACGGGACGCAGGAGAGGATGGGGTGGAGGGGTGGGTGGTTCCTACCCGAGCGGGTGCGATGTTGTGCGTGTTCACCAGCTGTGGTAGTCACGCGCAAGAGCACTACACAAATGTTTTCTCTCATTTGTACCTTTGTTGGAACAGACTTGCTGCCTGTCTTCCAGAACATCGAGAGTGAGATCGAGCCAGCTGTGCAGTTAGTTCAGGGCTTTTTGCTTTTCCCTGGACCTTCTTGTGGAGTGCCGTCTATGATGTACCTTCGCATCTTTCAGACATCAGAAGAATTCCTCATCGTACAGAACACTGACGAACCAATTTTCAGTGTGACATCCCTGACATGGGCACCTGGCACCCTGCCGTCGAACTTTTTGTTTGACGTACTTTCTATAAAAAAAACCTCCCGCTTTCACCAAGTGTGAAACCCACAGCCAAGTTTATTAAAATTCCACAGAACATTCCCATGGAGGTTCCTTCCTGTACAATTGCGAGCGTCTTCTACGTCATTTCCGCCATTAAGCTTCTGAATCCAGGGGAAGCTTTAGTGTAAACGAGGTTCGGCGAGGTGTGCAAAGGCCACAGATTCAAATTCCCGTGGGGCGCTCGTCCTCCGTTCGAATTACGATGTTGGTGAATTTGAACTACAATCACTCCGTGCCAGAAATAGCTTCCATAATGGGCAGTGAATGGCCCCAGTGGTCCCTTGGTGCTCCACGTGTAGAAAATTTGCACAGTACGCAGTTCCTGTAGCCCAGGAAGGCAACCCGTGTGTCTCCCCGTCACAAAAGCAAAGCGGTGTATAGATTCTGCAGCACTGTTTTACAGTCAATTCCTGAGACAGACAGACACTGGACAAACAAACAAGAACAAGGATTCAAACGGCGAAAAAGGACATCTTGTGGCTAATGCCGCAGCCACCACGGAACACAGGACATTCTTCCCTTGAAAGAATAACAGTCACACAATGTTGTTCGCAGATGTAATGTTTTCATTTCACAAAAGGACCTTGGAATCGTGTGGAAACTCAACATCTGGTGCCTTCTGATACTTTTGACCAACTGACGCGATTCCAGGACCTGGCGAAGTGTTGCATGACAAGAGAGAATCAACGACCCCGATGCTCAATCATGATGCTTTGTGTATCAACTTCAAACGTGGCGGAATCTTTGAAAGGACACGCACAGGAATTATGGATGACCATCACAGCTGCTTCAAACCAAAAGAGAACCTGTGTGCATCCAAAGAACTTGAAAGGGTCCATACAAAAACAACTCGTCTGTTGGCAAGACTCCTCAACGTTACCTTCGTCCAGTTTTTCTGAGGCCAAAGAAATGCGCGGGTGTGGTTCGTTCGAATTGAGAAGAAATGTGAACATGAAACAAATGAAAGCTGCAGGTCACTGGCCGCTTCAATGCCACCGTCTTTCCATCTGACAGACGCGTGCTGTTGGATTCAGATACTGTGTTGTCCGTGACATGAAATTAATTTGCTTGTCCGAGGGACACAGACACACTTGTCATGTCTTCCCACGAACCAAAAGCAACGATTTTGTGTCAGGGTCTTTGGTCGAACATGACTTGCCTGCGACACTTGACACCAAACTCAAGGCGCAACAGAGCGTGATATTTTCCTTCCGTTCTCGTTTGGGCAAGTTTACTCGAACAACAACGCTGAAGAACTCCACCTTCTTGTTGCCCTGGTTACCGTACATGTCCATCTTGTGCAGAAAACCTCTGTGTGGCTTTCATAAGTGAATGCACAACATAAATACCCAATCTACATGCTGAAGAAAAATGTGTAGTCGTCCGCGGCACTGCTCCCATGTTTGCAGAATGAAGCGAAGTGGCCATCGCAATTCGTAAATGTCGTTCTGCAAACTTTGATTGGCCTTGTCCAGCCTGGTGCGATTCAGGCAGTGTGACGGACAGAGCAAAGTCGCACTCAAAGAGCATGGTTCCTCTTCTCAGATTCAGTAGAACTTGGACAGTGCAAGACATCTGACTTTGCTTTTGTGTTTCACTCTCAACTCTGTGCTCCTGGAATAAGGTCATCAAGGTCGCCTTGCTTCAGAGAGTGGGGCTGCTGTCGATGAAGTTTTCACCATCCTTGTGTGAATCCTGCCCAGCCCCACACGAATACCACAGGGTCTGGCTGTGCAATCAATAGCAATTTACTGGGCAACAGAAAGCTCATCCCTGACAGATCTCGTTCTGACAATAACGCGTGCTGCTGGAGACAGATTTTGGCGTTCCTTTACCCTGAGCGGCCACAACAAGCGTCAGGGAGATGTGACGGATGTAGCGTATCTTTCACTTGCGCTGCAAGAATTCCATTCCAGGGGCAAAACACCAAGTCAGACACAATGTCTCTTTTCGTTGTGCCCTTGATGTATGGTGTGCTGTCCTAAATATTGAATGCCTTCCATCTTTTCCTTCATCTTTTGCTGGCTTGTGTTTTTATTGCAAAATAAAATTGCCAACGAGATAGGCGCCGATGATTCCCTTGGTATTTTGCTGCAAATGGACTGGAAAGTCCAGGATATACGTGCTGAGAGATCACTCACAAAATCAGCCTGGAGATAGCTCGGTATATCAAACTGAATGCAGAAAAGAGAGTGCCATACATGTTCCCAAATGTAGATTCCAGGTTCCAGGCCCTCAAGAAACCATCCACCATTATTTTATGTGCGGCCGTCCCCGTAGTTTTTCGTCAGTGTTATGATTATTGCTCCGGATTTTATGCTTTCATCCTGCAAGGCCTACAGAGACGAGAAGGGGAGAACCATTCGTGAATAATAGACAAATACAGCCGCTTTTCCACGCAGGATTACCGCGGGATCCAACGTCGGGGCCGCATTGTCGTTTCGAGCGAAACTCAACTGAACTTTGACACAAATCCACGCGATTTGGAATTTAAGACAACTGTAGGTGAGAAAAAGATGTTTTAACACACGTACGAGATGACTGAAAACAATTGGAGTTGCTTCTTTCACAAACATCCAGAGAGGTATCAAAACAAGGATTTCCCTGGTTTGACCTGTCTCCGTGGTGTTCGGGAAACTTGTTTGAATCGAGCACGGGGATAATTGGAACGTGGATCTAATGGATGATATCTGCCGGAGTGGAGGTAAATATTGACGGGACATGATCTGTGGCTGCCGGGACGCACTTAACAGTGCGGGCACGGAAACAATGCCGCGGAGACGCACCGAGGCACGCAGAGGTTCCTGGGACACTGTTTTGGCTTCCAGGGTCCAAGGCCAAGACCGCTGACAAACGAGCGTTCTTGGAACACAATATTGGGTGCGAAACTTCCACGGCACTTCCACTGCAGAGGGAAATGTTCATGACCAAGCACGATCAGATTTCTGGTGCGGAATGGGGGAAGGCGCAGGGGAACACCGCTTTCCGTTCTGCCATGTCAGAGCCTTCAATCCTTGTCTTGTGAAGGACACACCAAACGTACGAGAAACTGACGCGAACGTCTCGTCCTCGTTCTATATCTGCTGCAATTGGTTTTTGAACGCCTGCGCTTGGGGAAGCTTGCCTTATAGACAGGACACAACACTTGTTTGGTATGTTTGGTACGTACTGTCTGAAATTGGACGGCAAATTGTCGAAGCCAAAAGAAAGAACCACACACAGAGTGTCCACAATTCATGTCGTGGCCAGAACGTATCTTGGGCTCTTGACAGGGTACGGCGTTTTGCTCCGGTTATGTTCTTTGACTTGAGTGAGTCCCAGCATGAGGATGTGGAGCCGAGATTCTTTCGCTCTCAGAACAGGTCATCACGTTTCCAACTGTGCTCTGCAAGGTGCTGTGGAGGCTCCTTTTGGCTTGCACGATCGACCTGGACATGTTTTCTGCGTGTAGCAATTTGCGACCTTGATCGCACATGAATGTGAGAATTGCACGAACTTTGGACAAAAAGTCGTCCCTGCGTACTGCTTTCGCCATGGGCCTGCAGCAGCGTCGTCTTACTCGTGACGCAGAGGTCCGTGCGCAAATTTTCTGTTGGTCTGCAAGTCGCTCAGCCGTCCCAAATTGTCGCGGTCTTTTGCGAAACGTCATGGACAGTCGTGTGAAAAAATAAACACGGAAAAAAAGTGCACACGCGACTCATGACGCTGTGGGGACGATGTGCAAGCGTCGTTGTTTCTCCCTGCACCACAATCCCAGTCAGCTGACGGTGTTCAGTCACCGGATACCAAAGGGAGAACTGAAATAGCGAGTTCTTACCTGTGGCAGCAAGATTTCCCTCTGCAAGGATGGCGTGGGGTCTGAAATAGGAGACTCCCTTGAATGTCTCTGATCGATATCGGGTGAGGACTGCGCGCCATTTGATCAGTCAGGGGAACACATTGTAAGACGAGTACGAGCCAGGCTTCGTGCCCCAGAGTCTGATGTGACGAGAAAAACCAGCAAATCCGCTTATTGTGAGGACTCAAAAAACTTACGGGTGCTCCGGGCTAAGGAGAGTACAAAGCCAAATACAATTGCACGAACTTTCACTTTTTGGGCGTGGCTTGTCCCACGACGGATACAAACCAAGGTCGAAAACTGAATGTTTTCAAAGAGCACACAAAAAGGAATTCTTCTTGTTTAGAACTTGAATGGTTCAAAATATGAGTTACTTTCTGCTCATAGAGCTGGTAAAGGTCAGGGAGAGAGTTTTTGAATCAACTGCTTCGCCTGAAGCTGAAATCACAGAGAAAGAAGGCAAGCAACTTGAAACAGGTAGATTGCAAATGCCTTCCACTTGATGAAACATCCCTGTGTATTTGCCTTGGGCATCTGTGTGTTGTGATGTTGGAGCCAAGGATAACAGAACAATGCCTTTGAGCCGAACTTTGCGAGAAAAGTGAATTCGGCAATTTGAGCTTTTGTCACGAAACTTTTCCAATCCCATCTGCATCGATAAAGTCTGACCTTGTTCACAAATCAAACAATGTAGTATGTGCTTGTGTGCATGTTGCGTGTCTGCGTGATATTTTTCCACGTGTGCGACTGTCCATGCCTCAAGGAAGTAAATACCATCGTGGTCTGCTGCAGGTTTTGGCGATGAACACGGAAATTAGCGAACAAAACCTTTTCATCCAAAACTGCTTTTTGTGGATACATTTGTGACAAAAACACCTGAATTAATATGCCACACGATAGGTCGAGAGACGATACGTTGCATCAAACGTTTTTCTGCCAATATCAGGTGGCTTTTGGGAAATGAAATATGTTTTGTGGCTGACTGTCGCATTTTCGCACTATTATTTTCTGGATTGCAAAACAGCCAAAGGAAAAAATACATTCAGTAGCACTGATTGCTTACGAGAAGAGCATGATCCAGGCAGTTAAAGTTTTTTGTTTGCGCACACGCACACAAACCCACTGTTCTGCTGAAGTCCAGATTTTGGAACAAGATCCAAACCAATCACTCTTCTTTCTGTCCGTAGAAGAGACACAGAATGCAACGTGATGCTGTTGCGCCTCAGAAGGATTGGGCCAAACGCGAGTGTTGAGTTCTAAGTCTTGACTCACATTGAGTATGTCTGTTTTCCGATATGGATCCCTGCGCGAATAACAGGACGCGTGAAAAGTGTCCACAGAGGGACATAAAGATAATTCCCATCTTCAGCAGAATAAGCCTCATATTTCCGGAAAGGCTCATCTGGTTGCAGTAATCTTGATTTGATGACTCTTGAGGGAACTCAAAAGTCATCAGTGTTTCACAAAATGTCCCGGAAAAATCGTTGTGTTCTGGATGCCTGTACAACAAAGGAGGCAGGCTGCCTCGATTTGCCGTTGGTGACGCTTGTTCGAAAACAGTGAAATGTCTTCTTTGGAAGGACCTGTTTCCACCAGGAGCTGGATTTGCAAATTTGCAAATTCTCTGACTTTCATCAGCACAGAAAACCCCCGCGGCCACCTGTGTGAGAGTGAAGCAGAAATAAGACGATGATTGGCAATTTTGATCTTTTCCTCTGATTCCTATCGTGCGCACATCTGAAGCTTGTCCAGTCAAAACTTTGATCTTCCGGAAAGAACGATGAGACTCAATAAATTTCAAAGTGGCTCCTTATTTTGTGATGCCTGGGGAAATGTCTGACGCATCTTGCAGGCCTGTTTTTTCGTTGCAGGCAATTCTTTTGCTTGTACCTGGAAGAAAATAGCTGATAGTCGTTGAAAGGCCATTTTCCTGTCCTCTGTGATCGTTCAGAATTTTTTCTGACAGACATGTTTGAAAGTTTTCAAAAAGCCACCCCTGCCTGAGAAAATGTTTGAAATCAGTTGAATGATTTGAGTTGTTTCAGAACGTTTGAACTCCACTGGACAATTTTGGGGCGTTTTGGGGCGTTCAAGCGTTTGCACCGTGTGAGGAATCTGAGGAAAACTCAGAGGACACACTCTCAAATCAAGGGGTTTGGGTTGGATTGTTGGCCTCAGACCCCCGAGCGATAAGTAGGATTTGCTTTGGCAAACATGTTTTCTTTCCAAAAGTTGAGATTTTTGCAACATAAAACTGAGGCGTTGACCCGTCTATCTGCTGGGATTCCTGTTTTGTATGGTCCTCAGCCAACAACCAGAAGCGAGTCTCCTCGTAAAAACAACCACCAGTCAAAACCCGAAAACTGTCTCTTTGGTCTCCCTGGCTTGGAAATGGCATCCAAACCCACTGAATCAAATGACAGAATTTTTCTAGTGCTGATGAGGGGCCTGAAATCGGAGGTGATATACAGAGTGTGATCCCCTGTAACATGGTCGCAGCTCGAGAGGCAATTTCTATTTGATTGCCTCTAATCCCATTGCGAGACGCCGTGCGAGAGTTTGATAGCAGATCCAGGCCTGCAAAGTGGAGATGGCAAATGGCAGCAGCAAGGTGTTCCCCTGAATGTTGGCGGTTCGTTGATTTGTGGGTGAGCGCTGTTGAGCGTTGGAATTGGAATCATTCATTCCTGACTGGTGCGCCTGTCGGCCAGTGAACACTATGAGTCAATTCAGAGATTGAAAAAGGTAAAAGCTAGTGTTGTCAAGAATTGTTGTGAAGGTTGATCAGAACGATTGACATTGGAAATAGAAAAGGAAGAAACAACATTTTAGTAATATGCGTTCGAATTGTTGTCCAGACTGGTTGCCATCATCACCTGCCCTTGCGTCACACTCGCAGATCCAAAGGGTGTTTGTGCTGCTCAACCAGGAATTCTTTTGCAGGTTCCAAGAAATTCTGGTAAACAATAATTTGTCCACGCTCACGCATCATAATTTGTTCTGTCTTCTCTGGACGCTCTCCCAATCACGCAGCCTTGTTTGGCCAATTACTGGAGAAATTCCTCTGCTCCCTGATCTGCATCAAAGCTTCTAAACGACTATTATGTGCATCCAATGCACTGGTAAAATCATTTGGGATAAAGATGGGTGGAGACTTGTTGGGGAACACTGAGAAAATATCGTCCCTTCAATTTTTCTTTTCAACCACAGAAACGTTCGTGGTGCCAAAATCAGCACGACAGTGTCACGACATTTGGGACAAGATTTTCACAGAAGAAACTGAGCGTTGCTTTTGCTGTTGTTGTATCTGTTGTGACCTTTCCAGAGCGTCCTCCTCGAGGCTTGTGGTGTACACAGCTGACCAAAGTGGTCCCACGGAAAGGGTCAGCTGTCTTGTGCTGGAGAGAACAGCTTCCAGCAGACATGTCTTCAAAAAAGTCGGCTCTAGTTTTGCACCCAGAATCTTTTCTTGACAGAGAGGCCTGCAGTAAATGGCCATGGCAAAACTTCTTGTTGTTCCAGACAACAACGGAGGAAATCGGTCATCACAACGTGAAGCACCCTTGGCACGTTCCATTCCGTTTCCCTCCCAAATCGACCCACCATCCGTCTGACATTTCAAAATCTACAATGTCCTGTGGGCAGAGAAAATGATGATAAAACGCCAGATAATGAAAATTCCATCTCATCTTGTTTGGGCCGCTCCACATCATATTCACACTCTGACTTGTCGGATTCAAACCAGAGAGAGAACATCGCGTGGCTCTGAAAGCGGGAACAAAAAATAATTTCACAACTTTCAAGTCCAAAAATTTCACAAAGTTCAACGTTGAACTTTCTTTTCTTGTCATTTCTCGTTCCGAATCACTGGTATTTCAGACGAGAAGAATTCAGAGGCACAGGTACATGCGCACAAGTGTTCGTTTGTGGTTGGATCTCTGTTGCTCAGTTGGGCAGCTGGACGCGAGGTCCCCGGCCAGTCAGCAGAACAACACGTCCACTGAGGCCTGGACAAGCACTGTCTCACGAAGATGAGCTTGGATTTAAAGGGAGAACGATGTCGTACGTTTGAACGTTTATTCCAAGGCTAAGAGAGTGCATTATGGAACATCCTCCTTTCACAGAAATTTTGAAAAGATCAAAAACTACATTTTTCACACTTTGCATGCATTACCAGCTGCCATTGCTGAGGGTGTT
>JAAUXT010059491.1_pt1 | contig 20338 bp, 25 predicted proteins | sample 7278171 | NCBI WGS metagenome assembly JAAUXT01 (sample SAMN14350112, study PRJNA611818) | marine sediment metagenome | isolation source: surface marine sediment (1.8m) | place: French Polynesia: Moorea | collected 2018-08 | reverse complement strand
TAGATTGTATATCCAGGTTTGATAAATAAGAAATTACTGTGATCAACCGCACAATCGCGCGCGCTCACACACACACTCACACACACACACACACACACACACACACACACACACACACACACACACACACATGCGCATGACATTGAGAATGCGAGGATTTTTTCTCACTTTTTGTCCTTCTTGGTGCAGTCCGCAGTCCAGATCAATGCCAACAGCACAAGAGCACAGGACACAGCTCAGCAAAACTTCATGTCATTTTTTTTCAGCCCCTTTTCCAGCACTGAGGAATCCTGTGGCTCCTCTCGTGAGAAGATTTCAGTTGAACCGAGTTTCACACACTTGCATGTCAGGCCCAAATAAGACTAACGATTTCAAGAGCCTGAAAGGGAAGGCGCACGCTCGAGTGGAGGTTCAAGTGCAGCGGCCCTCACATCAGCGATGGACTCCAGGAGACCGAACCACTTAACAGTGTCGTCAAACTTCCCCTTGTCCCATTCTCTTGATGAAACACAGAGAAGCCACAAAGGAAGAGTCAAGCACAAGAGGAACATACATACAAATCAATTTCCTGCGGGGACAACAAATCGAGATCGAGGATGTTCTTTTGTTTGGAAAAGGGATTTTCCAAACGAGTCTTTGCCTGTTGTTTGTCTTCACAATTCGTTGAAGGTGGCGCAATTGAGAAACACGTCCACACTTCATCAGGTTTTGCTCGCGAGACTTTGAAAAGCAAGTCCCACAGGACGAACATCTTTTTGAAGAGAAGAAAAGCTTTTCTTGTCTTCCCATCAACACATTTGCACTCATGAATGTTTCAACCAGTTGCATCTCTGTCGTCAAATTTTGCTTTCAAAGGCGTCATGATTCTTCCCGTGCAGAAGGCACCGCAACTCACACTCCCTTCCCACAACACTCCGAGTCTGTCAGAAACGAAATGTCATCAGCTCAAAGCGAGCAGAAGGGGGAAGCCCCATGGCATGTGCACCAACCCATTCAGCAGCACTAATTTTCCTTCTTTGATCTCCGCACAGTTGAACTAATTGTTATCTATATTCACCGCGGCAGATAAAACCCATTTCCACAGCTTCACCGGGCGCGTTCCCAGCAACATTTTGCCGTGTGTGGCAAATGGGAAAACACTCCCCGTGGGACTCAGAAGAAAAAAAATGAGAAGGAACTGTCTCAATGAAGTTTCTTCTGCAGTCTGGTTTTGAAACTCGTTTCGTGTTCTCTTCTAAAGTTCCTCACAGACAACTCGTGAGTGCTTGTGGCACGCACAGACTCGTTGACAATTATCAGGAGAAATTTCTCAGTTGGTATTCGGCTCATCTCTGTGTCTGTCAGCATTTTTCGCAACAGGTCCACAGAAGGAGTGACGAGTGCACGCGTCATCAGAGTGTTTCTACAAGTCGAGTAAGATGCATTTTCTCATCTGCAAATCTCCTGTGGGAACCCATCAGGAACACGCCCGATTCAAAGCTGGAGAAATTGATGTTAATAATACGTTTCCATTGCATTAGGTGGATCTTCGAAAATTCTCACACAGAGTAAACACCATAAATCAAATACAGCTTAATGTCGGGTTTATCGAAGAGAGGATTATCATGCTGGGCAAATAATGCTTGCGTTGACATTGTAATGATAAAGAATTGGAATCTACAGAAACGTTTATTTGGGTCGAACGTCTCGCGTGTGCCTTCTGATCAAAGCACTTCTGGTGGCGCTCGGCAAAGTTTGCGTTGGTGGGCGTGAGCGTGTGTGTGTGCGTGTGCGTGTGTGCACGTGTACTAGTGCACGAGTGTCTGTACCTCTCGTCGGGAAACCTTGGGTTTGAACGAATAATGTGTCAAAAAACTGCATGTGGTGTTCAGCACCGAGACTCACTGAAATGTTAGTTTCCAGGTGTGACATTGAAAAGTTCACCTGTGGAATGTGATACAATTACATTTCTTGGGAAGAAACGTCCGCGATGTTGTTCTGCATCGTCGCTGCAGGTGTCACAACCGAATCTCTTCCTCGCAGGGCCGAACTCCACTCGTGTCACCTGCAGAACTTTCAGAGAAGCCAGATTTGACTTTCGTGCTGTTTCACACAACTGATTCACAATTCGAGGGTCCGTAGACACTCTTGCGCCCCAGAATTCTTGACCAGTGAGCTGGGATTTTTTTTTGGCAGTTTGGGGCATTCTTCTTGTCCGTTGTCTTCCTTCCTTCCCAACTTTTCGAATTCTCGATGCTTGGTAACTTGGCCTGCAGGCCTGCAGGACCAACGAGACAAGGTGAGGAGGATTCCCTCGAGTCTATCGTTTTGGTTGTTCAGTTCATTCTTCAGTCAACGTGCAAATCGTGCCGTATATCACGAAGGTTCAGTATCAAGCTGAGTTCTCACCACCATTGAGACAAATTCAGCCTGCTGATTCCCAACGAGGGCCAATCTATCTTTCTCGAGTCTGTCCACGTATGTCGATTGTGACGGAGGCTGGTGGCTCAACGCAACCCATCTGGATTGACAGAACTTTTGTGATTGCTGAGAATAGACATGTTTGTCGGTGCGTTTGTGAATGACCGCAGGGAAGTTGGTGAATGGCGTGCATGACTGCGTCCATCCATCAGCTTCCTCCGCCACAGCGCTCACAACCACTCACATTGTGCAATTGTGAATGAGGATCTACAGAATAAGCGCAAAACACCGGTTGCTGTGGAATCCAACACGTACACCTCGCACTGCTGTGGGAGACAGGTTTGTGCGAGGGGTTCCGGGTGGAAATTTGTTGTCTCGCTTTGTTGTCGGTTGGGTTGACAGGCCTGGGACTGGGTGTGATGTGTTCGTTTGTTGGAGACGCTGTGTCTAAGAGAAAGTCTGGTTCCTGTGTGAGGATGCAGATGCGATTGAGGCTGCAGTGAGTTTGCTGTAACATGCAGTCACAGACAGTTCTGAGAGGCAGCAGAGCAACGCAGTGGAGGTAATCACAATTGTCAACAGACCCCGGGGAAACTTTTCTGACCACCAAGCTGTCCTTTTGGTGCTTTTTACAGCAGCCTCGTATTGTACGCTGCTTTTGCTATGGAAACATAAACGTCAAAGTACTCCACATAATGATTTTGTGCTCCGCATTAAGGCACTTCCAGGTCTCTTGCGCCGCGCGCTGAACGTTTGACGAGCGCTGCACCAATGGACGCTCTGAGCCTCTGAACGCAGCTGCGTTGCGCGCAGATTCCTGACCGCGGCCTGACGAGGCTTTGCATTTTCCAGGGCTGCAGTGAAGGTTGAATGAAGGCTGACCCACTAATCAGGTCACACCTCCCACGTAACCAAGTTTCGCTGCTAATATGCCCGCGGGGCGATAAACCACCGACTTTACGACGAAGGCTTACTCCAACGGACACTTTATGTTCGCTGTGACCCACCCTGTTTTGTCTCATATTCATACATTTATGGCTTCCCACCGACCGCGGATTTTCAGGTCCAAAGCCCTGCTTCCACAATGGGTTTATTGCCACACAATCAGCTTTGGCGCGAGATCTTTGACCTTTCAATTTGCTTGAAATTATTTCCTCACAACGTGCACTTTGTACGGGTTGTTCGGCACGACACTTCCTTGGCGATGCGTCTGTCATTTAAAGACAGAGGCTTTTGCAGGGGGGGGGGCTTTTTCTCTCCGTCCTGTCCACAAAATGCAGTGATTCTTGTTTCCTTGTGGCGGTTGAAAACGACCAGGTTTAACCAAAAGGAAAACACGAGACAAAGATCTATCTGGGGTCATCGACATTGGTTTCGTATTCTGGAGGAAAGGCTCATTTCTTCTGGTTTGCTGTGTAAATTGGTCGCACGTTGACGGACTGGTGAATCTCCTGAAGCTTCTGCTCGTTGAGATCATTTGATTCCAGGAACAACCAGCTCCGAAAGGGGTGACAGAGGAAGAAAATGTCGAGGGCGCGAGAGGCTGTCGGGGGCCCAATTCCAAGCTTCAAAATTTCAAAAGATTTGCATTTGTGCCATGTAGCTTTGAGGCAAGATGTCTGTTCTGGTCAGGAGGGCAGGCCATTGGCCACCTTGATCCGCTGAAATATCTGGTTGAGTAGTTGTTGAAAAAAAGTACAGCAGTGTGAAGAAACACTGAGGCGAACGTGTTCGAGCCTGATGCTGAGAGGCAGGTAGACACGAGGCCGCCGACAGAGTCTCGGAGCCACCGACATCTCGGCTGGAACCCGAGACTCATGCATCACAAGACGCTTGTCACGTGTGCTGCGGGAGGGAATTTGACTTCCGTGTCTCCGCAGCCGAGACCACGAACCTAACACAGATGGCAATGGCTGTCAGGCTCCGATGTACATCACCATGCAACGATTCAGACTCTTTGCCCGTTGTTATTCAAGCAGCGACACCAACCACGCGGAGAGAAAAAAGGCAGTCTGCAGTCAAAGGCAGTCTGCAGTCAAAGGTAAAAAAGCGAATTCCCATGTAGCATTCAGCACCGCATTTCATTGTTTGCGTACACATATCTGAAAGCACCCCGATCCCTTTGAATATGAGGCATCAAAGGCCCCGAGAGAGCGACACACAGCGACAGATCCAATCAGACTCAAGTGACGCTCGGCTCAAATCATTCTCACTAACTTCATCCGGATTTGAAAGGTGTTTCAACTCCTTCAGAGGATCAGTACAAAGGCAGGCCGCACGCGTGATTCTCGTTGCTCAGTGGCGCTGAAACTGCTTTCGCAGCGCTTCCCAAGGAAAAATACTGATTTTGATGAAAACCAGGGTCTTTCAGATCTACGTGCCGATGTACTCTACAGATATTTGTTCTCGCAGATACGCCACGCCGTCTTTGAACTGGAATCAAATTCTCAAAGCAGCCGGAGGAAAACTCACGCGACAATTGCACAACATGCACAATCGTATGTCTCACGAAGACTGCTTCTTCATTCTGAGGCGTAAAAAGACTGACTCGCGAGAACAGAATTCACCCAGGACATTTGTAGAGGCAGAACGCTGAAGCTGCAAATTGCAATTCTGTGTTTTCTTCGTTCATTTCCAACTCAACCCGACCTCACCCCAAAAGGGTCCATGGGGTCCCCCACACCACATGGAAAACGCCACAGTGTATCAGATCCACTCAGATTCTTTCTCTTCTGGGACGTGTGATTTACGTGATGCAAAAGGTGCTCTGTGTCGAACCCGCTGGCCTCACAGTGTGACTGAGGCGCACCGCAATCTGTGCCTGGAGCCACGAGTGCCCTGCGGTTCCTGCGCCGCCCATCTTTTTGGCCTTGCGGACTTCCGTAATAAACGCCGGCAATACAATAGGCGTGTCGCACCAGTTCAAAGTCGTTTTCATGGATTATTTTCATGTGTGAGAAACATCAGCCCATTATCTGATAAGCTCTCAATGGGCTCGCCAATCGCGGACCTATGAACCTTTCCAATAAATTATCGATGTATGCCAAAGCCCCCCAAGTGCGTTTGTAAATGGAAAGGCCAGTGCTGAATCCCATAAACAGCACTCATCTGCGGAGAGGCGTTGCTGGGATCTGTGAGAAATACTGTTGGTGCGAGGTGTCAAGAAAACAGCAGATCCAGATCTGACGTCAGCAGAAATCTGACGTCAGCAGAAAATGCCCAAGACCCTGGGCTCGAACCTGAACGCCGATCTAAAGTTTCTGATTGAAATAGAAACAATGCGATCTGATTGTGACTGAAACCACATCAAGAATTCACACACAAAATTCTTAACAACCATGACACCCAAAATAACAGGTTGTCTGTTCCAAACGTACAGATCCAATGATGGAAGAACAACCACAGTACGTAGATGCAGAGTAGAACCTCGATGTAGAACTGGGAACAAAAACTTGTGCACGGCATTCTGTGTGCAATCAGCGAAACATCAGCTGCAAAAGGGAGCCAACAAAAAGACGATGAATAAACGATACATGCAGGAGCATGACAGACGGAGTCAGAAGAATCTTACATGGGAACACACGCTCCACAACAGATGACTTTGATTCAAATAGTCTTACGTCAAGAGTGCAGTGAAAAGAACAGTCAGCGTCACCTGGTTCAACCAGCGGGGATCAACAAGTCAATGTCCAGTAGCTTCTGCGACCTGATCCCTCCTGAGGCCGGGTTCTCAAGTGTCAATTTTCTCTGTTCAAAATGCGCTGTTGAGGAGTGATCAAAGGCCAAATAAAGGCCATAAAATCCGCCCATCTCATTATCTCAGCTTTTATGTTCACAAAGAGGAATATCAAGTGGCATTCGAGCTGCTGGGACCGAGGCTCGCGCTGCGTTGATCCGGGGCCTAATGACTCAGGGGAACGCTAAAGGGATCCGTGACCTCAACATGCGGTGAATGCCCCAAACAAACCGCTGCCGCATGCCCGCCGCCTGACCCAAACACATGCAGGCTTCCAAGAAAACTGGATTACTGATAATCCCCATTCCATTCAAGTTGGCACCAACATTGGGAGTGAGGTTCGATGACCCGTCTCGTTTTCGGAATCAGCTGATTGATCGCGAACGCCAATGAACTTGGGTTTCGTCTCCGGGGAAGATTGACGTCGTTCTGTTTCGTGGTTCGTTCTGGAGAGAAATCTGGAGGCGCGGCCCAGTGGGGACTGTGTGTGGCTGATTGTCAAGCGACCAAAGTGACTGATTCTCGGGCGGATTGGTTTTTATGAACTGGTTACTGCATCTGATTGGCCTGTGACTGGTCAGGAAATGAGCGATAATGAAATCCAGATCCCTTACTCACACATTAGAGACAATCATCGGTGCACTTGACTCGTCTTTACGATGGAGCTTGGCACCACGGAGCGCGCAGTGCAGGCAATCCCAATCCCACAGGAGGAGTCCAACCTGGACTGACGATTGTTCTGAGAACAGGTGGTGAAAGAGGACCCAATTGTTTTTGACAACCGACTAAGCGGCGTGCCCAAGGTTGTCATTTCCTTGTACCTGGCACGAGTGTTGGATGACTCGCTTGACGAAAGGACAACGCGCTGAGAAGAGGGCAAACAACCCAGGCCCTGAGTTTCACTATCCAAACCAGCAGATGGTTTGTGTCCTTGGTGGGAAAGATCTCATTTGCGCAAATAAAAGGAGTGACAAAGACGGAAAGAGAAATGTCAGCAGCAACAGAATTAATTATCTCTTCACAAAGACTTGATGTCAAGAGTACCTGCGGTGCAGAAACTTTCTCTTCCAATTGGATTTGTGGGGACCTGACCTTATTCACCAAAGGCTTACCAGACAGCTCTCATATGGCAAACAGAAGAAAGGTCACGAGATGTGCGGCCACGACTGGCGTTTGGTCTTGCGTTGACGGAGTTGTTCAGATGCAGATTCACTTGTTTTGTCATCTCTTTTCAGGCCTGGTGCTTCTCAACGGTAACCTGGATTTCCTGTCGCCCGTTTTTCACTTTTTTCAAGAAAGGATCAAAAGTTCGCTGAATTTTTGATAAGTTGAAGTCGGATTTGAAGCTTCAGATGGAAATGCCAAAGTTTCGTGATCTTCCACCTTTATTTATCTTTCCTGTTTCACAGAATCCATTTGGCTTGGCAGTCAGAATCAGGAGCGTCCCCGAGTCCCAGCTGAGATCTCGGCGTGAGTAGCACGCAGCTCCAAGTACATTCCATTCAGACACTAATCCAGACCTTTCCGGCAGCATCAGATGATGAATCCCTCGAACCTACTCAAAACCCACTCGAGCCTGACAGCTATGACAGCTCCGTGTCTGTCGCAAATTTGGATTGGTCGGCAAGGACAAAACGTGTTGTCTGTGAGATCTTCTTCCGAAACAACAGGCCCAAGTGGACTGCAGCTTTGGAGGGGTGCGACTCAAACCTTGGTCTTTTGTCTCTATTTTGTGGTGTTGAGCTGAATGCAGCGGACGTGTGTGGAACGTTCAGAAGACGCAAACAAAACTGAACAGGTTCTTTTTTCAAGGATCAGCCTGCTGACCTGTCTCCAAAGGATCCAGAGACAATGACTTTGCCACCTTTCTGGGATGCAGCTGCGAAACGTTTCTGCAATGTTTTTGCAAGATTGTGCCCTCCCAAAGTGAAACACTGTCTGACCATGAATCTACCAAAATCATCAAACACAAAATCACAGCACAGTGACAAATTCAAATCAAAATCGACCACACAAGACGATTCTCCGTTTTCCAGGTATGATCTGAAGCAGAAAATAACGCAGCAATAATTTGTAACAAACGAACGACCCTTGTGCAGCTGCTGACAAAAACCTCACTGAATTGGAAGAGGAACGACGACAACTCACCTCACAAGAAGCGAGGTTACAAAAGAAAACTGTTTCTCTCCAAGACATCAACATGTTGCTCTCGGCAGCCCACATGAATACTAAAACCATTTAAAGAAAAGAAGAGACGTGCTTCTGTACTGCGGAGACCCCTGGGATTAATAAACTACCACTAATGTGCTGCAATTTACATAGATGGACGGTGGGATTAGGAACCTTGACCCGCGGTATCCTTGTGACTGTGGAAAGGCCAGTCGCAGCCGTTTGCTTCTTGTCAACAGTGCTTGACACACAGTCTTGTTTTTCCAACAAAAATGCGCAAGGTGTGGACGTGTGCTTGTGCTTGGAATCTGAAGAGAATTCAGCTGTGGAAGCGTTTTCTGGTCCGCGAGCGCAGGTCCTCGCAGTCGGAAGACCTCGAGCGCAAGGGACCAAATAGGGACTTCAAGCAATACGCCTTTCTGCCTCCGTGTGTCGTGTCCTGCTTGGGTCGCACGAGACGACCACCACTGGAAACAACGCTTCGGAGACGGTTGTCAAGGGGGTGTGCGGACGATTCTTCATCGTGTCAACATCTCTGTTCCTGGAGAGGAGAACAAAACTTTGTACCATTCCTCGACAAAAAAGCAACCGCCGAAGGACCGAAGACATCCAGATATTTCCTCTGTGGAGGAGAACCGAACACCACGAAATGGAAGAAATAAGCGCTTGGTCGTTTGCATAAATCTGAATTTGTGGCCTTGGTTTGAATTGCTCTCCAAGCGAAGTCGGCGCATTACGCCCCAGTTTCATTATTCCGGAGAAGTAACAGGTAGCACCTGCAATGGGAAAATTTCATTCCACCCTTCACCGGAGAGAAACAGTAGTTTTCTCTCTCAAGACATGAATCTTGATTCTTCCATCTTCGAGCTGTTGTTTTGCTGTGCAGGTTTGAACACAGATTCTCACAACTGCATGAACTGCTGAGTCGAGAACCAATACAAGCAAAGCTTATTTTGTTGCAGAACAAATGAAGCTTGACAACCCCTTTTCATCCTATTTCTGTGGATTTCTTGCAAAGGGAGAATCTGCTGATGCACCGTCGAGTTCAGTGCACTCTGCAATCGGCTTTCACACACTCAAACACAACTCAAGTACGGCACTTTTCAGAAACTTGGCTCAGGTACTTTTGATGGAAATGAGCAATCTCTTGTTTATTACTTGGCGTGCCATGTCCGAACATGGCTGCTCATTAGGGGTACATACCACTCGTATTTCTCTGGGTACTGCCCACGGCAACGCCCACACCGTAGAACTGTTCACTTGCATTTCGAGTTGGGAAGATGAGGTCAAAACAGTTCACTTTTTACGAGCACCCAGAAGTGGCATGACACCTCCCCATTTCAGAACCAGCACAAAAGAAGGCAACCAGTGAAGCGCCCCGAGTTCCCTAAAGGTGGATGAAACTTGACATCCCCAAATCAACGGGTCCAGTCCAATCAGCTGAAGAAACCATTCTTGGCGCAGGACACTTTTGACAGCTGAGGAAATTTCACGGACAACCGAAGCCTGACTTCAAGCTGTGAATGAAAAGCTGTTAGTCCAAAGAAATAAAGATAATCCCCGTGAAACCCACATAAAAACAGGTGCAGTGCAGGAAGGTGGGACATTGCAAGGGTGTTTGGAAAACACCACCATCATCACCACCATCATCTCGAGCTTCTATACATGTACGATCTGAAGTCAATATTCAGAATACATTAGCGTCTCGTGCACAGAGTTCGCTTGTGACAGCTATCGGAAATACGTTTCTGTGTGAAGGTGACTGAAGGGTACGCCTTGGCAGTAGAACCTGATCCTGGAATCGCGTATCCTTTGAAGTTTTACGACGCGATCTTTCATGTTCCTGCGCCGGCACTGGGGTAATATTGTCACAGCTACTGCCGAATCGCATGCGACGACGACGCTTATTAGCGGTGGGTGTGCCGTGCAGAGTACGAGTTTTACTACACCAGTAATTGTCATCCGATCTAATTTGGTTTCCGTTGCGACAATGCGCATCATTAAAGCTGCGCCTGAGCTGATTCCGCGGAGGAGGCAACACTCCTCCTCCCCACCGCACGGAGACCGCGCGGTCTCTCCTCCACTCGAACATGCGTCGCTCGTCCTCCTCCATTTACATGCAAATGATTTCTGAGACCAGGGAAGAACAATGCGTTCGCTTCCTCTGTGTGAAGAATCTGAAACCAGAACACGAGGTGACGGATTGAGTGATGGAAGATAGAGTGTCAACGATCGCGGTTTCATTTTGTTGTCCGTCCACAAGCAGGACCTCAAAGACGAAAATGACCACAAGATTTCTTCAGATTCCAAGCCTTTTTCTGGTTCTTGATTTCAAGAAGAAATGTGACTTTTTCCCGAGTTCGTCAACACGGCAGACGCAGACATCCAGACACGAAGTCGCGTTGTGTGTGCACCACTCGAAAAAGTGATGCGTACCGTGACAATATGCTGAACACCCACCCTTCCCATCGCCCAGATCCAGACCTGCAGGGTGCCGTGAAAAACAGTTCCGTTTCAAGACTCAGAACCAACCTTCTCCCGCGTCGTAGATGTCACTTTGCACACTTTTTCTTTCTCGCATTCTGGCCACTCAGCGACACAATCCGCGGGTTTCTTCAAGTGGATTGAGTGAGAGCGCTCTGCGGTGAATGGACGGACTTCTCCCCGGTGGGAGCGAGTGGAGGCCACTTCGTTCTGATCAGCCGGGACAGCTGAACCATGATTAGGTGTGTTATGGTTCTGCTCGACATTATCCGGCGACAAGAGAATCATTGCGCGACAAACGGCCTCGTTCGCTCGGCACGAGCCCGCAGAGTCAGGACCGCGGCAGCAGCTGGGGACACGTGCGCCGTTCGTCTTCGTTTGGCTGGATTCTTCCGTAGGACCCGAGGCTCCGAAGCAATGCACCACTCAGATTGTTTTTGATGACAGAAAATTGGAGCTGGCGGGCAAGTTTTTGTTTCTGTAGTCTAACTGCACGAGGAGAAGTTTTTCGAGAGAGACACAAACGAACGTCACAGTGTGCTTCAGTGTGAATGTGAATCCAAATTTTCTCCGATGTTCAGAAGGAAAAATATTCACGCAGAAGTGACAAAGATTCACCAGACATTAGACCACAGACGACTGAGTGCCTCGCCAACAACTCTTGTTCTGCATGCTCAAGTCTGTGATTTCTTCTGCTGCTTCCCCACGTCTCATTTTCCACCATTTAGCCACAGCTCCACGGGAGTCCAGACAATGATGAAAAGGCAGGATAAATGACGCTGGGAATCCACTTTGTCAATTGCTAATTTCATACCAAGGGACAATTATGAAAAGAAGGCACTGGATCGGACAGGTTCTTCTATCTGCATCAGCGCAGCGCTTGGTGCAGCGAGCTCCGGATGGGCTGTGGTTTCCAAGTAGTCTTTGCATCAGTCAATCCTCAGTTGCGCTGCAAGAGGTTGGAAAGTGCCCATTTGCAAATTTGAAGATGTCTGTCTTGCACTGTGCAAAAGGAAAAGTGTGTGGTCTTTTCCACGAATTTCCCATTTGTCTTCAACGGTACCCATACACGAAGGAAAAGAATAACAGAACAGGGAGTCTAATTCAAGATCTTTGTGCTTTCTTTGTCAGGACCAAGGGTGTACTTCCTTGTTGACTTTGATCCAAGCTGGATGTGGCTCACCAGTTGGTCTCGATGTACCCCCCCCCAGTTGTTGTGGTGAATATAGCCCCCACTCATTGGGTAGTTGGTGTGGCTCCACCAGTTGGTGTGGTGAGTCTGACTCCACCATCTGCATGGTATGGTTGGTCTTGGAGTGATTGTCTGGTTCTGATTGAGAGAGTCCTCAAAAATTTGGGGAAATCGAGACAATCTGGAAATTCGTGCACGAGCCCAGTACGTTTCCTCGGAAAAATATTTTCTCCGTCAATCTTGTTTCGAGACCAGTGTCCAAGTCCGTGACACACCCTCGTATCCTTGTGTTGCTCACGCGTTTGTGTCGAGAGCAATCCATGACTCCAAAAAGTGGATTTTGTGGATTGCAATCAAACGCAAGTTTACACAGAATTTTTGGTGGTGAATCATCATTTTTCACTTGCGAAAGTATCAGGGAGATTGAAACTGGATCTGTGAACTCCAGAAATAACTCACTTGCTGACGCAAGCATAAAATATTTAAAAAGTAGTTTTTGCCCTGTGTGAGAAGGTCCGTGTCTGACAGTGCTGCTGCGGCGCACCCAACGCTGGGCTGGATCAGGTGTTGAAGCAATCAGTGTCGACTCCCCGAAGATTGTATCATTGATAGATCCAGTCAGAGCAATCCAGCGCCACTCCGCTGTTCCATCTCAGGCTCCTAATTGTTTACATGATGGGCTGACAACTGGTGTGGGCGGTTGGTTGGGTGGTGGGGAGATTTGTACGGATATGGAAGGAGACGTTGGGTGGAGGATCCTCATTTGGGCATGATGCTCCAGAAAATTTGTCTCAGTTAAGCGAACCAAAACGAATCAAGGCCAGCGTCTGCATAAAAGTTTCCCAAAAATTTGGCCTCATTCATCAGCTTGTTCCATATGGGACGCGTACGTGCCTTCACTGGGTGTGCTCACTGGTCCAGTCCCGCAATGGAGAAACGAAAAGGGATTGTGGTCACTCACAAAATGTTCACGGAAGCAGTAAACACCCATTCGCCGCCAAGACTGCGGGTTTCTTCACACCCACGTGAAAAAGCTTCTGCACTTTTTGAGAGCCATAAAACGGGATGGAAACGAATAACACCTGCAGATGAACACGGACACGCCGAGCTGTGTTTTCGGGCAAAATCACCCACCGAGGTCTCGTCCATGAGCCGGGGCGTCAGTGGTAAATGATCAACATTACGCAGGTGTAACTTGTGATCAGGAGTTGTTTACAGAGAACGGCTCAACGTGATTTTGGATCAGGTTTTCCTTCACACCACCCAAAACACTGAATCTGGAGGTACAAAAGGAAAGGAACAAACTCCACAACAGAGTCTCAATCCATTCGTCGACTCCACATGGGCTCTTGAAGACAAAGCAGTTTCATAATTTTATGAGTACAATCTGCTGTTGACGTCTTGGTGATTCAGAATAAATGCACATCCATACACGAGGAAAAAAGATTTGCACAAAAACTTTGTCACGAAATCAAAATTCCTTTTTTTTGCCAATTAAAGTTGGCACTGGAAAAGGTCAATGAACTGTGCCACCGAAGTGAACTTTCGTCGTGTACAAAAGAATTTTAATTTGTGTCGCTGTATCTGCAATGACCTGTGCCAGGTTTTTTCGAGTTATACAAAAGATGGGAATTTCTAATCCTGGGTTGGCCAGTTCTGCATGTTGCAAAACAGGGAGAAGTTTTGAGAGAAAATTTTGTGTTTCATTCGAAACAAGCCCAACAGCTGCAACAAGCTGCCACTAATTCCCAACAAATTCCACACACTTTTTCTCTTCCACACCAATTTTGATCCAAAACCCTTCAAAATCAAACTACTTGTATCCATTTCAACCACCTGAAAACCTGTGTTGTTGACTCTTGCCTTGATTGACTCCGTATTTTTCGGTGAAAAAGTGTTCATCCTTGTCACTTGACAGAAAATTTACAAACGCAAAAACTTTCAGTCAGTTACCGTGCTCGCCAAAACATTCAGTCATGAAAGGGAGCCTGGCCTGATTTCCTCCGTAACTCGACGAACAGCCTGCTGAGAAGTGACTCTGATTTAATTGCAGGGCATCATCTGCTGTGGGAGTAAAGCACGCACACACGCACTAACACGCATAAAGCCCAATTTTTGCCACAACACTTGACAGCTCCTTGTGCATAAACACTCTGGCCTGAAATTTAGAGCAGCACTCAATCTGATCATGTTGAAACTTTGTTCCGAGCTCATGATCCTGAATGCATGTTTTGTGCTGAGATACGAGGGTGATACCAAAGGTCTTTTCTGTCCTGTTCAACACTCCACTGCGATCAGGCTTTTTGCTCGTCCGCAGATTGCCAATTGAGTCATTTTCCACTGTGGTCAACATCGAGTTACAACGGTCATGATGGAAATGACTTCAAGTATCACCCTCGTAAGCAGGGTTCCTTTTCTCATTGTCGCACCATATTCATTCAAGTTTCGTACCACACAAAACTTTCGTCGCAGACAGAGAAGGAATCTTCTCACAACTCATCGGGCTCTAATCACTCCCAGAAGGCTGATCAGGACTAATCGTGCCGTTCGTCTCGCGTCCACGAGGAGCGCGTCTCGGGCCCAGAGTCACTCGTCTGTCGAGCGAACGATCCCCGAGGCATCTGGTCGAAGCCCCATCAGAGTTGGGTCTACGATATCTTCACGGGACCCCAAAATCCTGGGGGTGCAACGTCATTTTGAGAACAATGGGAAACGAATGGTGGGCTCGTGCAAATTGCGGAGAACTGAGAACCAGGTGTCATCAAATGGCAGTTCTCTTTGGCAGATGTCACGAGAAAGTGCGTTGTGGAATAGCGTGTGTCAATCCAGTCAATCCGAACAGAAGTGCGAAATGGCTTGTGTCAGACCTTGTGTTGTCGAAGCTACCCCGATGAGCAGTTGACGAAATGAATGTCATCGCTCATCTTCCACAACACATCGACGGCTCAGCCGTGTGATTTGGATGCCCTGTGTGGATCCAGGATTCATACAATACAGAATATTCACACAACACACAATCGTCACAATTGCCAATATAAAACGGCCGTACACACACACACACACACACACACACACACACACACACACACACACACACACGCATCCTCGTGACCCTAACCCCTGGACTTTCCAGTGCGGAAAGTGGCAAAAATGTTTGCCCTTGCAGGAAACTTTTCAACTGGAAGTGAAGTCTGGGCTCTTTTCCTTCCAACTCCCGAATTGCGTTCCTCTGAGTGTCGGACCTGGCACGGCTGAAACCGAGGTTGGCACCCCCCCCCCCATCCCGATCCCGGATCTGCCGAAGTGTTGTTCCCATTGTTTGCCTCCCCACGGCTCCCAGTCCGTATTTTTCATGCTTCATTTGCACCGACACCCGAGGAAAACAGGTCGGTCCGACACAATGGGTAAATCTGATGAAGACATCCACTGCGGAACGTGCAGCCCATGCAAAACTGGAGTTTGCTTGACCACAGGTCAGTGGGTGGGCGTCCTCGATGGAAACACAATCCCACGTTTATTCTCGGACTACTGAGAAGAAACTGGTGGTACAATCTCTTGGGATTGGAGCAACGTTGGAAAAACAGGGCCCGTGATCCAAGGTTGTTCGCCAAACACAGGACGCTCAATCTCAATCTCGTGTTGTTCCAAGATCTGGGGACATGGGGCTGTGTGCTGGGTTTTCGGCTCCGACCCAAACAATTCACGAGGAAAATCACACTTTCCTCCACCCAAGGGACCAGTATCAGCGAGAACACACGTCGTGGGCTCAACCCATTTCACGACATTTTCACCGAGAAAAGGGCAACTCCGGGGACAACAAATCTGTGGAGTGTGTGCTGCTTGTTTTGACACAAAGGAGCATATTTTTGTGCTGTCTGTGATTCAATGTTCATGATGAAGGATTCATGCCAACCAAAGTCCAGAATCATAAAATCAAAGACTTCACTTTTCTGGACATGCTCAGACATCACCGTTTGCGCAAACACGCAAGTGTCAGCAAGGTCCAACATCTACTTCTCTCAAGAGGAATTGGCCCAATTTTCTACCAATAAATCTCTCCATGTTGCTCCAAGCTGTCAGTGCTCTTGTCGATGCCTCGTCCCAACGGACAATTTCTACAAATGCTTTGAAATTAATGGAAGTGTTCCCAGGGGGAAGATCACTGGTAACAATTCGGGAGTGCGCTGCACGTCTCCATAAACAGTGTTTTATGGGCGGTGCCGGAAGCGCAGCTGATGAAGGGATCCAGAGAAGACGGCAAGTCTGTCTCCGCCCTATGAATTTTGAAAGATTCTCCCACAAGGAATACATCCATGGGCGGATCTTGAGCGTGCAGAATGGAAGCATAAAAATGGAACCCATTTGGAAAATTGGACACCGACTGTGAGGAGTGAGAAGTCGGGAGGCAGTTGTGCGCGATGTAGGGAGCACGCACCTCTCTCTCTCTCTCTCTCTCTCTCTCTGTGCCGCCGGATTCCCGACAGCGTCAATCCCATGTCCGGTGCGGAATCAGCCGGAAGTGTCCAGGAGGGGATCCAGGGGGGCGAGATCGAGTTGATGTGCTGCTGCCCTGGAGACAAATTGGCTTGACCTGCTGGTGTGTTTTCTGATTGTGAGCCAAGTCTCTTTCTTGCCTCAGGTTTGATCCCAGCCCCACCCCTCAGCCAGATCCTGGATTCGCTGGATGCACAGGAAGTTCTCTTTTTTCATTTAATGGATGATGTCACGCAAAAAGTGGAGCAGCCACTAAAAGCATAACTTTCAACGCTTCCTGGGAACAAGGAGGAATTTGCTGGAAAAATGTCAAGCCTGTCAATAATTTCATCAAAACCTATGAGGCAGTTGCTGCCAATTTCCTGTGGCAAAGTGACGAGGCACCTTGTTGAGAACTGACACCTGCTCTGTTTGGAATGTGATTGTGGTCAGTTTCATCCTCCAAGCAAACCGAGTCTCGCGAGTGTTACGTGCGACGATAACCAATCAAGTGGGAACAATCTGACACAGACACCACGGTCGTGCGGAGCCAGGAATCCCAAGGGCCAGACAGCGGTGTGAAGTTTCTCAGAGACCTCCAGTTCAACTCTACTTACCCTTGAGCACTTTTTGTGCATAAAGAGGCTTGGGGTGATTCCCTTTGCCCTGGCAGGCAAACCACTCTGGGTAAAGGGCCCTTCTCTCGTGGCTCCCTCCGGATTTTGGCACAGGGGAAAAGAACCCCAATTTAATTTGTGAACAATTGAAAAGTTTGTGTTGAAGCACCAGACACTTGAGAGTTTAGATGTGGAGAATAAGAATTTCTGTCGCCGGCTGGGGTGAAGGTCTTCCATATCCGCGCTGGAGAACATAATTTCCTTGTCAGAAAGACAGGCAGAGTGGACAAAATCCACCGTATGCCACTGGATATTCGTCACGTCCTGCGATTAGAGCTGCATCATTTACAATGAAAAAATTCCACACTTGGGGTGGGTAACCTATCTGAGTAATATCATCATCGTGGACGACGTGACAACGTGAACGTTGCACACAAAACACAGAAAGAAGATATCCATACAAATTTACTTGCTGTGTAAGCCACAGCGTGAGTTGCTTCTTCCACCGTCACTCAGCGCGCCGGACTCCCACAGGTCTGTGTCCCACGTATAGAGCTCACGACCCACGCCCAGCACGACTCAAATTTCCAACGAGCTTTTGCTCCTCGACACGAGATCTGAAAAATACGTGACTCGTAGCTCAGGTCACAATCTTCAGTCAAAACACGTGTTCCACGCTCACGTTGCACAATTCTCCAGGTCACTCTCATCACCTCAAAAACAAAGGCCAGACTGACAACAAAAAAGTGGAAATTTGTTTTCAAGCTCGTGGACGGAGTACTAAACCTTTTCAAATCGCTTTTTGCTTCAACTCCAGCGAGTCCACGGGCAGCGAAAGTGCAGACAAGGCTCGGACTGCGGAAAGCCACGAGGGCGAAGACGAGCTGTATTCTTTGCATTACCTCGAGCTGTAATCACCCAGTGTTTCCGATCCGGATCAATTCCCCTCGGGAGGTATCTGTGAGCGAACGCTGACTGGAAACTCCCTCTTTCTGCATTGTTCCTGCAGATTCCTATGCCTCTCCTGACATGAGCTCAGGTCCTTAAGTGGGAAGCCACACACGCTGTCAAAACTGGGACCTGCAGGAGCGATCTGGTTTTTTTTCCTCACAAGTTATGGCTCCTTCTGAAGCGAACAAGTCTTGTGGTTGGAGGATCCGGTGGACACTGGCCAGACATCCGAGTACCACAGAGACACCACTGACTGGACACTGCAGATCCGATACGTGTCCAACTGACACTTCAAACGCCTCTCAGAATTAAACATTGAAAGGTCTTGAACCAGACTGTTCAATGGTTGCGTCTGGCGCAGAGCTTTTTTCAGGAGCAACTTCATCAAACCCTCTGTGTGCGCCCAGCCTGTATTGGGGTGGGATCTGGGCCTTAACTTGTTCATTGCGCAACAGGAACAGGATTGACCTTGCAACTCCATTCTGTCTGTGGTCCCACACAACATCCTTGGATCACAAGAATCCTTTGCGCTTTTTGCACACAGCAGAGTTCCTGGTTCTGGTCAGTATCCAACGAAACCAGAACTTGTTGTGGAGACAGCTATTCGAAACACTTTTTCCAAAAGAGCAAAGGACCGGACAGAGTGTCTGCGCACCTGGAACACTCGCCGACAGGACAGTGATTTGATTTGTTGCCCCAAGATTCAGATTCTCATGCAGGGAACTCCTGAGCGGTCAGGGATATTCTATTTCTGGTCTCTCGTACGGTTTGCTGGACGATCACAAGTGCACGAAATTGTTTTGACACCGCAGCATCGAAGGAAGACAACTGTTGAAATCAAACGATCTGGCTGTTTTGCACTGTCCACGTCTTCTTCACACTGTGTGTTGTCTGCCGAGCAAATTGCGTGTGAACTGAGATTTCACAGGGTGCAGGACCTTGAGAACGACTTCCCGATACTGGAGGAGGTGGATTAATAGCCACTTGTGGTATCGACCAGACCTTGATTACACAACAAAATAGAATACAAATGATGCATTGTTGGTTTTTACAACCTTCCACTGTGTTGGGCTCTACCACAAAACAGAAGATTATCTGGAGAGAAAGGACGCTTCTTTGTAGCTGGAAAAAACACGTCCAAAAATCATCTGATCCCACTTTTCTTTTTGTAGGACTCAACTTCCACTTGCAACTGATCTTTCGTTAGACATGCGACCAAATTCTTCGAGTGGAATTCGTCGCTTTGTTTTGTTTTTGGAGTTCCACTCATTGCCACTCGAGCATGTCTGAGCGAAAATGTCACGCTGCAGACTTGGTCTCTGCAGACCTGGAGAGCGCACACACTTGTACCCGCCCTCCTGCATTCCTGATCACATCGCTCCTTCAGCGCTTCTCCAGAATGTCTTCAGTTTCGGCAGATAAGCACTCGAGGGAACAAAAAGCCAAGGCCAGGGAACATGAGGAAAATAATCAAAGAGTAACGAAGAAAAAGAGATTGGGGCGCTCGTAGTTGGTAATCATTTTCTGATCAGAACCAACCCGAAATTATCATGAAAGATGTGCAACTCGAGAGAGCAACCACAAACACAGCCGAGTTTTGGGGAAAAGGAGACCCCAGACAAACTTAGCGAGTTCGAGAAAACATAATTCATCAGCCTGACGAATGGAGTGTCGTCCTCTTCCCTCTTTCCTGAAGCAAACTCCATCTTCTTGATTGAGGAGTTTGCTCCAGACCTCCCGAAGATCACACACAAAGGAAACGACACCAAGGTGTTCCACTCAGTGAACAGTCAGGATCAACTGGACATTGAACTTAAAGATCCGGAGGGCATGACCGCACGACGTTCAAATGAAACCAGCCAAGACATCCATTCCTGACATGGACAAAGTCACTTTCTCAGCCAAGTACTGTTTCTGCCTGAAAAGAGTGAAGAAAAGGACAAATTTGCACGATAATCCAAACAATGTTTCTCAGGTTTGTTCAGTGCAAAAACAGCAGCAATGAGCAAATCCTTCTGGCATTGCTTGTGTTCTTTGGTGAGTCAGCCTCAGCCTCAGCCTCAGCCTCAGCCTCAGTCTCAGCCTCAGCCTCAGCCTCAGCCTCAGCCTCAGCCTCAGCCTCAGCCTCAGTCTCAGTCTCAGTCTCAGCCTCAGCCTCAGCCTCAGCCTCAGCCTCAGCCTCAGGCTCAGCCTCAGCCTCAGCCTCAGCCTCAGTCTCAGTCTCAGCCTCAGCCTCAGCCTCAGCCTCAGTCTCAGTCTCAGCCTCAGCCTCAGCCTCAGCCTCAGGCTCAGCCTCAGCCTCAGCCTCAGCCTCAG
>JAAUXT010016987.1_pt1 | contig 20339 bp, 19 predicted proteins | sample 7278171 | NCBI WGS metagenome assembly JAAUXT01 (sample SAMN14350112, study PRJNA611818) | marine sediment metagenome | isolation source: surface marine sediment (1.8m) | place: French Polynesia: Moorea | collected 2018-08 | reverse complement strand
CCCACCCTACCCACATCCACCCACCCACATCCACCCACCCACCCACCCACCCACCCACCCACATCCACCCACCCACATCCACCCACCCCACCCCACCCCACCCCACCCCACCCCATCCCACCCCACCCCACCCCACCCCACCCCACCCCACCCCATCCCACCCCCACCCCACCCCACCCCACCCCACCCCACAACCCCACACCACTCGCCCCTGCTTACACTGGGTGTGACGGTTGCAACACGTGGGTCCCGATTCTCCAGTCCGTCTGACACCAAGATGATCTTTCCTCCAGTATCCAGCATACTCAGCGCAAGCAGCAGCCCTGCAAACACGCAGCCCTCTCCCGATAAACAATGCCAGGCGCTTTGATGGTGCCAACTCTGTTACATGTGAACCCCACGCTTTCAATCGTAATTGAACCTTCCCGCCAACCCTGCTTGAAGCTGTGGTACAGCTTCACCTGTGAGCAACCCAACTATAGTATGGGCATATGAAGCTGGCCTAGATACAGCTTGGGGATATTAACTGTGATACCTCAATGTAGTTGGAGCTAGTAATAAATAGACTGGCACTTTTTAAGAATCTCCATAACTAGTTTGATTGCTTTTACCAGTATGGGGCAAGGTTGCCTTGTAAAGAGGTTTTGGGAAAAGATGTTGTGATCGCCTGGTACCCACGGGTGTGCCGGAGGGCACAGGGTGGAACACCCACAAAAACAGTCACGCACGAGGCAAAACGGAAGACGCACCTTGTCCCATGGCGGTGACGCCGCCGGTGGTGGTCGGGATGGCGTTGATGAGTGGTGGTCGGGTGGCGGCGCTCACCGTCACCAGGGGGCTGGCGACGGACGCCGTCGTGCTGAACACGACGATGCCGACCTGCGCCCCGTCTTCCACGAAGTTGGCGATGTAGCTCTGCACCGCCTGCATACAGGGGAGGTGTGTGTGTGTGTGTGTGAGAGAGAGAGTGTGGTGTGCGTGTGTGTGCAGTGGGGTCGTGCAGGTTTGTGTGTGTGTGTGTGTGTGCGCGCGTGTGTGTGAGTGTGTGCGAGTGTCTGTGAGTGTGTGCGTGCATGTGTGTGATTGTGTGTGCAGTGGGGTCGTGCAGGTTTGAGTGTGTGTGCGTGTGTGCGCGTGTGTGTGTGTGAGTGTGTGCGAGTGTGTGTGAGTGTGTGCGTGCATGTGTGTGAGTGTGTGTGCAGTGGGGTCGTGCAGGTTTGAGTGTGTGTGCGTGTGTGCGCGTGTGTGTGCGTGTGTGTGCGCGCGTGCGTGTGTGCAGGGGTCACGAGAGGTGCATCTGTGTGCATCTGTGTTTTCTCAAGAATTTGTGAATGAGAAAGACACGTGCCGTGCCGCAATTACCAGATCAGTGACACATAGACCAAACCAGGTTTCCAAAGATACCCTGAGAGCCAATGACAATGGACCAAGTGGAATATTTTTTCACCGATCTGGCAATTGGGACACGTCGGAAAAGGAATGGACGTATTTGCTGCACCTCCATCTCCTTCTGTTGGCTCAAGGGTCAGCAAGATGTGGGTGTGATCAATGCACGCTCAGTGAACCATGACGCCCCCCCCCCAAACAAAAACTGATCCACTGTCCTTCTGGACCCTGACCTGTCCGAGCAGCATGATCCTCTCCCCTGTCATGCTGCCGGATCGGTCCAGCACCAGCACGACCTGGCGGACGCTCTCCTGGACGATGGTAAACTGCGGAGTGGTGTCGATGCCAGACCGGGGCGGGTTCGCTCCGTTCTTGAAGTCATCCGTAGCCAGAATCGTCTGCAAAGGAGCAGAGAATGGAGTTGCTAAAAGAGAAAGAGACTGAATGAGAGAGAGCGGGAGCAACAGATGGAGGGGGAGAGAGGGAGGATAGTTGGAGAGAGGAGAGAGGGAGGGAGAGAGAGAGTATAAGAGAGGGACAGACAGACAGACAGACAGACAGACAGACAAACAGACAGACAGACAGACAGACAGACAGACAGACAGACAGACAGACAGAAAAAGAAGAGATAGAGACAGTGACAGAGACAGAGACAAACAGAAAAAGACAAAAGACAAAGCGAGAAAACGACAGACCACAAGAGAAACCGAAATTTGAGAAGAGAATGACTTCGATGACATTTCTCTGTCACAGGTGAGAAAACAGCAGAAATAGCAACTCTCTACAATCTGATCAGAGGTCATGCTCACCGCCCACACGCTCTGCATGCTGCACCTGCGGAGAACAAAGCATCAACATAGTGTCAATTGGCACAAAAGAACCAGGAATACTGATCAGGAGTTCAGACGGCCCCCCCCGCGCCCGCAAGCAGAAGGCAATTTTTTGCCCCAGAGTCAAAATGATTGCTCCCTCCTGCCATCCTTGGACTCACCTCGAGTTTTGTCTGTTTGGAGCCTCGGCATTGTGGAAGGTTATCGGATTGCTCGCGTCGTCATCACAGAACTCCAAAATCTGCGCAGAGAAACACTCGTGGGGAGTTCTTGTATGTGTATGTGTGTGTGTGTGAGTGCCAGAGAGACAGAGACAGACACAGAGAGAGACAGTGCATGTGTGTGTATGTGTGTGTGGGTGTGTGCGAGTCTGTGTGTATGTGAGTGTGAGTGTGTGTTTGGCGCATTGTGTTTGTGTGTCTTGGCGACATGTTGTGTGCATGTGAGTGTGTGAGTGTGTGTGTGAGTGTGTGTGTGAGTGTGTGTGTGAGTGTCTCTCGCCTTGGGGATGCAGGTTTGGTTGAATGAGAGTAATTGCGCGTGTGTGTTAGCATGTGTTTGTGTGCCAGCTGTGTGGGTGTGGTATGTGTGTGTGAGCCTGTGTGTGTGTGTGTGTGCCTCTGTGTGTGCGTTCCCCGAGGTACGTATGTGCGTGTGTGTGAGCATGTGTGTGCGAGTGCGTGCGTGTGTGTGTGTGTGCGTCACTCTCACCCTGGTGACGTAGGTTTGGTACATGATGGAAGCGTGGATTCCAGGGTGGCTCGATGTCAGTTGCTGGGGCGGGCCATCTGTAAATGAAAAGCCGTGCGTGCAGTGGACGAATGAACGAATGAACGAATGAATGAATGAATGAATGAATGAATGAATGAATGAGTCAGTCAGCAAACAAGTTGATGAATTTATTGAATGAATGTTTTAAGTTCTTGCGATTATGAATAAAAGAAAGAAGGATTACAGGGGAGGTTTTGTTGGTGAGTGCAAGAGAGTCAATGAGTGAGTGAGTGAATGAGTGAGTCAGTGAGCGAGTCAGTGAGTTTGTACATAAGTGAGTGAGTGAGCGAATGAATGAATGAATAAATAAATGAATGAATAAGTCAGTGAATGAAAGAGAAATGGAACGAGTGAAGTGAGTGCATGAGTGGTGAGTGAGCAAATGAGTGAGTGAGTGAGTGAGTGAGTGAGTGAGTGACTGAGTGAGTGAATGGATATAATGAATGAAACGAGGGGTGCTACTCACTGGGCAGAGCAAGGCTGCACCGTGTGTGCTCCATCTGCATAGTTCTCGTGTCGTAGTACAGGTTGGGAAACTGGGCTGTGCCAAACGGATACTCGTCCCCCACACCCCACCGCAGGTGAGTCCACTCGTGCGTGAAAACCTGAAGCACATGACAATGCACGCATACATGTGTCACACACGCACACGTTCGCAGCCCCCTTGCCCCACACTGGTGCGCCCACGCATCGCACAAGGACCTGGGATGACGAGCGTTGCACGCATACCAAAACCAGACACGCACATGTTCTCACCAGGTGTGAACACCCGTGGATTAGAACCTGCAACACACCACTGTACACACCCACACCAACATACACACACCCAACCACACACACCCACACCCACACACATACACACGCACACCCGCACACATGCACACACCCCACACACACATACAAACACACACCCCACCCCCACACACATACACAACCCCCCCACACACACACACACACACGGACACGGACTCACCAGTCCCGGCTCCGCCACGTTGCCACGGGTGTGCAGGAATGTCGGGGTGATGTGCATGTAGTAGCCCTGTGTGAGGCACACAGCCGGACGCGTCACGAAGGGGCGGTCCGCGAACGTCGCGTGCGGCGGGTTGATCTGGATGTCCACGCGCGACACCTGGTGGGGCAACAAGTCACGTGTCAAGGTCAGTTTCAGAGAGAGAACTGAGCAGAGTAGCTTTCTCCGGCCTTGCTGATTTGCGGGCTTCAACGATGCAATTATGCATGTGTGTTGCGACTTTTTTGAATGCGTAATGAGCCAGTTGTATCAAGAAACAGTTTTGCAAGGCAATGCGTCGGTAGCTGACCGTTGGAAGGCCCGAGCAAGTTCTGGATTGGCAAGCCTGACAAGACCACACGGTTTGGCAGACTCATTGGATATTTGGCCAGGTTGGAGGGACCAATGGCAGGGACTGGGCTCCACTTTGAGTGACATCCAGAAGGACCCACAGGAGGTTCCTGATTGGCTGCACTGTGAAAGGGCGGGGCGTCTCTCACCTGCTCGCTGACAGCGTTCAGGATCGGGCTCCAGGTTTTCGGGACGACAATCTTGGCGGACCGGATGTAAGCTCGGTTCCTGCGCAGAAACGAGACAAAAGCACGGTGAAAAATAGCTCCATGGAGCTCGCGGTGATTTGAAGAAATTCTGATTTCGCTCACTCTGCTTTCACTCGCTCTGATTTCACTCACTCTGATCTTGCTTATTCTGATTTAGCTCACTCTGATTTCGCTCACTCTGATTTAGCTCACTCTGATTTCACTCACTTTTTTGTCAAAAATTCTCACTTTTTTTACTCAACATTCACAACTTGGGAACTCATTTGGTACACATACAAATGGAACAAATTCAAATGGAACTTTTACACATCATTTCACAACAATATCCATGTACCACAAAAATAATTGCCTTTTATCCATTTTCAAATTTTTTATAAAAACAATGACTGTTCAACCCAAACTTTAGGCCCACCTAAAAACCACATAAAAATTTTCAAAAATCAAAAATAAAATGTTACCGCTCAAACCAACATACAACAGACTACATTTCATCAATATACTTCTTTCACCAAATTTTTGTACTTTCTCAGATACTGAGCCATTTCTACATCTATACCCCATATTTTCCACATGTCTAAATTTGAACTTTTTGACCTCAAGAACCCCAAAATTCAAAGTTCCTGAAATCCTTCCTGGTGCACTCCTCAACCTAAATTGAATGAAAAGAGCCCAAAAGATCTAACATTGATCCTCATTTTGAGTGTACACATACTTTTGGAAGACCCTGCCTATAGGTGATTTTATTTCGCTTGGTCTGATTTCGCTTGCTATTTCCAAAAGCTCACAAATCGGACCAAGCTCCTCAAATCACCTAAAAATGACAACACACACGCACACGCACATGCAAGCGTGTGCACACACGCACACACACACACACACACGCAAGCGTGGGCAGACACACCACATCACACGCACACACACGCACACACACACTCCTGCAGACTCCAAGACCCTGTTCTCAATACAAGCACGGAGAACTTGTGTTCCAAGCCCAAAACACAGCAAGACTTTTCACATCAATTGGTGACACTCCGGCGGCAAAACTTTGAAGCCGGCATCAAAAAAATCGGTCAAGACCAATATTTGATGCAAGCAGCAAACCCTACAGAAAAAGGGGTAGTTTTCACCAATGTGTAAGGCCCCAAACACCACAGAGGGGTGAGTCCACCTGTGGAGCCAAGAGCGTCGATTCGTCCACCATCTCCAGTACTTACCCTTGAAACCTGTTTTTGCGCACAACAGTGTGAAACAAACAGAGAACAAACAGTCATCATGCTGAAAGGAAAATCCAAAGGGGCCTTGGTGGTGGGGTCGTTGGTACGTGCTACGACTCTTCCCTCTGTATCTGTCTTTCTCTCTTCCCCCCTCTATCTCTCTCTTGCCTCTCTCTCTCTCTTGCCTCTCTCTTGGCCCCCGTCTCTCTCTCTCTGTCTTTCTCTCTTCCCCCCTCTATCTCTCTCTTGCTTCTCTCTCTCTCTCTTGGCCCCCCGTCTCTCTCTCTCTCTCTCTCTCTCTCTCTCTCTCTCTCTCTCCTCTTTTCCATGTCCCCAACAACACACAAAACGAGCAAGTTCCCCTATCAAGAAATTATGTAATTTTTATGTCATCATGTGAATTTGGATCTCTTGTCGTCATGGCTCTGGGTTCTGTGCGGGGATGATTTTGCCCAAACCTTTGTTGGGTTTTCCCACAGTGTGATTCTATCTGTGAACACTGCTTTCAAAATGTTCGCAGTTACGAAATCTGTCTTCTGCGTGTGAGAATTTTAAAGCGCCAGTGGAAAGTTTGCATGCACCCCACGCTGGCATCGCGACAAATAAAAGCGCGGAGTTTGAAACGAAGATGTCGTGATTTGGCAGGTCCACCTGCACAGAACCTCCGACCTCGTGAGAAAGAATTCTCCCGGAGAGGATCACACACACGCACAGTGAGACAGAAAAAGTCAGCCACGTAGCACACCGGGGAAAATTAAGTACGCAGTTGCTGAATTTACCCAATGTGTGAGGTTATTGCCCAGCTCCAACTTTCAGCTTTTGGCTTGCACGCGGAAGAGAAAATTTGTTTCCTGCCCCTGCGGGTCTGGCTGCTCCAGGTTGGAAATCACGAGGAAGAGAAATATTTCTTGACAACTAATTTGTTCAGTTATGCTGGGATTTCCAAAAGAAGTAATTGACTGGTCTTCTCATTTAAAATGACCTCAAGGCAGCACGTACAAAGTTTTCCGTCACTCAGAGCGCACGCGTCCCCTTTGTAAATAATTTGTGCTGTGGATTTTGGCGGACGTGTTGTTTTGGAAAGATTCCCCTTTTCAACTTGTTTTTCCTCCGGGCAAGGAAAATTTGAAGGTGTTAACGTGCATGATTTGCTTTTGCCAAAATAAACAAGCGTTGTAGCAGTAAAGTAGCTGGGAATTTGGCAACTGCGATTGTTGAGTCCAAGAACCAAGTTGTTTGTCAGTTGGAGGAAAATTTTGTGCGTGTGTTTGAGAAACTGAACCCGGTAGCAAAATTTGAAAATTTGGCACCAGCTCGGGACCCCCGACAGGTGAGCGAGCCGAAATGAGGCAGTCTGCCTGGGGTTGTCAGCGAAAGTGACTTTGCACTGAAATTTTATTCAACAAATTGTTTAATTTGGCGCCACGAGGCAGGTTCGGAAAGTTGTGAGAAACACGGACTTTCACTTTTCTCCACCACAATATGGTGACAGCAAGTTTCCTTGCCTTCTGTGTTCATCAAACTTCTGACAAGATATTGTCTGAGTACAGTCGAACCCACTCAGTCTTAAATTTCACCAAAAGCTCCCGCTTTGCGAGTCAAACCAGTTGATCTGACATTTTCTGTTTTTCACGGACTGGTCGAATCAAGCGGGGCCGACTGTTGTCACGATGCAGTTTGAAGAAAATTTTGTTCGTGTGAAAAACTGCGCAGGTAGCAAAATTTTTTGAAAAAAAAATTGCTCACGACGAAGTCAGGCAATGTGCCCCAGGGCCTTTTGTGACTTCGTCCGCTGAAATGTGTACACCGAGAAATAACGTCTCATTCCACTTTAAAGCGACTCAATTGAGTCACGATTTTGCTTTGCAAAGCATCTCGCTTGTCAAAAGAATCTTTTTTCATGTGGCGTGATTTGACTTCGGGAGCCTTTTACACGATTCCAAAATTGTCCACACGTGGTGACATGTTTTCTCGTTTCAAAAGCTCAAGTCATCCAGGCTCTTTGCGCACAGGCGACCCGAGAAAGAGTTTCTCTCTGCTTGAATCAATATTTCACCAGTATTCGTCACCCAAATCTCGCGCGGAAAAGCTCATTAGGCAGGTTCGGCAAACATGAAACGTAGAGGTACGCATGAATGTATGCGTAGCATTTCACCCCCTAGGGACAAATACTCCACAAAGTACCAGTACAAATTGTCCTCAAAACTTTTTATCTTTGATCAGAAAAACACCCTTATTGAAGAATTTGTTAGCAAAAAGAATAGCAATTCTTGAGAGTACACTGTGTGCTTGTGCACCCAAGGAAACCAATTGATTTTTGTCTGTAGTGTATCCTGCATGGTGAGATTCTATGCCTACGTCTACTTATACAACTCGTGCGATATCTTCAAACATGAAATCTAAGAGCACAACTGTTCATTCTCTAGCCACGAATCATCTCTTGCAGTTTTGACTTGTTGTATAAGTCAACTATTTCACTCATCATCGTTCAATATGTGAAGAAAGAACTCATGCTGTGCACTCGTTCATTCTGAACACATATTGAACGATGATTCGTGCAATATTTGTGACATATACGTCTACGTTTTGTGTTTGCCGAACCTGGCTATTGCGGTTTTCGTTTCTGGCCGTGTTCTGCCCCGTGTCGAGCTGGCCCGAATGAAGCTTCGGCATCTCAAACTTGTTCAAAGCTCCACAAAAGAGTTGAGGGATTTCACATCACGGCCCTTTCGAGAAGCGCGTTTCTGCCGAATGGGACACGGCAGAATGTGTCAGCGAGATGATCATCGAGATTGCAAAGCAGTGCGATATTTGAGGGGCGTTTCTCGTTGATTCCTAAAAGAACTGTTCAACTATTGCACTGACACGGTGGGCCAGATATTTGACTCATCCTCACACACTATTCTGGATGGAACTCCCCCCTCAATGGGGATTTGTTCCTTCCAGAATAGTGCGTTCAGGTTCGTTCAACATTTGTTTTTATCAAACTGACACATTTTGTGAGTGTTAGGCCTATTGACCCGCAAAGTATCTGGTGTGAGCTGCAATTTCTCCCTCTTGCATGCATGTCTTACACGCATGTTGATGCACGAGTATGCATGAGTTGTATTAAGTACTACTTGCAGACCGCATCGTTTTCAGCGTCAAGCAGCGAGACGAGATGCCACACAAGAAACACTTTGTATTCTGAGCGAGGACTCTAAACTGCCAAAACAGTGAATCGAATTCACAAAGCATTGTTTGATTGTTTGTTGTTTTTTTTTTGTCGCGAAACGAGAAATCGCACACGACGCTTGACCGCCTCCGTAAACTGAGCGCACGTATACCTAACCACACACACACACGCACATAGACACTGGTGAAATTTTTCTTGCAGCAAACAGAACAAAAAAATGTTGCGTCTGGACGATAACATATTCCAGCCGCAGTTCAAAACAATTGTAACACAAAGAAAATTTATCCTGCCCATGCAGTGCAGCAGTGTCAAAATATTGTACAAAATAGTCCAAGCAATGTAATAGTGTCTCTTTTGTGCTGCCCAAATGAAACGATTAAAATCTCTTCACTCAAATGAATCACTCGTGCAAAAATGTCGTGAGCCGGCTTGTTTTTCTCTCCGATCAGTCGGGGGTTGAACGCTTAACTCTTTTCATCCTTTGTTGTCTCCGCACAACTGGGAAGGAAAAGTACTTGCACATTTTTGTGCAAAGTCACCATCGCCTGATGTGCGGAACCATTTTGTAGCGTGTGTGAACTCTTACGTAATCGTTGTCCTATTGTGGCATCTTGTGTCCTGACCGCATTTGCGACGCCGTGTGTGAGTGCACGGCGCTTCTCACATGCACTCAACTGCACGACCGCCACTGCGTGTCTTTTCAACATGCATGTTGAGCCAACCTACCATCATGTTATAGAAATGGCAGATCACGATCAACGTAGTTTGAGAATGCATCTCCCAACACTTCAGACTGAAAATTATCACTCCACTGCCATGAATTTTTTTTTTCGTCTGGCGTGGTGTGAACTCGCACTTCTCAAACTGTGCTGAGTGTGAGATCCCCGTGTTCATTCACAAGATGCACACAAAGAACGCTCGAACCAAATGGCTGATCGTGGCAAAAATCTGACGCAATGGCGCACGGTTCAGATGTTGAGCTCAGAGTTGAGTGGCAAGGTGGGCGAGATTTGTCTTGGTCCGCCCAAACACCCACCCCCTTGATGAGCAACCCTCCCGCCCTCCCACCCTCGCCCCCGCCCCAACACCCACCGCTTGCCCTCACCCAATCATGCTCGAGCCCTCATCTGGAGGTGATCTGCACGCACACATTTCACACGCACATTGACTTTCTATCATTTTTGATTTCTGGTGAAGCATCTCACAAACACAGTGACGTTTTGCCCTATTGTTTGAAAGCATATCACACACGAACACACACGCTCGCTGATTTTGAAATCCTCAAGCACTCACATCTCCTACACGCAGACGGGCCTCACAATCTTGACCTCAACAAACCACCACAAACTCACTGCCCGAGTCTGCACGCACACATTTTACACACACGCACACTGACTTGGCCACCTCAGCTTGCTCTGACATACGCGCACACTGACTTTCTCACTTCAACTTGCACACACACATCTCTCCAACACACACGCACACTGACCTGGTAGCCCTGTACAAGGACGCAGATCCATCGGTGACCCAGTCCTTGATCTCCTGGATGAGGTTCGGATCTTCGGCCAGCTGATCCGAGATGCCGATGTAGAGGTCTTCGTACCCGTTGTTGACGAAGGTCGTCTGCGTGATGTCGTCCCTAGTGTCGTACTGCGAGTACGTGATTTGCGCCAGGACTGGATTCAGAGTCCCCAGTGCGCAACATACCCAGAACAGGAGCATCCTTCTGGATCCCACCATTCTAGGTTGCTTTGGGAGTCTTGTTGATTCTGAGAGGGAGAGGTGGAGGTCTATGCGGTTTCACCCGATGAGGACAGGAGGGGTGAACTCAGGGCAACGCAGGCGCTGTATGTCAATTTGCCAGGGAAAAATGCATTTAAATGGAGTCAGGTGGGTCATGGGTGGGCTCACCTCAGTGGATCCAGGATCCGAGTACCAGAGAGGGCGGGCCGTCAATAAGGGTTTTACACATTGGATGACGCGCGGTCGTTTCATGCGCTGACGCCAAAAATTCCACCATTAGATTCAACGTTAAATTTTGACGCCGACGTCAAAAAAAGACCGCGCGTCACTCAATGTGAAAACTATCAATGTATTGGAACCAGGGGAGACAAGATGACTGCACGCATCAAATCGGGGTGAGACGTGTACCTCGTGGCCCCTGCCCCCCCCCCCTCAGGCCCCGTGGCCCCTGGATCCGCTCGAGTACCGCGCGTAGCGTGACACTCTCAGTGAGGAGTCCCAGGCCCCGACCTGCTACCTTGATAGGAAGTGAATTGTTGTGTTTTCATACTTGGCACCTCTGTCCAATTTCCAAAACTGCTCCCCAAGCTAAAACTAAAAACCGATAAGTTCTGGGTTTTTCATTGGTCCTGCCGTGTCACCAGTTTTGGCCTGGCAACAAGTGCACGGAATTTTCCGTTCTGATTTAGAAAGTCAACTGATTCGAATCCTGCGTGAGTTTGACACTGGCGTACGCAAGGGAATTGTTGAGGACTCGAAGTTCTTTTGTTTTCCCTTCATTTGTTTTTTTTTTTTTTTTTGGATTTTGCAAAGTTGTAATGGTGCAAACGGGCCTCCGATTTTTTTGTTCTCTGACAGTGTTCGATTTATCCTTCCGTTGATCTGGAATTGCTTCAGAATTGCGCAAAAAGAGCAGGATTTGTGCAATTCCAGCCATTCCGGATTGATCTTGGCCGTTCCGCTCTGTAGGACACAAGGGCCATGGATGGACGGATTGGTAAATCGAGCGTCCCCAGTCATGCACCCAAGGGAATCTATGAGCACTCGAGGTCGACGTGGCGGCGGACCAGCGGCACCACAGGCTGAGCAATACTGAAGATTCACTTGTGCGCCAGCAGACCTGAGGGGTTGAGGCAGTGCTGCCCCCTCACGGTGATCAGCACACCTGGAACACGCCCCGGTGGCCAAGTCAACACCTGATGCCACATCAGCGCCGGTGTCTCAGGACCAGAGCACGACCGTGATATTTTCCGACGTTGTGCTGTAGTCCTGAAATTTCAGGACCACACCATGACCAAATAGTGCGGTCATGCTGTGGTCTTGGTGGTGCTCTGGTCCTGTTACACCGGGTCCAGCATGGCGGCGTCAGAATATTTTACGCTGGCGTCAAGTTTGGCGTGACACTTAATCTACAGCACAAAAAAGGGTTCAGTCCGTTCCTGGCCTGGTGTCAAAACTTTGATGCCGCGTCATCTGTGTGAAAACGACAAAAGTGTGGTTGACTTGGTCGATGAAATCCCCCCCACCCACGCTCGGCGTGCAACTGAGCCCAGCACTCGAGTTCCAGTATTTTCAAAATGGTCAGACCTCAAACGACTACACAATGGGTCTGACCAATGTCGTATTTTTCTTCGCTCCACTTGCTCTCCGAGTCAGTCCAAGTTGTATTTTGATTCATGTTCTGATTGGAACGGTTTTTCCCTACTTGGTGTCGTCAACCTATGTTGGTGCCATCACAGATCTCGACAACACTCACTTCCACTGTGAAACTGTATGTAGAAGTACAAAGCCAGAAACATGAGAAAAAATAACTGCGCAAATGAACACGCATGCTCCCAGGTCAAATGCCTCGCGGCAAGCTTTACATTTTTGCAGAAATGGCGAACATTTTTGTCTGACTGTGTGACAGGTGAAAGGTTGACATTTTGCATTTGAGACTTTCTCAAAATTATTTCAGCCAAACAAAACTACCGCATCAAAAATGCTTCCGAAGGCACCAGATGTGTTCAGTTCACTGAACTGAAACACACAAATTCATTCAGGCAGTGACACCTCCATCAAAGACATTCCCACAAATGACTCATAGATGTCACCATTTGTCCGCCATTTCCACTCAGACCTTTTGTCAATTGAACCATTTTCACCATTCTCAGCTCTTGAGATTTTGTTGTGGTGAACTGAAATCAAGCAAACACAACCTGGTCAAAGTTTCCTGGAAATTGCAAAAACAGTGGTGCAAACTATTGCCTTATGTGTCGGTGATGGATGTCATGGTCAACAAGAAGCAGTGCTCAAGGCAACTGCAGTGCGAAGTCCCTTGCAGCATGTCCATGGGGGGGGGTCCACCAGCAGGGGGGTCCACCTCTGGCAGGGGGTCCCACAGGGGGAGGGGGTCCCACAGGGGGGAGAGGGTAGGGGACATTTCAGTCCAGCTGCCATACACTGCACTACCACATGGTGCTTCACCCTAAAGGGATTTCGCACAATTACAGGGCAACCCACTGACATCATCAACCAATTGGGTGGGTGATAGCTCATGTCACTGCCAGCCAAAGGCTGTGAGGTAAGTCACTGATATTTCATCCATGCTTGGATTGAATCGTCAGCGTGACCATTTGGTGAGACACCAGCTAATGACCCTCAGGTACGAGTTTTCTGCAGGTGGGCGGCCATGACAAGGAAGCCACAAAGAACGGACTAAGTTTGGGACCTCAGAGTCAACTTGACACACAATACGATCTGACCCTTCAGCTGTGAACCACTGGTGCCGACCTGCGTACACACGTGCAGTTTGGCGATCAATATTTACCTCTTGGAAGTCCTTTTGTTTCTGAATCACAAAGACACAACATTCAGACCCATGCGAGTGGCCGCCCTGTGTGAATCAGGCCAAGGCAGGCCCTGTCTCGCATCAGCACCCTGATGTCTGATTGAGCGATGTCACTTCAATGTGGAGCACCGTGTCGACGCCCGATACAGGTGAGGTGGGCCCGAGTCCCGAATGTCATGCACCCTGATTGAAGAACACCCCATGATTGACCAATCCAACCGTGTTGGTATGAGGGGGTGAACATTGGGGGAGGGGTTTCAACAAAGTAGGATGGGTTGGGATTTTTGGCAATTTTCCTTCTTTTATTGTTGCTCTTCGTTGCGTACTCTCTCTCTGTCTCTCTCTGTCTCTCTGTCAGGGCCTTGGTCTGTCTGTCTGTCTGTCTGTCTGTCTGTCTCCCTCCCCCCCTCTCTCTCTCTTCTCTCTCTCTCTCTCTCTCTCTCTCTCTCCCTCCCTCTCTCTCTTCTCTCTCTCTCTCTGTCTCTGTCTCTGTCTCTCTCTCTGTCTCTCTCTGTCTCTGTCTCTGTCTCTCTCTCTCTCTCTCTCTCTCTCTCTCTCTCTCTCTCTCTCTCTCTCTCTCTCTCTAACAACCACCACCACAGTTTCAATTTCGTTTAGGAGGGACATCATGCACGCAATTCGCTCTTTTGTTCTGGATATCAGATCCCATTTCACCGCTTCGCCACTCAGCTGATCACCATTTCAAATGGCCCATTGTTGTTTCATCTATGGGCGTTTCCCGTTGTGCACGCACCTGCGCAGCTATGTTCTATTAGGGAGTTTTAGCAGCCTGACACGTAACACGTGATCCGAGAAAAGCTCACAACACATAGGAAAAAACATCCGCTATTTTCTGCTTGGCCCCTTCCCGTTGTTTTGGTCTGTGGAGGTGTGACTAATCACAAGTTACAGGCCATGTGCTATGTTGGGAGAAACCAGTGGTAATCACAAAACACACCCCTGTGCTGTCACTCAAATTACGTCAGCCACGGACAGAACACGGAATACTTGGATCTGCTAAAACTCACTGATGTTGCTCCAGCCTCCACGTGCCCGAGCGACATGACGTGACCCTTGTGCTGCGTCTGCGCAGATTCACAGGTGCGGAGGACTCTGTTTTGGTAATTTTCATTCGAGAAAAGGTAATTGTTGCATTGAAATATTTCACACATTTTTTGTTCAAAATTTGTGAATGATTGATGATTTCTACACTGTTTACTAACACAGGCAGTTCTCCGCACTGTATGTTTTTCGTATCTCGCTTCAACACGATTTTCTCCTGCGTGTAGGGGAATATGGCTGTCACTAACGATGGGCGTGTTCGATTTAGCAGTCACTTCGCCTCGGGGTTGGAGACTCGCTGAATTCAGCCATTTTAGCTCACACGATTTGCCACAAAGGAAAATCAAATGCGACCCCTCTTGGTAATACTAAAAAGGAATATTTTCCTTTATTGAGCATATTTCTTTCAGACTGTTTGAAAAAAAAAACTTTGATTTGGAAATTGTTTTCCTCAACTGCAGAATGTGAAATTCATTGGTTCTCAAGAGCCAAGAAGAAAAACAGCTCTGAATTTTGTGAAAATGTGCTGGCAATACACACAGCAGCCAAACTCTTCACCCCAATGGAGACCTCAGTATATTGAACAACGCACCCACTGAAGACTGTTTACCTCTGCAGAACTTGTACCACACCATGAGGGCCCAGAGTCTGCTCCTGGTGGCTTGTGCAGGTCAGGTCTCTTTTCACATCTGTTGGACTCGAGGATCAAATTGCTTGGGCAACAAGGACAGATCAGAAGTGTTGTGAGAGATCAGTGTGTTGGAAGGAACCACGTCCAGAGCAGAAGGTTCGGTTGGTTTGGAGCATTGACTGTCAGTTTCTGGGCTTGGATTGGAAAAGGACGGGGTGTGGGGTGTGGGTGGTGTGTGTGTGCGTGTGTGTATGTGCTGCTAACAGACTTATATATTTTCATTCCAGTTTTGCCTTGGCTTGTATCATCCTGTGAACCAGATGAGTTTAAATGCAATAATTCCAAATGCATTTCTGCTCGGATGGTTTGTGTTGGATATGATCATTGTGGGGATGGATCAGGTGAAGGAGAGGTCTGTGAAAACTGGAATTGCACAGAAGATTACTGGAAATGTTCCCACAATTTACAGTGCATTCATCAGTTCAGGGTTTGTGATGGAGACTCCTATTGTAGTGATGGGTCAGATGAATGGGATTGTGAAAATTTGAACTGCATTGAAGGCAGGTGGAAATGTGCAGATAACAAACAATGCATCAAGAATTCTCAAGTGTGCAATGGATTTCATGAATGTAATGACAAGTCAGATGAGTCCAACTGTGAGAGCTGGAACTGCACTGGCATCTTTCTGATGAGGAAGTGTGCTGATCACAAACAGTGTATCTGGGATTATCAGTTGTGTGATGGAGACATAAACTGTAAGGATGGGTCAGATGAGCTGAACTGTGAGATGAGGGAGTGCCTTGAAGGCACCTGGAGATGTTTGGATAAAACACAGTGTATCTCTGACGAGCATGTGTGTGATGGGTTCATTCATTGTGAAGATGAGACAGATGAAGATGGAGATTTCTGTGACACATGGGACTGCTATGATGATGGCTGGAAATGTGCTGACAATATCACTTGCATCTGGGTTGGATACTTATGTGACTCTGGTCACCAGTGTCCTGATGGATCAGATGAGATCAACTGTGAAGCCTGGAGGAACTGCAGTAAAGATTTGTGGAGATGTGATGACAGCAGCTGCATTCCTAAACCTCTGGTGTGTGATGGGCAGAAAATAAGGAATTGCCCAGATGGATCAGATGAGAACTGTGAGTATACATATTTGTGAAATTGGAAAAAAATACCTGAATGCAAAAGTGTGCCTTTCTGGTTTCACTATTCAAGTTTTGAAATTTTAAATTTGAGATGGTCACCTCGGGAATGACAAACTGTTGGCTTGCAAGAGTTACAGACTTTGTAAGAATTTTTTTTCAAGCAATTGTTTCTGGTTCACAAACAAAATCACGACTTCACCAGACCCAGCTACAGTTGTGACTCTTTCAGATTGCAATGAGAACAACTTTCCCTGCCCCAGAGGAACCTGGAGATGTGACAGTGTGAAGAACAGACACAGGTGCCTGGACTGGGATCAAGTTTGTGATGGTATTCAGGACTGTGACTATGATGGATCAGATGAAGAGCACTGCAGAGCACAGAGGCATCCAGAAATTTCTACACCATGTCCAAACACCACAGGCTGTTCTTGGGTGAGACAGCTCAGTTTTACTGAAGCAGAATAGTATTTTGTTGTCTGGGTGGTTGGGGAAAGCAGGTTGCTCTCAAATGGTAGATGTGATGCACTGGTGTATTTGTGGGCTTGAAACAGTGCTTGGGTCTCCGTTCTAATTGTAACCCCTGGGTGAGTAACAAAGAATGAAAGACAGGAATCAAAACTGCTGGATTGAGCTTGGTTGTCAGTTCTTTCACCATTCATTTCACAGAGGTGTGAGGAAGATGGAAACTTCTCCATTCCACTGATCCGGTATTGTGATGGCAAGGCTGACTGCAGTCATGGATCAGATGAAGAAAACTGCGAATGTCCAGAGTTGAATATGATACAATGCACAATGAATGGGAATAACATCTGTGTTCCAACCAAACTGCTATGTGATGGATTTGTTGATTGTCAAGAATATGGGAACTGTGGAAGAGATGGCAGAAGTTCAAAGAACTGCACCCAGGATGAGTTTTGGTGTTACTTGAACCGAACTTGCATTTCATACTCAAAAGTGTGTGACAATCAAGAAGATTGCACAGGAGCTGAAGATGAACTTTTTTGTTCAGGTATGTTTTCTGGTCTTGAACATGAGATTATCAGCCAGTGGGTTGTAACTTTAGTTGTAGCAACACCAAGGCAATGATTTCGTTTCCTTGACACCGGTAAATTTGGTAATTGTTGGTGGAGTCCCTTTGTTGGGGTCACATCACTTTTTTTTTTTTTTTTCAGAGCCACAACGTTTTCAAGCTCACTGTTTCAGCTTGAGGAATTGTTGTTTCAGATGGTAAATATCAGGACAACACAAGACCAGACAAAGTGTTCATATCACATGAAGAGGGGCAGGATGACACAGATTGTCTGATATTGCCTGGCAAAAAGTGCAAAAGTCTCAATTTTGCAGTAGACACCATCATCAGGACAGAAATGACCTGGATTCACACAGTCTACATTGATGGTGATTTAACACCAAGAGACTTTGGGTCTCACCATGAACCTTATTATGTGGATGCAGCTCCCACTGTGCACAGAAGTATAACTCTTTCTTGTTCTGAGGTCTGCACAATAACCAATGCTATTCAATTCCTCTTGCCATCTGACCGCAAGACTCTCACCATCCAGTGGGAAAATGTCACCTTTGACACCAGCATAATACGCCTTCAAAACATTCAAATGAATTTTCTCAGAGTTCAGTTTAAGTTCACAACTATCTTTGATGAAGGGAAGTCTGGAGACATATCACTGCATTTTACAAGGACCAAGTTTCTCTTTGGTTCCTTGGTTGAATTTGATGACGCCTCCACCATCTCCTGCTTTGTCAGGGAATGTGAATTCATTGATGCTGGAATCATTGTGACAGTGCCATTCTTAAGGTTTGAATTGAAGCATACATTTTGCAGAAAAACTCAATTGAAGCTGAAATCAGATATGTTTCTGTCTGCCCTGCGAAACATTCAGTTTGTTGAATCAGATGTCCAGGTGATTACAAAGAAAATGAATGTTGACATGATGAACTCAGCTGTCAGTTCTGGAGGATTAGCCTTGGAGAAAATGGATTCAGATGCATCCAGTTCTTGGATTGCTGTCAGTATCATGAATTGCACCTTCCAAAACAACAGCAAGTCACTGAAATCAAGAGGAGCAGTTGAGGTTTTGTTTCATGCTCCCATGATCAGCTATCCATCCAGAAGTTTCATCAAAATTATCAACTCAACATTCATCAACAACAGTGCATTGAGTCAAGTTAGTTTGGGGTTTTCATGTGGGGGGGCCATAAGTATTCAGAGCCAGTTTTCTTTGGAATACAATCACTGTAACATGTTGAACATTGAAATAGAAAGCAGCTATTTTGGTAATAACCAGGCCATTGAAGGAGGTGGTTCTTTGTGTGTATCAGGTAAGTGTCTGGACACACAAATTTCTGATTGCAGATTTAGTGTAACAGATGAAGTGTATGATTCTGAAGGAGGAATCTTTATCTCATCCACATCAGACATTTCCATAGAGAAATCAACCTTTACAGTACAAGCAATGCAAGTATCACCTACACTGATACAACTTGAGATGGAATCACATGTGGCAGAAATATGGCATTTTGACATGATGGTACAATGCCCTGTTTGGTTTGAGGCACAAGTGATGACACAGTTCAATGCACCTCAGTTGGCAAAACAGATCATTTTGAGAGGGATTACTGTGTCATGCACTTCATGTCCACCAACACTTTACATTCCAACTGATGGAAGTTTTTCTCTTTCATACTCTGAGAATGAAATAGTGTCACTACAAGGCTCCAATAAAAAGCCAACCACTCATCTACTGTGCTCTCAGTGCCCAACTGGTGGAGTTTGCCCTGGTGATGACCTTTCATCCAAGCCAAATTTTTGGGGTATCTGGACAGAGGAAGGTATTGTCTTTTATCAATGTCCACCAGATTATTGTTGCCAGAAATCTCCTTGTTCTGGCTACAACCAGTGTTCTGGGAACAGGGCTGGTACATTGTGTGGTACCTGCCAGAAAGGTTATTCTGTCTCTATTTTGTCCAGCAATTGTGTAAAAAGCACAAAATGTGATGATCAGTGGTTCTGGATCCTTGCAGTTTTGGCCATTGTAGCATACATGTTGTGGTATACATTGAAAAATGACATTTTTGAACTACCTGTTTGTTTGAAAACAAAAATTTGTGGGCAAAGCTCTGAAGGTGACAACCATGACAATGTTGACAAAGGTTATTTTGGCATCATGATCTATTTTGTGCAGGTGACAGTGATCTTGAGGCTTTCTTTCACAGAAGACACCAGAAATATCACAAAAATCTTCAGTCTGATTGAGTCCTACTTGACACTTGGTTTGAGTATTGATATATCACTGTTTTCAGAGTCTGTTTGCCCTCACAACGGCCTGACAACAACTCTCCAGTACCTCTTTAAATTTTTGTTTGTGCTTGGCATTTTCAGCAGTTGGTTTCTTCTTTACAGTGTATTAAAAATGACAGTAATTGTCACTGGTAAATCTCAGATGCTCACAAAAATCAAAATTAAACTGGTTCTTGGACTGATTGAAATTGTGAAGTATACCTACCTTGAGTTTACTTTCATTGCCTTCAAGTCATTGACCTGTGTTCTGATTATTGATTCTCAAGTTTGGTTTTATGATGGCTCTGTCCAGTGCTACAGCTACTGGCAAATTGCAATGATCTGTTTCATTGTTCTCTATTGTCTTCCCTACCCAATCATGCTATATCTTGGGATGAAGATGCTACAGAAAAAGCAAACATCAAGAAAACTCTTTTATGTTGGGGTCTGTTTCCCTTTGTTATCTTTGGTGTATTGGTCTGTTTCATTGTGCACACAAGAAAACACAAGACACAATGAAAATACAGATCATGACCCGGACAATGTTGATGATGAAAACAGTGCAGAAGGGATCATCTACAGTGGATTCAAAGGTGGATACAGGGAATCCACAGAGGGAACCCAGTACTGGGAATGTATTATCATGACAAGAAGACTTCTTCTCAGTGCAACAGCT
>JAAUXT010059928.1_pt1 | contig 20346 bp, 24 predicted proteins | sample 7278171 | NCBI WGS metagenome assembly JAAUXT01 (sample SAMN14350112, study PRJNA611818) | marine sediment metagenome | isolation source: surface marine sediment (1.8m) | place: French Polynesia: Moorea | collected 2018-08 | reverse complement strand
TATTAGAAAACTTCCTTATATATTTGGTAAAGTATTGAAAATGTTCCCATCAGTTTGTAGTCATTTGCATCAGTTTCACGGTCAAGGAATCAACACTTATGAAAACAGCTACGTATTCAAATCTTTCGCCCTTCAATAGAAGATCTAGATCTGCGCGCGCCATTGCAGCTTGTGGTGATCGCCCAGCACTGGAGTCGTTATTCGTAAAGCGTCTCGGCTCTTCAGGAAACTGACACGACTTGCTGTTTGTGTTGACTCACAAAACATCGTTTTTGCTCTCACAAGTTGCTGGAAATAAACGTGACTTATCAAGACTCGTCGAATGCGTTTCATTGTGGAACCAAGTTCTGTTTGCGAGTGAAGACTCCAGCACATGCAGGTGCAGGTCCAACAGTTTATTCGCGATGATCGAAAGGAACGGCGCATCAGGAAAGGTGTGTTGATGGGGCTGGGCATATGGGTGAAGGCGTCGACTGATCTTTCCGCACACACATCTGAAAGCGACGGAACCTGGAATTGGGACCCGATCCGCGCGAGGACATGCACCCGCACCTGCCCCGTCAGCGCTTTGCGAGTTCTGCAATCCAAAATTTCCCCCAAACATCCAGGACCGAGATGACGATCAAACTTGGACCAACAGTGCTGATCTTTGAGCTTCATGTGGGTGGGAAAAATTTGTCATTTGTGTTTTTGCCACAAACACGTCAAGTTCCTTCTGCTCTGCCGGTTACAAGGCCAAATTTATATACATGGAAAAGTACTTTTTGGACGGAAACGGCACATACTCGTATATCACGCTGTTTTCACACGCAACTGATTGTTCAACGTGCCTTGATCATGTACCGACACCGGTGTTTCCAAGCGAGGTAACTGATACGTATACCCGTGTGAACAAGCAATGTCCAATTAGTGAAACACACCGATCCTCGAGCTTTCCGTCATGGAATGAAGACACGTGTCATTGAAGCCAAAAAGATGAAAATCCAAGAGTTTCGACCCGGACTTTCCAGTTTGTCACCTTGCCTGAAGTGTTCCGTTCCCTGCAATTCAGAAGGCCTGCGAGAAAACCTCCTCGCTCTCTTTGGGTCCTTGTGTGTCCTGCACGATGTTTACCGCCTGCATGACTTGGTGGGTTTTCCGGATGAATCACTGCGGCCCAGTCGATTTCTCTCTTCGACTGTGCGTGCTTCACAGGAGGGAAACAAGAGACCGTGTTTCAGAATCAATCCGACTGATTAGTGTGTCTGGTGTCCGGGCAACTGAAGAGATGTGGGAGGACAGGGTTCTCACACTGTACAAAAATGGTTCCTGTGAAATCACACAATGACTTTTCGAGACCTTTGGTTGAGAAAGGAGTTGTGTGATTGAACAGGAACCCTTTGTGTAAGGTGAGAACCCATTCTACCACGATGCGAGCACACACAACAAACAGGTTTGTGGTCGCAGAGTCGTAGAATTGGTTTCGAGAACAAAAGAGCTCATCGCAAGGGGAATCGTCTGAGCCTTAGCATGCAGTATTGCAATGACTGTAAAAGGTTGTGGTCAGTTCAGTGTCTGTGAATGTGTGAGCCGTCTGTATACTGTAGATGCTCAGACCTGCATTGCGCTGATTGTTGCTACGTACGTCTCAACCCGATCACCAGTGCAAAACACAGCCTCGCCCTGAAGGACGCGCCAAAGAAAAACGGAACCAAAAACGTTTCTGGAATCGGTCTAGACCACAAGAAGAACAGATCTGCTGTGCGCGCTGATCGCGAGAATTGTTTCCGCGACCGGATTGTCGCACTCAGAGGATCGCCAGAGAAGAGAAGAGAAGTTTGAACTGAAAGTCGACTTTTGCTTAACCAGGATCGAACGATTTTACTCGAGAAAATGACCATTGTCAGGAAATTCTGAAGGCCACAGAAAGTTCACGCTGCTGAACGCATCCATCAAGGAAGATGGACCGTGAACATGTTTCGTGCTAATAATCTGCCAAGTCAATTTGTTTGCCCAGTCTATTACATCTGCGGAGTCGCGGACCACCTGATCCGAGTCCGGGGCGACCCGTGGGCGGACACGCAGGCAGCCGTATTGACCAAAGCTCCCAAAACGTTGTGTCACTCTGTAAACATGAGAATCCACTCAGTTCAACAGGATCACAATGACTTGTTCTGAAAAAACTTTCCTTGTGCTTCTTGTTTTTTGTCGAAATGGGAAAACACAAACTTACATTGCACGCAAATAAGTGCGGAAAAACTCTCTCAGGTTAGCTGCGCGACTATGGAGCAGATTCAGTGGTGGGTGGCGGAATTCCCAACACGAAGTGAAAAATAAAAGCTTTTTGTGACATTTCTATTTTTCATGCCACATGTCTAAAGATGATCGCTTCTTTTTCCCCTCTGTGCAGAAGTGGCGGCTTGGGAGACAGTGGGAGAGGGCGGAGGGAACATCCGGGATGGAGGAGGTGACTCTGTATGTCCGTGGGCCGGATTATCTTTTTTTTGCTGCTTTGGGATTTGGCCCTTCTTCTTTGTGTTGTGGCTCAGATGACGCAGCTTGTGCAGTTTTGTGCACTTTCTCTGCGCAGACTACATTCATCGGAGCCACTTGTACAAGTTGCGATGGGAGTCCCTCTTCTCCTGTCGATAGTATTTCGTTCACTTGGTGAGCCCTGATTATGCTTTGCTGTGTGGATAGAAAACCAACGGCTTGAGCTGATATCTTCCTTTCCTCTGACCATATCTCACGTGCAAGCAAGCAAAATCAAATTGTCATCAATTCTTGAAAGTCTGGTTGCGAAACAGAATCGTGTGTCCAAAACATCGCAACGAGTGAACAAATATTGTTCAGTGTCGAGAGCCTTTCTTGGTGTCACTTGACAGTTTTTTTAGCTGATCACCAAAACAAGACTCGATTGCCTCATTAGTGTCTTTCCAGTGAAACACGATATCTGCTATCGTCACCAAAATCTCTCGTTGCACAAGGTTCATTTTTCAAGGTTTTTGCGCAGAAGTAACAACACCCGATCAACACTGGAACTTTACACTTCTGTATTTGGACCTCTGTTGATTGTTCGTCATGGAAGCATCTCAAATTCCACTCGTATTTAAGGCGCATTACCAAGAGAAAGTGCCGAGACGACGCAGAACGCGAGACGTGAAGAAACGTTTGCAAGGTAAGAAACACCATTGAAAACTCGAAATTCAATTTCAAAAGCAGACACCCAGACCTGGAAGTGGAAAAGGTTCTCCTTTCTTCCGTGATTTGGTCCCCTTTCTGAGATGCGAAGATTCATTGTTACCTTGGCTGGCCTCGACTGCAGGGAAAACAAGGAGGAAACCATCAAGAAAAACCATCAAAAGAAAGAAGCAGGAGAGGAACTTGAGCAACAGGAGCAATGCGGATGGGACTGTGCGCGCTCTTGGCGCTGCTCGTGGTGCACGGAGCCGGGGCGGCCGCCGACGTTGATGAGAGGTTGCAGTGCAACGCTGCTTCAGCTGGCGCTGAAGTTCCACTCTACACAAGAATGGAGGATGCGAGTCAGTGCACGCAATTTGATCAAACACGCTGTTTTGGACTGCTTTGTATCTCCCCTCCACACACATGTATCGATACACACAAATTGTGTGTGTGTGTGTGTGTGTGTGTGTGTGTGTGTGTGTGTGTGTGTTCTTGGGTTTCTTGGGTTTCGCTTTAAGAAAAGACGCCAAACCAACTTTCTTGTTTGCAGCGTGCATTGCAAGTGTGATTGACGAGTGCAGCGATTGCAAAAATCCAAAGCAAGTGTGTTGCGATGGAGCCTGCAAGGAAGGCCATGTCCTGTCTCGTGCATTCAAATGCCTGGGTAAGTTTACGCGTTTTTTCAAAGAAGAAGAGAATTCAATGACACAACCCAATGAAGTGTTAGCGAAGGACCACCTGCTTTTGTTTCTCAGCTTGTACTGCAAACTGCAAAACATGCACGCAAAACGCCGGGTCCGAAGACACAACGTGCACGAAGTGCAAACCGAACTTCTATCTGGACTCAGCAAAAAAGTGCAAAGGTCAGTTCACGAACACCAACATGAAAAGAATTTGCCACACGAAGCAGAAACCTTTGACATGCGTGGGTGATCCAGGATCCAGGTCTCAGCAGGCATAGTGCTTTCAGAGTTGTCTTTTTGCGTTAAAGGTGAGCCGGTCCAAATTCAATATTTAGCACGCACAAAGAACTTCAACATTGTACGTTCTTTGCAAAACGAAGTAACCAAAAGTTTTCATTTAGGAGGGGGGGCAGAGGTTGGATTTAAATTTCCTGGATAAGCTGGAGCATCCACCGAAAAACGACTTCTACCACGCTGCAGTCACACGGCGAAAAGGGTTCATGTGAAATCATACAACGACTTTTCGAGACTTTTGGTCGAGAAAAGGTTGTACTCGTATGATTGACTAAGAACCATTTTTGCAGCGTGGGTGAACCGTCACAGAGGCCATGATGTTGTCAGGGTTCATGCTCAGAAGCTCCCGTATCACCACACGGCCGCATGATGTCACAAGATGTTCTCGGTGCAGGCGGATGGGAGACAAAGTGCAGCAAGACCAACGCACTGACCAATGCACGTGAACCTTTGGTTCACAACCCTGCAGATGTGAACAACAAAATCTTGACCTGTGTTTTCGCAGCTTGTTCAGCTCAATGCACGGAATGTACTGCACCATCTGGATCCGAAACGCCGCCGGTCTGTGGCACCTGCGAGGCGGGGCTCTACAAGTTGCCTGAGCGCGACGCCGAGTGCACTCGTATGAACTAAACCTCCAGATAGATAGATACCCAAGAATCCCGCTTCTTTATTGCTGTGTTGTTCACCGCGTAAAATGTGTCATTGCCGATTTTTTGTTCTTCAGAATGTGGTTCCAATTGTCTCAGGTGCGATGTACCAACAGCGTGCACCGAATGTGCACCGAGTCACTACAATCTGAACAACGGACACTGTGCCCGTGAGTTGTTCCTTCGCATGCATATGCAGTGCAATGCACACACGACTGTATACGAGGGCAGCACGATGTTCAAGCATTCCATAAAAATGGGTTCTGTCCGTGAAATGCAAGGTCGTTGACATGTCCAGCACTTTTGAAGGACAACGCTGCGTGCGGACGATGACCAACTTGAAAATTTCCTCTTTGCATCAGTTTTGCTTCTCGTGATTTGATTGAGAAGCTCTGTTCATTCACAGAATGTCCAGGCGGGAGAACAAACAATTTGTTTCACTGTGTAAGATGCGAGACAGGGGACAAGTGTGATGAATGCATCTCAGGAATGCGCTGGGACGGCGACTCATCAAGCTGCGCAAGTACGCAGATTCTCTTATCTGACAATTGCCAACACAAATTCAAAATTTTTGAAATTTTTGTTTGCAAACCGGGCCATCCAAACCTGTTTCCCAAAATCACGATTCCCATTTCCATTTGCGACAGACTGCATCGACTACTGTGAGGAATGCAACGACGCAACAACGTGCCAACGATGCAGGAGCGGATTCATGTTGAACAGTGACGCCACCGAATGCGTCTGTGAGCATGCATAAAAAGGCTTTTGTCAAAGTTTTCTGACCTTTGTCTGTCGCACGAGTTTGTCGTTTGAACCGGTGGTTTCAGCCGCTGCGAATTGCCTGCCGGACTCGTACGCTGACCGAACTGGTTGTGCCGACTGCAAGAAGGAGTACAGGTTGATTGCAGTCGACCAGCAGTTCAAAATATGTGAACGTAAGATTTTGCACATTCCTTGTTGGTGAACACAGCTACTGCAAGGTGATGAGTTTTGTTTCCACTAGAATTATGGATATCTTCTCTGCGTGTCTTGCAGCCTGCCCCATTTTCACGCCCATTTCGTGTCCACAGTGCCGCTCGTCCTCTGGCCAGGGCTCCTTCTACAACACAGACGCCGAAGCCTTCTGCGACCGTGAGAAAACCAAAGAGAATTTTTTCTTGACACAAAACTGCATTTGAAGCAACGCTTGAGACAAACGGTTTTTTTTTTGTATTTTCAGGCTGCATGGACAATTGCGGAAGTTGTGTCGATGCAAACAGCTGTCTTGTTTGTCTTGACAACCACATTTATAGAAACAATGAGTGCCAAGGTACATCCAATTTATGTCAGTTGCTGTGAGCGCACTTCCACAAGAGTCTTGTTCACGCTTGTGTCGTCACAACATTTGTACTGCTCTTTCAGCATGTTCAGGTGTGAACTGGGGTGATATTCGCCAGAATGAACCTCTGGCTCTGGCAGGCTTCTGTCACACTTGTGGAAGGTTCATTGACGACAGTGGTGATTGTACAGGTAGATTTTAAAACTTTATCGCGCGTTCTTTGCGGGTCACTGTCATTGCTGAAACTTTGAACCTCCACCCACCTCACATGTTGTAACGTGGCTGAATCTTGTTTTTTTTAGATTGTGCAAGTGCCGGGGCAACGACCAATGCTGAGACGTGCTCCTATTGCCCCGAGAGGAACGCGCAAAACGAACTGACCAGAGGGAATGTTTTTGCTCCAGGAGAGTGTATCGGTAATGTGTATTCCTTCCTTTGGTGTTGGCTGCAAATCGAGAAAATTAGGGAATTAGGGAATGCAATCAAATTCTTTGGAAAATGCAGATCTACAGCAGGTGTTTCTCTCGTGCAGACATCACCTGTGAGACGGGAACTCCACAGGACCAATGCACAAACTGTCAGGAAAGATTCTGGGACACAGGCAACAATGAGTGCGCCGATGCCGGTCAGTCGTCAAAGCCATGCATGTCTTCCAGCGTTCAAACCAAATACACGCATAATCGCACCTGGCGCACGGCTTGTGTACACATGAACGTGTCACCAGAAATGCCAACAGATGCTAAAGTTCTTCGGAACCAAGCTGATCAATCCCATGGCTGCCAAGCACGACACGAGATGTGTTTTTGTTGTGTTGGACGAACAAAATTTTTGCACTTCCACATGCAGTCAGTGCGGATCAAAACTCAACGCTTTGTGCTCACAAACAAATGTCTGATTCAGTATGTGGTGCGGTTGATCTGACGCAAATGGGCGAGGCTCAGTGCGAAGCGTGCGGGCAGGAGAGGTACTGGAGGTCGCCAGACACCTGCACCGACTTCAGTATGTGCACCATAATTTTGTACATGTCTGCTTGTCGCAACTGTTCAAGATTTTAAGAGTGTGCTCATCGCTCTCGAGTTTTGTCCACGGAAACTTGTACGAGTAACACAAGAGAACCGATGTTGATTGTGCTTTGACCATGTCATTTCAGACCTTTGCAGCAGCGAGGACTTGACCAGCAGTGAGAACGTTTGCACTCAGTGCCCAGGGCACATGTGGGACGCCCAGGCAGGACAAACTGGGCTCTGCAGAGGTTTGTTTTCGAGAATCTCGAGACACGCTTCCTGCAGTGGAAGAAATATGCAGATTTCGACCGGGCATTTCTCAAGATTCCCGTTTTGTCCAAATGCTCACATCTTCTTTCAACTGTAGGAATTGACTGTGAAAGGGCGAGCGCGAACTTGTGCGACTTTTGTCCCGGTTACCTGTGGCATGCGGGAAACAACAAGTGCGGTAAGGACAGGCCACTTTCGGTCAAAATTGGCATTGCATCGGACATTTCTGTGTGAAATGTTGTTTTGCTCATTTTTGATAGATTGTACCTCTGTACGTGTGACGAGTTGCAACAAACACACTTCTGATTTTTCATGTGCATGCAGAACGCATCGATTGCAGCGCCCCTGCGGACGAATTCACATGCCACGCCTGCAAAGGGGGCCATTGGGACAACCAGCAAGGGTCATGCAGCAGTAAGATTTCCTTTTCCTGAAACGTCACACAGTTCGTGCTGCAGAAGAGACCTTTTTCCTGTTTTGTTTTTCACCGGTTCAAGTCACGGACCATGCAGACGATAAGCATGCATTTTTACCTTCAGCGGACCCGAGTTTCTGCAACAATCCTGTGACTGAGGAGGACTGCTACCGCTGCGGGGGCATCACCGACCTTGTGTATGAGTGGGATGACTTAGGTCTGACGTGCACACTGACAAGTGAGCAGCTTTTCACAAGAAAACATTCTGACTCAGTCAACAATTTTGTTTGTGCATGTGAGATGCATTTTGAAATGCTTGAATCACACGTGGTCAGGCACTGCATGAAACGTTCTTGTTTGTTTTTCTTTTTTCATGTGCAAACGTTTTTGTTCGCGGTCACTCATTTTCAAACACAAGTGAAATTGCATCTATACGCTTTTGTCAATGCGCGTGTACGCGTTTCTTGATATTTCAGCGCAGCAGTGCGAAGGTATCCCACTGGACACCAAAGACCGGTGCCGTTCCTGCAGATTCCACCAGAAAGTCTGGGACATACATACAGCCGGCACCTGCACCGGTTCGTGGATGTTTTTCTTTGTTGCTCTATTTGAAACATTTGGTTGTTTTTGAGTTGCAAAGAAAGGACGCTCCTCTCCATGTGGTCACGCTCATGGACAAACGTTTGCTTGCTGCAGTGCACGTCTGCAACCTGAATACGGATCCGACTATTTGTCCATTCTGCCCAGGAAGATACGACGATCAAAATCAAAACCAGTGTGAACGTACGTGTACAAGTCTGCAACAATGCATCCTGTCATCTTGGACTCAAAGAGAAACACAAAAACACTTGGTTGACACTTTTCTATCTCAAGGGCGAAACGAAGTGATGGGGTTCTCTTTTTCTCTCTTTTATAGCTGTGGAGGACGTTTGCAATGACATTCAGTCCGGCAACCAAGTTCAGCAGGCACTCGACAGTCTTGACACGGAGGACAAGTGCAAAGCTTGCGCTCATGTCGGAACCACATGGGTTCCGGCCCCTCCGGGGCAACCCCCGGGGAACTGTATCTTGTGTAAGTTCAAATAGAACGAGACAATACAAAATTTTGCTTCTATTTCTGCGGCAAAGCTGCACACTGCACAAATCAGTGACTGAAAAAAACTCGCGGATACTCGGGTGTCTCAAAAAAGAAAAAAAATGAAAACATGTTGTAAGTGCCGGTGGGGACAGAAAATTATGCGTCAGAGTCACTTGAATTGAAGTTTATTTGAGAGGTATTGAACATACACAACGTGTAAATGGGCTATGGATAACAAAATTGGTCAAATGTTTTCAGTGGTTTTTGTATTTGTGACTCTTGCAGTGGATCAAGTCAGTTGTGAGCCTGGAAACATCCTTGCTTTAAGCGATGCGGAATGCCAAGCTTGTCTCTTTCCGACATTCATGGCTGCACCTGTGTGCACTGGTAAGTCTCAGGGTTTCAAAGGCCCACGAGATCTTCTCTCCAAAAATATTCAGCAAGTGAGTGCACTTGGCAAATCTGGAGTTTTCTTTCAGAACTGAACTGCGACCTGTCGAACTCATACTATTTGGCCGAATTGACAAACTTTCCATCAGCTTGTCATCTGTGCAATTACGCGATTGTCAACGGCGTCTGCGTCGGTGCGTAGACCGAGTGTGCTTATTGTAGTCACAGAACATTGTATGCCTTGTCATGTCACTCCATTGCAAACCTGCATCTCACTTCTTGTTTCCAACAGACATGACAACGTCAAACTTATGCAATGACCTCAGCACGATAACCACACAAGAACAATGTTTGGCCTGCAGTGAAAACACCTTCTGGGAAAACGGCAACACCTGCATAGGTTTGTGGGAAATGGTCGCTGTTCTTTGGCCTTCAGAACATGCAGACTCATTCAGGACGCCGATGAGAAACAGTTTCCAACACGTTCTTGAACGCTCGTGATAAATATTTTATTTTTGGTGTTTGTTCAAGATCAAAGAAACATTTTTTTCCGGAAACTTTTTCCTGAACTGCAGTTCTGGTCTCGAGTACACCCACGTGTTGAAGGCTGTCAAGACAGCACAGCTGGCGAGACTGCATTCAAAATGTGGATATACTCGAGACCAGTTCTGCCGTTCAGGAACCTCTACGTGGGAGTTCATGTGTATACCCTGCACGTCTCATTTGCTGGTGCACCCGCGAAAGGGCATCAGGATGCACGGCATCATTTTACTTTGAGCAACTGAGCTCACGCCACAGTTCCCTTTCAGAGATCTTTGACGCGTGTAACCAAGTGATCAACTCGGCGGATCGGTGCAACCGCTGTTCAACCCAAGCGGCGCCAAAATTCTGGATTCCTGGAGACCAGAGCAACCCCGGAATATGCCATGGTGAGTTGTCTTTTGGAACTTTGGCACAGTAAACGACAAGCGACCAGCACAGTCCGTGGATTGTGCGCTCAAAGTTTTGACTTCCACGTCCACGCACGTGTGAAGTGTGTTCTCAAAGGATTTCTTTCGTTTTTCATCGATTGCCACGCGTAAGAATTTTGACAAAATCACATGAACATTGATTCTTCGTTCTGACAGATTTTTTGTCACTTTGGTGACTTACAGCTTGTCCGATGAACTGTTTGACGTGCGACGCGAACAGGTGCATAATTTGCGCATCAACATTCTTCTGGAATCCGAACACGTACACGTGCGATCGTAAGACACTTACTGATACTCAGAGTTTGCTTGATCTTTTACCGTTGCTGCTGTGTGCAACTCTCAATTTACCTCGCTTTTCGAAAACTCAGCTTGTCCGGAGCAAATCACAGACCCGGTGGTCTGCGCAGCGTGCCCAGGACGTGTTTGGGAAGGATCAGTGTGCGAGCGTGAGTTTCGCTTCACGGGAACACAAACACACATCACTTTTGAACACGTAACCTGCAATACAAGTAATTTGTGAATTTGTTTTTGTGTGTCGCGGTGAATACGAATTGAACCACACTTGGTCGTCACGGCAGGTTGTCCCGTCAACTGCGTCAGCTGCAGCCAGCACGACGTGTGCGACACATGCAATGACGGAATGCATTGGGACGCACGGAGTTCTTCCTGCTTGGGTACGTCCGATGGAAGGGCGGGGGGGGGGGGAGAAAATGCATTATCATTTTGAACCGGTTTGAGAACCATTTGGTGCAAAAAAGCACAAGGTTTGAGTGTTTGGCACGAGTGCAGTGGTATTATTGTGTTCATCAGATCTTCAAATCAAGAGGTTCGATGCATGTGGCTTCACAAGGACTTGCGCCTTATTTCCATTTCAAAACCAACGTTCATTGTTAATGTCGTGTCACAGACAAGGAACTCCCCACGCCGAAAGGCTTTTTGGCAAACGTCTGTATGGATGGTGCAGGCCTGATGGTAATTTTTGTTCTCTTGCAGATTGTGAGTTTGACAGAGAAGACGAGTGCAAGACGTGTGTGTACGCCAGAGCCGGTCACTTCTTTGCCAACGACTTGTGCACGCGTGGGTATATATAAAAATGCACGTGCATTTTTCATGCGCAACATATGAAACTGCTTTCGAATGACGATTCATTGTTGCCAACTGACGAGGATCTGAAGTTTGTCTGGTTTGCTGCGCACCTTTTATGGTCATAGGAAAATCTGTTTGCAGGCTGTTCTTGGGGCTGCGAAGAATGCGACGCTCTTACATGCACCAAGTGCTGGAGTGGCTTTTACCCCAACACAGGTCAAAACGCCGGCACCTGCTCACGTAAGTTCCCGCGGGCAGTTCTCACCATCCAAGGTTCCTATTGCCACCAAACGGCACACCATTGTGAGCTCAGTTTTTGCTTGGTCGTTTGCCGCAGGGCCACCATCAGTTTTTCTCTGCACATTTTTGAGGGTCTTCGTTTACTTGATCGGAAAAAAGAAACTTTGTTCACGTATCCATTGCTTTTCAGTGTGCGGACCTCTCAACGCTCCAGGCATTTCGATGGAAGAGTGCAAGCACTGCCGTCCTCGTTCCTTCTGGAACACAGCAGCTAACCCACCAACTTGCTCAGGTTTCATCGCTTTTGCAGCACATCATTCTTGAGTGGCGTTCGGTCACATCAGGAAGATTTTATTTCATGTGTGTCATCTTGCCTGGCAACTAAAAACGCGCTTTCGTTGCATTCCCTGTTGTTCAGATTGCGACACAAACTGTGCTGTGTGCCTGGACGATGGGACCTGTCAGACATGCAATGCAGGCTTCTACGCTGATGGACAAACCTGTCGGGGTGAGGTTCAAACACGTCACACGTTTCTGAGCAACTTGAAACACAAACGCATGCACTCACACGTGATTGAACTTCAGACAGAAGAGCACAAAATTCGCAAATTCCAGTCTGGCATAGGATTTGGCAGGAAAAAATACAGGCTGACACAACTCGGGACTGGTGTCAGAGATTGAAGCTTCAAGCTGATTCGGGTCAACCTCCAAGCAGATGCTGTGTATCCCCTCCAATAATGGAACAGTACAAATTGTACATATGGGCATCAGTCGTAAGAACCATTCCTGAGTCGTCCGTGCTTGTGAGTTTTCATTTCTCTGTATTTCGTTTCTTTTCTCAAGCTTCGATTGCATGCATCGCACACTGCGCTGCATGCGACGAGCCGTCGGGGGAGTGCGCTGAATGCACCGGGGGACGCTACCCTGTCACAACAGGAAACTCCATAGCAAGCTGTCAAGGTCGGGGGAAATACGATCTGCCTGAAAGTTTTTGCAAACAAAAATCGAGGCAAAAGCAGATGTTCAGAGAAAAATGTGCCGCGGCGGTGATGTGTTGATGACGAAATTGACCAGTGATTTGCTGCTTCACAGCGAAACGCACGTGAGCAAAAGGAAAATGCAGCCTCCACAACATGCACAACATGCACGCAATGTTTACTCCCCGTTAATTTTTCGATTTCTCACCACGAGACGCAATGAGCAGAACAGACGCAGGTTTGGAACATCTTTTCGAAAAAAAACGAAAGTGAAATTGGTCAAATGAAAGCATCATTTTTTCTTTGCAGCTTGTCCAGATCACTGCGCGCGCTGCACCGACGCCGACACTTGCGACGAATGTGCATCGTACGCGTGCACAGAGACCCTCACGGACGGCACCAAGACATGTCGAGGTGAAACGTTGTGAAACTGATCGCTTCTGTTTGGTCTTTGTCTTGAACTTGCTCCAGCTGCATGAGCGTTTGTTTTGCGACATTTTGCACATCGTCATACTCTTCTCGTTCACATTCGAGCCTGTAGAATCCAAAAGCAAGATGAAATGTGTGTGTGTCCTTTCGAAAGTGCGCACAAGGATTTGACTGTCGGTCGCGTGGAGCTGTTTGCTCAAGTTGAAAACCGCGTGCTGCATTTCACTTCAGATGCGACAGGCACAGGCTGCCGCGGAAAAACGTGCGAGCGGCAGGGCAATTCCCTGTTCTGCACGTCATGCGCCGACAACTACTACTGGAAGTCCTGTGAACGTAAGTCTCAAGTCTGACGGCTGTACCTCCCTTATTCAACAGCTTGATGCAGATTTTGGTTGCCTGCATGCATGTAAACAAGTTTGGTGTACTCGAACAGAACTCACTGCTTGCGTTCTTGCGATGGCTTTTGTTCGCGAATCCAGTGGCCGCACGATGCCGCGCGCATTTTCTTTCACACGGGTGTTTCTTTTTCTGATTGGCCGTGAACTGTTGGTGTGAACTTCTCGTTTGGCCATCTTGAAACAAATGACAAATGTTCATCACAAAAGGGAAAAAAATCAGGGAAAAAAATCAGAACCCAAACGTTTTCACATGCAGCAAGAACCACACCTCCAGCATGCGTCAGAAAATCAATGTTTTTGTGCTGTCTTCCTTTTGTCAAGAGCCGTGGAAACCAACATATTTTCCCCCTGGACGTCCCGCGTCCCATTGTATCCCTCATGTCAGAGGTGCTGTGTCGGCCCTTGCTCCCAAAAAATCCACCCTCGTCCCGTCGTACCCTTCACGGAAAAGCCCCTCTGCCTCAAGGTGACTTGAATTTGTCATTCGGGTCGTTCATTTGGCTTGCTTGTTTTGGTTCCTTCACATATTTATGGACTCTCCACCACTGTTCGGGTGATGCTGTAGAAACAGAGTGACCCGAACATGGACACCACTTGCTTTTTGACAACGAAATGCACTCACCGAGTTTGGAACAAAAAGTCAAAATGAAAGACAAGATACCGGTACTTGATTGAATGAAAGGACAAAATGTGCCAGCGTTCACATTCCAATTGGAATCATCTTGGCTTTGGAATTTCAGCATCCCCAATGCAATGGAAGAATTCTGCCTCAAAGCTACCGTAATTTTCTTTCAATGAAATCTGAGCTCCTCCTTGAGACAGATCCTTTTGGGCAAACATTTCTGAAACTCCGGAGACTTCACACCCGACTTGTCTTATGCGTGCACTTTTTCTTTTGTCAGCCTGCCGCGTTGCCTTTTGTGAAAAGTGCAGTGCTTCTGGAACCACATGCGAGAAGTGCTGGCCTCAATTCTTCGCGAGAGGACAAACCCAATGCGTTGGTGAGAAGATCAGAAAAATTCCATTTGTTCTCTTGTGAGGTCCGAAATGACTGACCTTGAAACTGCCAGAGTATCAGAAAGTGGAGAAGGAACGTTTGAACGTCAGATTGATTTCTGGATTTCTTGTCTGCATGCAGCTTGCAACCCAGCTGCAAAGTGCCAGGCGTGTGTCGACGAACAGGAATGCACAGAATGCTACCCCAACCAGTACGAGAAAGATGAAGCCGGGAAAAAGTACTGCGAATGTAAGTGTCTTGTGCGACATTTTTGTTGGTTTCCGCGATAAAACAATTGAGATACCTGGGAAGCTTTGTAAAGTATAGATCGGTGCCTCATCCATGACACAGATACCATGTTTTGGATACCATGCATGTGGTCCCTTGTCATTCGTTCTCAGCGCAAATCTTTGGAAAACTGTGTCGCTGATCTGGCAATGGGCACCAGAAGGAATGAAAATTGGTGCTTTTCCTTGGGAAAAGTAGGCTCAAACGTTGATTTGTGAAAGTCATCGGACATTCGCTGAAACATGAGATGTAGCTGCAAAGCAAGTTTCATCTCGCCCAGATTGCATCTCCAGCCTGAACTCTTGCAACAAGTGTTCCAGCGCCACTGAATGTGTGGAGTGCTATTCTGGTTTCTACATCGACCAGGACAAGAAATGCCAAGGTATATGTACGCACAAGTCCCCATGGGAGCGCCACAAAGCGAAGTAACATCCTCTGATGAAAGCTTTTGTAAATTTATCATGGATTTTCTCTTTCAGCCTGTTCGGACAACTGTGCACAATGTACCGCCACGGAGTGTTTGGAGTGCAAACCGAATTCCTTCATGACCTCTGCTCGTGAATGCAAGCGTAAGTGAACGACACGTCTTCAAAGTAGAGGATCTTTCAGTGAGTTATGATCTCTGAAGAAACAAGACTCGCCATTGATGAACTCAGCCCCCCGCCCTCCCACCCGTGACACATGCACAGCAGCTGCAAGAAAAATCCTGAAGATTTGTGACTGTTCGATTCCCTCATGCAGTGTGCTCGGAATCGTTCCCTGACTGCGTGGAGTGTAAAGACGACGACGGGGATGAAGACATCGAGCTTGGGGAATGTTTCATGTGCGGGAGCGGAAAGGCGCTGAAGGACGACGAGTCGGCATGCATCGGTGAATTACCTGTTCGCTTTTCTGGCTCAAAGCTGCTTTCGACACTCACCTTGTTGGCACCAGCCCTCAAAAACTTTATTTGCGAGGGCGCAAAAGGAATTAAGTATAGTTTTGTGCAAACATGTTTGTCGCCTGGACCGACAGGGCTTCCGTACGTACACATGCCCGATGTTCTGAATGGATTTCAGTCAATTCCCCAGCTCTCCCCAGGTTGTCGAACTGTTCTTTTTCCATGGCCTTATCCTTGTATGGTCCAGCGGAGGGAACCTGATATCAAAAATACTGAAACAAGATTGTTTTCTTTTCTTGCCAACACAGCTTGTACGGACACGAATTGCAACAAGTGTTTCGACCCCAAGCCTGAATGCACAACGTGCAACGCAGACAAAGATATCATAAAAAATGGGTATGAATGTGATGGTGAGTTATATTAAGTACAGACAGATTGCAACATGTGTACTCAGTGAAATCAACCGTGCATTCTTGTGCTTCTGCTTTTGTGACTTGTGATTTTTGGCCTTTTCATGCAGGAAAGTGCTACATGTGTGACATTTCCATTCCGAAAACGATCCTACGGGACCTGGAAAGACAGATGTCTGACCCAGATGCAGAAGTTGAGCTGCCTCAAGAAATCAAGGAAAACATTCTCAGCATCCGAAACTGTTTGTTCGTGGAGGAAGGACAAACAAACAAAACTGCGTGTCCCGGACACAAGACAGGAGCATCCGTCTGCGTGGTATGGTGTCTTTTCTCATGACATATATCCACACAGCGTGTACAGAAGCAGATTCAGACTTCGCAGGACAGATCACACGAGGGTGTTGGGAGAAAAATGTGTCCGGAGGAGAAGCGATTACCCCAGTCATGGTTATCCCAAGATGCACTGGCGGGTTTTTTTGTCAGGCAGAGGAAGGAAAACAGAGGACGGCACACAGTACTGATACCAAACAGTGACCTTTCCTGAACGCAGCAAATCTGAACTTTCAAACGATTTGTCCACGAATCACAAACATTACACACACATGCATTCAGATGCACACGAGTTCAAACGTGCCACCGAGGACAATTGAGTCTCATTGTCTGGTAACCAGCCACTTTTCTCAATCAATCTCAAAATCGCTCACGGACAATACACTTACAAGAACAAAAATGGAAAATTTTCGACAAAAGTTTGGGTGAATCAAGTGTTTGGCACCGCGATATGTGGTTTGAGCTTCGCGCGCATCCACGGGAATTAAGTGCTGACTTCTTTATTTTTCTCTCAGTCGAGGAGTTACGAACAGGACGAGGATATACACTTCGTGAGAGAGTGCCTGAGTGCACAGGCAGCGAACTGCACGGCTTGGGAGGACATCAAATGTCGAGACGTTCGCGGTCAACAGGTTGGTTTCTGGTTATTTGTTTCTGTGAAAAAAGTACAAAACAAAATAAAGCAAGAAAAAACTTTAAAGGAGACAAGACTGCATGATAAAACAAGCAAACCAATCCACCTGAAATACAGCGTCCCAAACACAGATCTGTGTGTCTTGCAGAGTGTTCATGGGAACCATCTGCTGTCCCACAGGACTTACTCTTCACCAAACTGCCCAGTTGAGGGAAACAGAATGCATGCATTGCCCCTGTGAACATCTAACCAACTGTGAATGTTCAGAACACATGTCATACATGTGAATTGGTGGAATTCTGTTTCTCACCTATTTCAAGGCTAGTTACGACCTAGAAACAACCCGAAGGTGTTCACAAGCATCATATCAACTCAACATGGCAGTTTTGTGAAAAATCGGTCTGCACAAGCCAACTTCGACAAACTGTTGTAATGACCTTTTGGCGCACTTACGCCGACAGTGAGCCTAAAACCAAGAGAAAGGCATTGTAGCCCAAGTGTGCAAGCTTGCGACACTTGTAAAATTGTGCTGCATTGGAGCGGATTGTTTTGCATGAAAGACAAATGTCTGGTCTGTTCTTGTTGCTTGGCCAAGACCAAATTGCTCAGAATGCTGGCGAGCAAAACATCTCCGTTTTTCAGAGTTGCACATTCGAGTGCGGAGAGAGGAACGACGGACCCATGTCTGGAAGCGTCACCATCAAACTACACTTCGCACTGCTAGTGGCAATGGTCTCGGCAGGGCTGCTCTCTCTCTTCCGCACAATGTAGACGAACATAATTTCTGTGTTTGACAAATGCACCTCACGTTGTTGCTGTTCAATCATCACGGTGTTATACACGTTGGAAAAAATGAGAGAGACTTCCGTTTGCCTCTTTGCCTGTAATACTCGTGGTTGTTCTGTGTGTGAACCAAAGTGTTTTGCCGTCCTTGCTGGTCTTTCGAAATCTTCTCCGTGTGCCCTATCTTTTGGAAATTTAACTTCGTGTCATTTCAGTGCCCGATTCTGATCGCCCCCTCCCTTTCTCCGCTGGAGGCGTGAACAAGATTGCATTTGAAAGGGTCGGCATTTCCCGTCTGAAACTGAACATCATGCATGATTGGTGCTGCTTCTCTACAATCCACAAAACACTTTTTTCGTTTCCTTGACTGTTTGAAATGCCTCGTCCTTGTATAACCATGCATGGGGACGGTAAAGCGTCTTCTGCAAAAAATTCAAGAACATTTGAACCTCATGAATATCAGTTTAAAAATTCCACAAATCAAGTCACAGCAGTATTTTTGCGAGTCTTCACCAAATTTGCAAGTTCCGAACCAACGCAAACACACCCCAGCAAATGCCTTGGCTAATTTGGATTGTAAGGATACAGTACTGCTGCTAGCTCGGGCAGAATTCTTGACAGATGAAGTTTTACTTTGCCTTGACAAGGGATTCTCCACCCCACAATGATAGGTCGAAGTACTTCCGAGGAGCCAAGAACCTCCCACGAGACGTGTCCTGTTTCAGACTTGGAACTGTTTGACCAGATCCCAACTCAGCCTCGACCTGCAGATTACGAGTACCTGCTGCATTTCACTTGAAATGGCCCGGTGTGTTTCAAGATGAAGACCTGTGTTGTTTCTCCCGCTGAAGGGTCTGCAGACTTTGGCAGAACACAAAACTTCAGACGAATCGATTTGCTACGCTTTCACGCGTTGTGTTTTCGCAAGAAGTGTTTTTGTATTCAGTGAAAGATTGTGGACAAAAAATGAAAAGTTTATGTATGTGTGTTTCAAAAGTACCGGTATCTGCGAGACATTTGTGTGCAGTGGCGAACCATTTGTGCAAAAATAGATGTTGTAGAGTTGAAAATGTTTTTGTTCTCACGGGTATGGATTGATTTTGATTTTTCTCTATTTTCCGTAAAAACAGTTGTTGTCGTGTGTCGTCGAGATTTTAAAATGCCTCTTTTTGATTATCAATTTTCAGTTTGAGGTCAAAAAAACACGTTGAGTTTCGTCAGATATCAGTCTGCAAAATTTTTGGCACAATGTCTGAATTGTCATCAATCTGAAAAATTGACATGTGGAAAATGAATGACATGTTGTGTTTTTGCGGAATATAGCTTTCACAAAATATCTCAAAATATGCTGCATGATGAACAAAATGTACAATTGATAGATTATTTTGCCACAGAAGCAAGGTTTGCAGATTTATGTTTCAAATTTCGGTAGATTGGTCCATTTCTGGGTCGCGAAAAGTGCATACAAATTTTTTGTGTGATGCATTGATTGTGCAGTTTGTTTCTCCATGTTATGAGGCCTTCAAGGAGGGAATACAACTCTTGCTTGTGACAAAAACTGTCAACGGAGACAACAACGTCGACAGCAGAAGAGAACGCAAAACTTCGACAGATTTCGTTCCGCGCAAGACACCCACAAGAACAACATCCGGAAGTACAGGATCGTGAAAACAGGAAGTTGCCTGTGTCGCTGAGAACCACAAACACACAAAGTTTTTCAAGCATTTGAACGATCATCGTTTGGCTTCCAAATTGGATCTTGTTTTCAACAAGGCCAACATGACTTTCGACAAAGAAATCGGTAGTTTTACCAATAACTATTTTTCAGCAAGTGTGGAGAGTTGTACAATGAAATCCGAATAAAGGCTGAAAGCAAATTGGTGTCAACTCTCGATCTGTCGATACGTATACGCAAATCTGACGCGCATATCCTGGACATAAATTCTCTTCGTTTATACTGCAAGGTTGCAAATGAAACACCATGCAGTGGTGGAACTCAGAAGGTGAAGGCAGCCGTGAAGAGGTGACTGAAAAATGCACCCCGCTGTTGGAACCTTGTTCTTGAACAAAAACGGGCGTGTGACTGGAGGCACATTCAGAGCCATGGCATTGTCTTCGGCCAGTCAAGGAAACGGAGCACATGTTGTGCTCCCAGTCTTTCAGGAAGCACTTTGCTGTGGAAAGGAAAAACTCAGGGTCTTGGCCTGTGTCACGATTTTGACACAGACGCTGACGCTGCTTCAGCGTCCAACTTGACCAGAACTGGAGTGTTGCAGGCAAACGTATTCATCACAGAAGGACGAGACTGCGAGACAGAAACACCTTCCATTGTCATGTTCTCAGACGCATAACAGCAAATCACGTGTTTATCTTCCTTGTTCCACAATATCGGAAGCTGAAGGGTGGCAAAACTGTTTTCCATCCTTTCCGCGTCAAAAGGAAATTGTCAGCGAGCTTGAAGCTGCTGTACACGTTTAGATCCTGCAGAAGTCGGGCTCTCCTGTCGTCGAAGCTGACCTGGAATCGTGTCCTAATATCTTTTATACCATGAGTGCAATATCTTCAAACATGAAATCTAAGAGCACGACTGTTCATTCTCTGGCCAGTAATTGCACTCCTCATGTTTGCAGACATTTCACTTGTGGTATAAGTCAACTAT
>JAAUXT010049040.1_pt1 | contig 20348 bp, 25 predicted proteins | sample 7278171 | NCBI WGS metagenome assembly JAAUXT01 (sample SAMN14350112, study PRJNA611818) | marine sediment metagenome | isolation source: surface marine sediment (1.8m) | place: French Polynesia: Moorea | collected 2018-08 | reverse complement strand
TGGGTCTCCGCGAAGGACAATGGACTCTGCTAGTCAGCTCTTGTCTCAGGTCAACCAACCGTGTCAATTTGCGCGCCCGTGAACATGCTGATTCTCAGAATATTTGGATAGTACACCACGGAACATGATGTTCGTCGACGCCCGCGCTGTCGAGCCCAACACCTCACAAGTGTCATCAAAGTTATTGTCTGGCCTGGCCTTTGTTCTAGCAACCAGATGAATTGTTCAGGAGATCCGCTGAGTTTCACTGGAAATGGTCAAATTACCCAAAAGACAACGACGTCTGAATCTGTCTTTGCTTTGCAACCAAAAATCCAAATATCTCATGCAGCCCGTGGGCAGGCGCAAGATGTCTCCTGTCCTTGCAAAATCCCAAAATGACCATCAGAGACCTGAGAGGAACCAGCCCTTCAAATCAGTCTTCCCGTCGCGCTAATTCTTGTCAAACTCAAGCTGGTGAAAATCGTATTCATATTTCGAAACAAACACATGCCGAAAATCCATTGGAGCAAGAAGATCACACCAAGTCTGTGGAACGTGGCAGTCACCACGTGACGACCACTGGTCACCAGTTGGGCTCCTTCACGGAGACTTGCCTACTACAGAGGCGCGGTGTACGGGCAAAACATTCAGCATGGCTTTTGCCATCACTTTGTGGTGAACTGGAAATCTCGAACGGTGGGACAGATTCTTGATGTTGAGGAGAAGTTGGAAAATGTGTCTTGAAGGAAGAAATGATGATTGGAAAAACACATTCAATGGCCAGTCTAATTTTCGGACCTATGGGACAAGTCCAGACCGTTTGGAGTCAGGGTACTCTGGAGCAGATGAAAGGCTGTAGTGCCAATTCACTGCGATTCTGAGGTCATTAGGTCGCACACGTTCACACAATCTGATGATTTCGGTGAGAAACCTGAACAGCTTTGCGTGTAGTGGATTCGATCTGATTGGACTTCAGGTGCACAGGAGTATGTGCGCGTGTATTGATTCTTCAAGGCCTCGCATTAATTGTGCATTCCGAAATCATGGAATCAGTATCTACAAAATGCCAAACTGTAGGCAGAGCACAACAAAACTTCCAATTTTTTTCAACAACAAATGCTGACATTTGCGAGCCTGCAGTTCCTTCTCTGAAAACTTGCGCGGTGTGAAGGCAGCGCACACTGTTCTGCAATGCTGTTGTGCGCACCAAGACATTTTCATTGAGCACAAATTTATACATTGCAGACTCTGCTTCTCTTCTCCTCCATCATGCCCTGAAGTCCGCCCTGAAGTCCTGCTTTGACTTACTTTTCTGTCATTTTTTAGCTATTTTGAGGCCATTTTGAGCAATCCGCAATGCTGTCATACAGAATCATGACAAACAAACGAGGTTCATCCGATGCCCTTTTGGATGTGTCTGACCCAACTGTCTGGTGGCTGGCTGTCTCTGGGTTTGCCCTTGAGCATGGTTGCACCCAATGAAATCCTGCATATTTTGAGGTACCCACGGATAAATACCCGCCACTTGTCAGGTGCTCGTGAAATTTTTCTGTGGAGACAGAAAGTTTCCCAGAAGATGAACCATCAAAGCTTGAGAATTGCCTTCAATTCTTCCCTGTTAGTTTCCAAAGAGCTGAGCTGCTAATCCAGAGGGCTGCCCTCTTGGGCTGCCTCAAGCAAGACAATAACTTGTGTGTTGTGTGTACAATTTTGGCCGCTCCGGTATCAGCCAGGGACACCAACGAAAGAAAGACAGAACCACAAAGAGACCAATTGCCACTGAAAACGCATTGACTGGGTCCTTGATATATACCAATTACGGTTTGGTGAACAATACTTTCAGTGTTTGACAACACTGAGCTCCACAAGACTTCTGTCAGTGCGTGAAAGGCGTTTATGGTTTCTGCACAAAACATTCAATCACCAATTGGACAGGGTTCTCGTATTTGCCGGTTTTTTGCCTTTAAGGTAGACTACGTTTTGTCCGCGACGTTGAGCACGACACTTCAAAAATGGAATGTACGACATCCCAGGGACGACATTGCAAATGACTTTGTGACCCCCAAGGCTCACTTTCCGAGGGAGTTTGGCTCCCAAATGCGCTCAGTTCTAAAAGTCAGAGTAATTTGGCAAAAGCGTTCAGAATTCTGGTTTGTTCTTTCCGTATTCTTGTTGAGGAAACACCAAAAACGAAAAACCTGCTCTTGTGGGTCCCAGAGGATCCAGGGAAGGGAGACCATGGTGCAAAATACAAAGAGGTTGCAGAACAACAAAGCGACACAGCCATGTCTCAGCATTCATTTGCCCAGTCCTTCACGTTCCAGAAAAGCGTCGGTTTCACACAGCCAAGGGTACCAAAGCGCCACTGCACTCAAAGGACATCCATATCCTTCACTGGTTTGCTCATGGGGACCGAACAAAAGAGACGCGTGCGTTTCTCGCGCTCACATGCAGCAATCACGTGAAGAGTTGAGTACACCTGCCATTACTCTTTGGTGGGTGTGTCTCACACGGCTACTTGTGTAAGAAGACCGAGCGTGCTACGCTGGTCGACATGAGGGGATACATCTTTGTCGCCTGAGGTTGGCAGGTACATCCGCGTTGAAGCGGTGAAATGCAGGTAAACGGAATTATCGACGTTCAGTGTCCGACATGGCAGCACAAATGAGGACGGTCCGTCCCAAACTCGCCTTGCCTCCTGCAGCGAAGCAATGGGGCTCAATCTGCTTTCCCAACTGAAACAAGTGGTGCCTTGGCATGCTTGGTGTAGACTATCCAAGAGATCATAGATGCCGGTTTGTGAAACGAGCGAACAAGAAAGATGGAAATCACCTGAAAGCGACAGCAAACGCAACTGAGAGAAACCTTTGCAACTCTCCTGGTTGCTACGGAAACCATGCCATTAATTGACATTGTGGGGCAACCTGTTGCCAGCTCCGAAGTCAGAATCTAGAGGCGGTGTTGTTTGATCACAATGTGTTTGCCTTGTATACATCTAGACCCCACGCTCCAGATTCTTCAACCATTGCAGGCAGCCCAAACGCCGAGCAAGGCTCACACGCAATGAGAAATCATCATGTTTTCGTTCAACGTCCATATGTAGCTGCCTCGAGTAAGAGTATTCGTGGTGCAGGCGACAAAGGACTCAAGCTTCCCACATTCCCATCCCAAATTCAGACTCAAGGTTGTGCAGGGCTTCGTCTGCTGCTGGCTGTCTGCTTATCCGGAAAATCCCTCATCCGTTTCGATTTTCCATGTGCGGATCCAGATTCGTAGTGGCAGAAACATGAAGAGAATTGTGGCAGAAATCCTGAAGACTTCGGACATATCTTTTGAAAATTTCACCCAGAACACAAACACAACTCTACAAGGGTCCTTCTTCGGTCATCTTACAAGGGGCACAATTGTCCCAGTTTTGAGTTCGGCGGTCTCGTGTGTGGTGTTCAGGTAATCGCCATTGATTCTTCTCTCATCCACACAGGTAATCTCTCTGGGTGACCCCGACACCACCGCCCCGCACGGTGGCCCCGCTGCTGGAGGAGGGAGGGAGGAGGCGGGCGGCGGCCCCTCCCCGCCCCGTCGTATCGGGCCCCCAGCCCCCGCCCATCATAGGCTCCCACACCAAGGGAGTCCCGCCCGCAGCAGCCCTGGCTGGGGGCCGCGGCCTGCCGCGCTCCACCTCGTCCGGAATGTGCAATCCGAACTTCGCGTCAGAGGACGAGCAGTTTGGAGGCTGGATCCGTCAACAGCAGTTGCACCAGGAGCGGGAGAAGAGACTCGAGCAAAAACGCGCTTCCAGGTCAGTTTTGTTTTGGTTCTCCCTGTCCTTCAAACAGCACATTTCGAATCAAGGTCTTTTGGACAGTTCTTCCTGATGCCTGATTTGTCAAAGTTTTAAAGCTTCAGTGTAGTGTCACCCCACCACGATTCACACGTGGTTTTTCAAAAATACCCAAGAAACCTGCAAGAAAAGATCAGTCAATTGGCGATCCTTGGGCATTTGAGTGCTTTGCACTTTTTTGCTCTGCAAGAAACTTTTGGTTCGCGCGACGGAAATAAAGGAAAAATTGAAACGAGTGAAGTTTGATGGATTCGGGTTTTGTCTGTTTTTGTGTCCAAGATCTCACTTTTTGCTCAACAGAATCCAATGTAAACAAAAACCAATTGGACCTTGACCAAAAGTGACCCCTGGTTATACTGACTTCAGGAAAAGACGACATTGCCTTCAAAGGAACAAGAAAGAACAAAGGTTCAGAACAATTTTTCTGGATGAGTGCCAAAGTTGGACGCACGTGAAAGTGAAACATATATCTCAGTTACAACCCATGTTTGGCCTTAGATCTGTTTGTGCAAAGTGTACACGTAAAAATGAAACTTTTACACTGGTTATGCGATCAGAGCACCAGGAAAACGAAACATTATCACAAGTCGAACCAGGGAAATGAGGCTAACTGCACACCATTGAGCTCCTGGGTCCAAGTGCAATTCGTTTTGTGTATCTGAGGCCAAAACTCGAAACTCAAAAAGCTGTTTGTCTGTTTGCCGAAGCTTTGTCCTTCAGAACTTAAACGGACAAAAGGTTCTGTTATCGTTGATTTACCTCGCATTCTCGTATTATTTTTTCAACATCGACATCACTCGTGTCACAGAATGGCGGAGCCGACGCCGAAAGAGATCCTGGAGAAGCAGGTGGAGTCGTACCGCTACCAAGTGGGCATCACCCGCAACAACACGTCCAACTCCATCAAAGAGTGAGTAAACACAAGAACCATTCCTATATATGGCGGTGGTCCATGTCACGATAAATGCATTCTGCGTGTCGTGTGTGGAGTCAGTCGTTTCTGATGTTCGATCGCCACAACCCACGACCTGACCCAGGATCACGGTACTCCTTATCCTAATTGCACTGAAAGTGACTGATTGCGTGTTGGTGTCGGGTTGTTTCTGACCTTGCCACATTCTGTTTCGCAGCGTGCGCTTCTGCCAAGGTACTGAAAAGCCAACACTGACTAGACCTTGCAAGTGTACATGAGCCGCCTGTACCACCACCAGAACGTGATTCCTTGCGCAGTTCTGCAAAAAAACCAACTTGGGGTCTTGGGGAAAAACAACCCAGATTGGTTTGCTTTGAAAAGAACTCTGAGGACAATTCTGAAATTTTCTTGCTTCACCCCAAGTTGCCATGGGGGTGAAGGCAAGGCAACCAAGGTTGATTCACCATTGGAAATGATACCAGGCTCCTTGGTTGCTTTGCCCCCATAAACCAACTCAAATTGGTTTGAGGCTGGTATCTTTAGCCAGAGGTGGCCTTGGTTGCTTTACTTCCCCTCGCCCCTGGGTAAAACAACTGTCCATGGACGGCAGCCACAGACGCTGGTACGCGGGCAAACCAAAAGCAGCGAGTGCGGCTGATAAAAATTGAAACGCATGTTCCTGATTGAGGGCCAACATTCTTCAAGAACAAAAGAGCTGCAATTGTTCTGTTGAATTGAAAATGGAACAATGACCTTATGATAAGATGTTTGATGAGGTTCTCTTGTCCGCGCGTCGCTTCTCGTTCTAATAAATGCGTGGCCCGAACAAAAACAGTCCCCTGCCATCCGAACGGTCCATGGTGTATCAAGCTGTGGTGTGGGGCCTTCCTGAACCCGCGAATATGACATCGCATTTCTTTCACCTCCCGCTCGTACATTGCTGTTGCAGGTTGATGGAGCACATCACAGCGCACCAGGACAGCGATCCGTTCGTGCACCCGGACAGCCCCGCCGTCAAAAAAGCGAACCCCTGGATCGAGCGCAAATCCTGCACCATCTTGTAGCGAAATGCGTGCAACTCATCTCATTCTCAAGCAAAATGTTCAAACGGCGATTTTTTGGAGATGCTGTGCGTCTTCACAGGGAGAGGAAATAATGATGTTGAAACACGTGTTTCGGTGTTTTTGTGCAGAACCACAGAAAAACCTCACGCAAAAAAAAAAACCCAACTCAACAACCTTGAAGGGTGCACGAGTATCCAGACGACAATAACTTGTGACGTGTTTTGGTTTCTTTTTTGTCCTTTGACTTTCTTGACTCGATCTGACGAAGACAACAATTCGCTTCGCCTGTGCCTCTTACTCTCTTGACAAACAGCTGCAGAACAATTCCAGTGAATTCTTTTTCTGCAACAAAAAGCGAAACTAAGCATTATGTCCAAAAAGGACTCGACGAAAACGCGAGGGTGGATCTCCCCTCACATGATCGAGAAAGAAACAGTCGGAATTTTCAAGTTCCAATTGTTTTCACAAAGAGCCAGAAATCGGTAGGGTTTCTCCAAACAATGTAAGTGCTGTGCACATTAGACCAATTTCACTTGGAACATTCGATGCTCTTTGAAATGTCCAACGTGTTGCAATCGTGTTGTGTTTGGCACGCATCATCTGTCCAACTATAGCTGTTGATCAACCTTGAAAGATTATCAAATGTTTCTGAAACAACAAATAATTGCTCCAATCACGTCAAGCAGATGACAGCGGAAAGCTCAGTGAATTTGATTTGAGAAAAGAACCGCTGGGGTGGGAGGAACGCAAGAGCTTGTAAACAGCAACAAAGCCTGTTCTGGAGCGCACATACGAACCAGGTACGAGTTGAAAAGACGATGCAAATAGAGAAGTAGAAATTACTCATCGCTCTTTGGGTGTTCATTTTTGTTTTCCGCCTGAGAGTGACACGAGAGGCCAGTGATAAAACTGACGCCTTTTGCTCGTAACTTTCCAACACGTTCGCTTTTGCAGTTGTTTGGCAGTTTGCCTTGCTTCAATTGATTTTCCCTGCATAGTTGGTGTGTTCTCACTGCACAGTGGCTGCACAGGGCGGAGCCGCACCTGATATTTCTGGCTTGATCGCAAGTCACAAGGTGATGAGCATTGACTGGGTGTGTCACAATCTGCCTTGATGTTTAGGATTGCCTAGCTTCATCCAGTGATCGTTCCAAAGCACCTGAAGCAGCTTGTTGTGTCGCCATTGTCTCCTGTCTCCTTAATCCTGAATTGAACATGATTATATCGTTTGGACGCACTCCTCGATGTCGCACGCACACCACGCACAAACCTACTGTTGAGCAATGCAGCACGCACCACTTTCGAGCGGCACCAGCGCGACAGAACTTACCGGTACGTCGGTGCAATTAAATTAAACGTTTTCAGTTGTCAAACGTCAAATGTTCTTTTTCTCTCAAATCTCTTTTCGCACGGTGACAAACAATCGGGCGATTTCATGGCGTGTCGTGGCCTTTTCTTCCTGATGTGCACCAACGAACAGGTAGCCCACAAGTCGGCACCTTGTCTCGGAAAGTCCGGACTCAGAATTTTGGAATCTCTTTGTTCCTGCTGTTCTTCCGATCAAAACACACACCTGAAAAGGGTTTGTAGTTTTATCTCACTTCCTCCCGTTGAATATATTTTTCGGCAAGTCCCCCCCCCCCAAAAAAAAAACCCAACAAAAACAAGAACAAAACAAGCAAACAAAAACGAAGTCTGGACTGTGCACCATTAGCTGTAACCGCCAGATGTAACTTGAACAAACTGTAGAAAGCAGGATAAAAAGAAAGAAGCTCAAGAAATACGCACAAAATTTATCACCCCTGAATTTTGAAGTCGAACCAATCGGACATCAGACCATTGCAGGATGTACATATATTCTATGTGAATCTGTGGTACGAGTATTCTCTGCGAGAAGTTTCCTTGTGCAGGTTCCGTCCGATTAACTGAGAACGACAAGCCAAAGTTGAATCGTGTGGACCTCTACTCACACTGAAAATCCGGTCAATCGAACCAAGCCTGCATGTAATTTGTTCACTCACTCTCTTGAACAAGTCGTAAAATATTTAATTTCATTGTATCACAAGGTTTTATTGACAATGCACAAAATAAACAATCACAAACAAAACTTTGAGTGGTCATTCAAAACAATTTCTTTTCAAACATTCTAGAGTCAATTGCTCTGGCTTGTACCAACGGACGGATTTTTAACACACAGCTGCAGGGAGATGACAACAACTCGACGTGTGAAGCAACTGAACAGTGCTGCGGAAAAACGGTTCAGTTCACGGAAAAGACGCGCAGTTTACACGACAAGCCTTTCTTTCAGAAAAAAAAAAACATTTTTGCGCATAGAAAGATTTCCACATCTTGCAGGACACACAGTGTGACGTCTTGAGGTCCCGCCCCCTCGACCAATTTCTGCATTTGCCTGAGGCGTTGCATCGTCCACACGAGATCTGGCACAGAGACGGGACCGTGGAGACGAGATGTTCAGGTGACTCAAGCTCTGTTCAGTGCTGGAAGGAGCGAGAAAGTAGTTTCCTCCACACCAGCCCGTGGAGAGTCTCTCAGCAAGTTGCTGAGTTGGCGCCTCTCCGGTGCGGTGAGGCGGGGCGCTTCACATGAGGTCGAGCATGAGCGCCTTGAGGAGGCGCGCCTCGTACGTGACGGTGTTCTTGCCCGGATGCATCAGCTCCTCCTCTAGCGGCTGCTCGACGAGCGCCTTCACGTCCTTCCCGTACGCTGCAACACGCAACACAGTGAGGCTCAAAAACCAGTACAGTGTCAAGTGTGTGATCTTGATACACAATGCCCCCCACACATCTTTTCACAGAAAAGAACACCATGGTTGAACAGACAGACAGACAGACAGACAGACAGACAGACAGACAGCAGACAGACAGACAGCATGGTCAAAACAAAACGAAAGGTCAAATGCTTGCCAAACTTCAACCCTGTGGTCCCAAATTGACATGCCCGCGGAAAGAAACGTTCACACAGCACATTCAGTAAAGAGCAGCGCGACACTCACTCTCGCAGTGCTCGAGGAACTGGACGCATTCCTGCAGCGTCGCGTCCCGCAGCATGATCATATGTTTGGCCATGTTCTCGATGAGGCTGAGGAAGCAGCGCTTCGCGTAGAACCACGTGTCCGTGCCCAGCTTCTTCTGGTACGGCTCCAGCGACTTGATAACGCGCGAGATGCCAAACTCGTAGTTCCCCTTCGCGCAATACAGTGTCCTGTTGAAGCAGATACAGATGAGCTGAGAAACGTCCAACTGACTTACACGGCACTGTGGAAAAATCATCTTTCCTTCGTTGTACAACAAACCATTCTCGATGCTTTGCTTTCCCAAAGAGGACCCAAGAACACCAAGGAGAGTGAAAACACGCCGAGCCAGCAACGTGGCCCCTGCAAACTGAGCTGGCACGAGACGTTGACTCTGGAATCCAAGTTGCTTTTGTTCTGTACTCCAGCCTGGGAAGCCCCACTCCGGTGGCAAATATCAGGGGGTCTTGTGGTTCCAAGTGTCTTGGGGGAGGGATGTCTGGCACACCAGTGGGAAATTGTCACGCGCCGACGCCTACGAGGTCGGCGAGTGAAATAAAGTGGTCTGCACATCGCACTGACTTGATAACAGAACAATATCAGCAACGGGTCGCGCAGGGTGGACAATCAGCTCTTCCCAGGCTCAAGAAGCGCGATTTAGACTCCACTGTGCCCAGGCTTCATTTTCGAAAGCCACAGGACGGAACTCCTCTGGCAGATCCAGGGGACCCAGTCCTCCGGGAAGAAAACACAAGTCAACCCCGAATGTCCGTCTGACGTGTGAGGCAAATGCAATTTTCAAACGTCATCACAGAATCCAATCAAAAGTGTTGAAAAAGGGACAAAGGGAAAGAATTGCAGATCTATTCCTCGGCCGACATGACATCACCAGATAAACAACGCTCTCATGTTTCACTTAATTTTCTGTTGTTGATGGAAGCAGACAATTTCCGGTCAGGCATTGAACGTGGGTTGTTTCAACATTTCAACCTTTGTTATTTTTTCCAATCTCCAATCCGCAAAATATTACTTTGTCAGAATCGAATTGGAATGTTGCGGTCTCAAATTCAAAACGAAGGCAGGTTTGCTGATGCTTGGCCAAGTAGACTCCAACTTCATGAAGCGCGCATCGGATTCGCTCTCGGATGTTCCGGATGTCAATCAGACATTCTTTTATTTTCCATTTTAAATCCTGCTTCAGTTCAACGTTATTGGTGGCGTGCGCGATATCGAATTCCCCGAAAGGCCGGTAAAGCAGCTTCAATGGATATTCCTTTTGATGCCTGGAATTCGACCAGTTCATCTTTCAACAACATCCGGTTAACAAGACCAGCAAGAACACCAGGGATACCACACTGTTTTCTCGACCTTTTGGTTTTGAAAAACCACAGAGTGACTTGATATTCAAGTTCATCAGCGTGTGAACCTGTCAACGTGACAACACGCCGTCTCCACGAGCGCTGCAGGCACAAGTGTCGTTACAACACTGCACTGCACACCTGCCGAAAGACGGTTTGGGAAACCAAAACTTGACAACACAGGAAAACTCCGCACCTGTGAAAGTTAATCTTTGGCCCATCGCTCCTCCAAGAGCGTTGTAGCATCCAACAGGAGCCCCCAACCCCCTCAAGAACAGGTGTCCCGAAGGTCTACACAGACGTTGGGTTGAGTCCACCAACAGCTTCTGTCGCTCGGAGAAGACGCTGTGAAAAATCCGTCAGCAGAGTCGGGGTGCGGGGCTCACCTGCCTGAACCCCGAGAGATAAAACACACTCATCCCCTTCTTGTGTGCTGCAGGCGCAACATTCTCACAAATAGACATCTCCCCGCCACAGAGAAGTGTGATTCTGAGCAACGGGGACAACCTGTCTGCACGAGGCACGCGCCGACGAGACCCGCTCAAACACATCATGCTTCCCACCCAAGTTATTTGCCAGTCCCACGACACTTGCACGTTCAAACCAAAGGCGAGAAAAGCACTCCAGCGTTCATCCAGACCGGTGTCAAACCGCGCGGACTTTTGTGCACAAACTCACCCAATGACGAGGTTGACGATGCAGAGGTGGAAGATCTTCTTGTCCGAGTCTTCGTACGCGACCTGCTCCTCCTCCTTCTCGATCTTCCTCATCAACTCCTCAGCCTGTGAGACAGAAAGCCTGAATCGTTTGCTGTGAAAAATCAATCGAATCAGCCTCGTTGCTTTGTTACCTGTTCGTTTCCGTCACATAAAAAGTCTCAGAAATTTGGGATTGACTGAGGTTTTGCCAGAACCTACAGAACAGTCGCATGCTACTACGGTACATTGTCTCTTGAGGGGAGGCAACACAGATGTCTCCCTCCAGCCAAAACTGGCCCCTGTTGCCTGGGTCAGGAGAGGGAGTTGTCTTGTGCGGTGATCACAGGCCCGTTTACAGTGTGTGTGTTCCTCAGTCGTGTACTGGCAATTGTCAGGCAGCATTGTGGACGCAGCCAAAAACTCTTGACCTCATTGATCAAGAGTCATCCTGGTAACAACAGCAGCAATTGTATTGTTCCGGGCTGAAGTCGGGAGTTTCAAAGACATTACCTGTCGAAAATTGTCACGAAAAGGCCCTGTTTGTTTGCTCGGCTTGGGCAACAAGAAAATTGCTGATGATGCGTTTTGATTCCGTTGTGTTTCGGTGTTTGTTTCAAAGAGAACACAGCTGCATCTTCGAAAAGCTGCGCAGATCTCCGAACCAAAACAAGACTGTTCTTCGGGCGTTCATCAAACACGAAATTTTCTCCTTTTTATCGCTGTGAAACTTGGATTTGTTGGCAGGTGTTAATTTCACTTAACTGGCGGCTTGGGATGAAGCTGACATTTTACAAGGGATTTGAAATTCACAAACAAAGCAACCTTCTTTGTCCGCACGAACGATCCAAGAAAATCATCACGAGACTGGCATCGAAATAGTCCAGACCTTCGGCAACAACCAAACAGCACACAGAACGAAATGTGGTTGGTCGAAGAAGACTTGATGAAGCTACCGATTTGCAAATCCTATGACTGATCGCAAAAAGAAACTGAGGGGAATCCCGATGTGATGCGTCCTGCCGCGTTACCCATCCGCACTGTGAGGACTCGACCTGCGTTACGCCAGAACACGATTCCTGCCGGTTTGATCTGCATCGGATATGTGCAATTATGGACAGAGCGAAAAGATCACAAAGCTCAGATTTCCAGTGATGAGCCTTTCTGGTGACTTTCTAAATGTTGTCTCAAACATATCACACTAACAAAGAACCTTCCTTCAAACTAATTTCCTTCGCCTTCAGAACCAGCAACAACTTCTTCGGGTCCAAATGCTCAAGGGATTCTCAAAATACAAAATGCAGATTCTTTTAAAGCCAAGTTTGAAATGCGCTGCTGCCGACTGACCTTTGCCATTCTCCGTGATTCAGCCAGAACGAGAAATCTGAAGCACTTCTGTCAAGTTCACGGAACGAAAGTTCACCTCCTCATCTTTGCTCCTTTCGAAAGGTTGACTTCTTCAGCACAACGAAACCAGCATGTTGCCAAGAAAAGAACCGGAATTCAAACACGACAACGCTCTCAACTGAAAGGTGCCCTGGTTTTGATTCAATGTTCATGATCAATTCATGTTTCCTGAGACAAGCTTTCAGAAAACAACAAACGAATTGCTTGCACCATCACGACCAGTTCTTCAAACATCGTGTGTTGCAAAACCTGAGATGTTCCGGCTCAAAATGGCGCAGACACGTCCACCCAAAACACAGCAGAACGAACCACGGTTCCGTCTCGGGTTCTGCTGCTCGAGGCAAGTTGGGACCTTCAGACACATGGCTGACACGTCGCCTGTTGGTGAAAACGTCTCTCGGAATCACCGTTTCACGGCGAAGGGCAACCCAAAGTGTTTCCAAACTTTGGCTCGGGCCGTGAGTGGAAGCACAAGCGACGAGACAGCGCTCAAGACAGGAAATCAGATGAAGTGGACTCTCGCTCAGGATTCCTGATGCTCGTGGAACAAACTGCAGAGATGAAAGAAAAGATGACACCGACCTCTTCGTTCTGACTCGTCATGATGTAGGAGACGCAGAGGTTCGCCAGCACGATCGCGCTCACACTCAGGATCTGCAATGCAAACAGACTCCGTCAACAACCGTCTCTGTTTTCAAAACACAAAAATCCGTCCAATCTTCAAACCAACCAACAGAAGACGAGCGCAAGCAAAACGCAGAACGCACGACCCCCTTACACGTTGCCCAGGACTCACGTTGTCGTAGTGCTTCTTGACGATCGGTTCGTAGAAGCCGGTCGCCTCCTTGAACTTGTTCTCCTGCATGAACAGGACGTGCGCCACGTTCAGCTTCCACGTGTCGTGCTCGTTGCAGAATTCCACGCTCTTTCGGAAAATCTTTTCAACCTGGAAAACACCCGAGCTGCGTCAGTGTGTGTTGCGGGAGAGGGGTTCCAGAAACAGCTCAAGACACAGGCAGGTTTCGATTGAACCTCAAACCAATTTCTTTGTTCAAGTTTTGGGCCCTTGTTTAACGCGTTGGTCCAATGTAATCACCTGAGAATAGTTTTCCATGTCCCAGTAGATTTTTGCTTGCTGCATCAAAACCGGAATGTACCTGAAATGAGGTCAAGTTCCTATTCATACGACCAACATTTAACATTTCTGCAGCTGCATCAGATTCGGAGTCACTGTCATCGTCAAGACACAATCATCTCCCAACACCTGAGGTGCGCTGACACGTCAGAACACAGGCAGTCTTGACGTCATAACTTGAAGAATTTACGTTTTCACGACCGTGTTGGTAATTTGCACGACCAGAATACATGACAAACACATGAACTCGTCAGGGACTCCAAATGAAAAACACGTCACTCACGGGATACTGACGTGTACACAAGCTGCTGAACAGAAAGGAACAGCAACACACCCGTGTGTGAAACATCACGACTCGAACGCTGGACAATTTTGCGGCAATGTCGCCGTGTTCACTCAGCAGTTTTCGTGGAACAAACATCCAAATGAACGAACACAAAATTGTCATGAAGATTGTCACAACAAAACAAATCAAGAACACCAGTCAGCGCCTCAGAGATACCAGGATCATGCAGGTAGCGATCCTGATTTGCTCTTCAGAGGGGGAGCCGGGTGCAACTGTACGAATGACTGTTCACTGGGTCTTTTGACAAAGGTGTCCGCAAAAAACCACACGCGCGCAAAGTTTCACCTGTCGGTGAGTGTGAAAAGAGGAAGAACAAAATGACTGAATTCCGAACAGCAAGTTGAAACTGCTTTTTGAACTACAACTTTGACTCAAACGTTCTCAAGCTCATGAGTCACGCCAGCACACAACAATACGGTTGTAGTACTTGCCTGCTGCAAATGAAACAAAACCAAGAGACGGTCAAGTGTGACAGAGGAATGACGGAGAGTCAGTCACAAGAGAGAAAATTTCCCCCAAAAATGTATGTACACAAAGATCGACAGTGTGGCCACTGGGGAGTTAGTTCACGGGAAGGCACACGCAACTTGTCTCTCAAACACCTCTTTTGTTGTCCACAGAGTTGTCACAAAAGTTCAAGGAAACAGCATTTGTGCACAAGAGGCCAAGTTTCAAACTAAAGGGCCGAAAAGGAAGTCAAGGAACCACTGTACACGTTCTTGTTCTGCTGCACCACTTGTGCTTTGGAATGAATTCTAAAATCGTGAGATTTCAACTGAAGCAAACTACAGGGTGGAGTGACCCCTCGGAGGAAACGACGTGTGTTCGGACTCACCTCTCCAGCGCCTCGTCGTACTCGTTGACGGCGTTCTTCACCGCCTCGTCGTTGTGGTTCTGCCGCGCTTCCTGAACCTGTAACAAGATGCAAAGTGCTACATAGAACAGGAAGCAAGAGCGTCACGAACGTTTCTCGGCGCAGCGCTCCGAGGAAGTTGTCAACAGAAGAGAAGGATTGTGAGAGAATACCCTGTCGCAAAGAAAATCATTGTTGTTGTGCCTTCATGTGTGATGGGAGTGGGTCAGTATGTCCCCAGGAAAACCTACAAATTCTCTTTCCTGCATCGAATTGTTCACAGACGAAACAAAACACCAGAGGTACAAAGAGGTGAGAGACGGAGGAGACCTGAACGAACCAAACTGATTTTCCCAAACGCAACAAAAACAGAACTTGGCCACACTTCTGGTTGTCACTCACGAAGAACCAGCAGGGTCGGTATCTCAGTTCTGAGTGCGGCTGTGTGGGGAACAAAAGTACCCACCAGATGCGAAATCGGATGTCTTGCAGGAAATTTTCATTGTGCTCATCGCACACACACAAAATCGTCTGACTCAGATCATTTTGATGCACTGTGTGTGCAAAATTCACGAGAGAAATCTGAAAGCTTCGGGAGTTTCTTCTATTTCACTGTGTTTTCAGGCCAACAAAATGGCAGCAACAGAAGCAAACACACCACAAACAAGAAGGACTGCGCCTCTTTTGACTTTCGCATTTCAACGTTCTCCCACATTGAATTTTGGTGTGCCTGACTTGGAAGCACTCGTAAGAAACATTTCACTTGACATTCAGTCTCAACCTGCCTGTGACGCAAACTGACAACGACAAAGGCTGATACATACAATTTTTGTCAGGTCCATCATCTGGCAGTAACAAAGAGCGGCATACAATGTGCTTTTCGACAAAGTGGTAAAGAGTCGGGTTCTTCTTGCCCTCAAACCGGACTAATCATGCAAGGACAAACCGCCTGTGCATCCAAAAGCAAAAACAGACAACAAACAGTGACAGTGGAAGGAGTGCGTGAAGCCGTTGTTCACTAGCACCAAACGAAAAAGTTGTGTCACCCACCAGTCCAACCTTCATTCAGGCAACGAAGTTCCTTTCAAAACCTCACTGAACTTGTGTCAAAATATCGATATTGCTGCATTCTCTCCCCATTTTCGACGTGTGCAATACAGAGCAAAGGCACCATGCTTGCAAACAACAATACCTTTTCGCGTTGCTAGCAAACCAAAGGACAGAAGAAAGATACAAGATACGTTCAAGTCGTCCACAAATTTGCCGAATGCCGCACACATCAGAACACAGCGAACACAAAAATTGCAGTGAATACGAGGATCTACCATTTAATTCTGAGACTGGTCATGATCGGAACCTTGTGCAATTGTTGCACAATGTGACCCACTTTGTACCCAAGCGCAGACTGTAAAACAGTGGAAACTGTGTCAAAGAGCTTCAACATGTGCAAATGTTCCGATCATGACCAGTCTCAGAATTAAATGATGGATCCTCGTAAGATTCAAGTGAAAGCCACTGGCGAAATCAAAGACCGATATGTTTTGATTTCACGCTGTCTCCACCACAAACGATCACAAATCTCCAATCGTTCTGTCTTCTGTGTGATCGCACATCCCAAACACCCGCGCCGCGTCGCTCACCTGTTTGGTAAGTTTGCGCAGAGCCTCCGTCTGGTGCGACGCCATCTCGTCGAGCTTCCGGTACGCTTCTTCAGGCGACGTCTGCCGCGTGATGACCGCCTCCAGGAAGTCGTACATGTACTGAAACAAACAATCATGATGCACTTCAACAGCAAGAAAAGGTCTTTACGGAAAGAAGGAACGAAGATGTGACCTTTGAGCAAGAGGCTGCCCTGTCAAGTCAAAAATGACAGCATTTTGTGGAAGGTGAACAGCGCACTCACCGGTGTCAGGAACTTGTACGTCAGCTGCGCGTTCTCTGCCAACACGTCAGCCGCCAGATCGTAGTACTGCAAGCGGAAAGTTGCTCACAAAACAATACATCAACACTGTGTCAAATTACGTCACACAAATCCAAGTTTTCTACTGAGCAGATCAAATGTGTTCTCGAGTCAAACAATATTTCCGAAATGTTCGGTGTGATTGACGCACTTCCATTGTGTTGTCGGCCACACGCGTGAGCGTTCGTAAACACGTGAGCCAATCAGTTCAAAGCACTTCACTACTTCTCAGCACTGACCTCATACTTGATGTACAGAAGCAGCAGGTTTCCAAACGTCTCAGGCGGGAACGGGTTCTGCTGCAGAAGAAACTGGAACTTCTCGAAGCCCTGTGTCGGGCTGCGCTCCATGTTCATGAGGCCCTGGTTGTGCAGAGTGACGGCGTCCAACTCCTCCTCGGAGCGCGGCGGCATGTCCGTCAGCGCCTCGCACGCGTTCTCGTCTGCACGATGCACAAGGTCGCTATCGTCATCAAGTTTCATTTGCTGTTTGGTCTCATTTCATCAATCGAACAACTGCGTTACCGTTTCAAAACGACTGTCGTGGCTCGTACTCACAGTTTTTGAGTTGGTACTCGACGGCGGCCTTGAGGTTGAACGCCTCGATGAGCGCGGTCTCGTGCAGAGTCAACGTGTTGCCGACACTGCGCACGTCGATCCCTTCCGTCGTCATACCGACGCTCAGTTCTGCCGACAAAAAGCAATCCGCTGTCATTAAAAGTTTTCGACCGAACTCCGAAAATGCAAAATGGCTTCGGCTCTCAACAGGAATGAACAACAGAGTCGTCATCTCATTCCCATCGGCGCGCCCCTTCCCAAACAATGTCACAAAACGGACACCTTTGCACACGTACCCGGGTGATCCTTTATGCCTTTTTCGATGACGTCCGAAATGTACTTGAGCGCAGGTGCGTACTGCTTCAGCATGTACTGACACAGCGCCACGTTGTAGGCGAGATCTGGCGTGAACCCAACAACCTGGATCGCCTGCTGGAACTTCTGAGAGGCCTCTTGGTATTTCTTTTCCTGTACAAACGATCAACACTTGCTTTTCGGTTGCTTTCATGTCAGTTCTTGCACAAGTGCTTTGGCTCTACTTTGACGAATTCTCAGGTTGGTGAGTTTTTGTGCTGAACTATGTCAAACAAGGCCAGCTGTGCACTTGTGGAAGCTTTTCGCAATGCACTGACCTTGAAGAGAAGGCAGGCGTTGTTGATCTCAGTGTCAGGATCGTCAGCAGGACACTGCTCCACCAAACTCTGCGACACACACACTTTCCATCATCACATTTTCATCGATTCCGCGCGCACAGGTGCGTTCACTGGTGGCAGGCACTGTCTGCAGTCACGCTGCAGTCAGCTCATTCATCGCTGTTCTTTATTTTCAAGTGAATATTGACCTGCTGTTCCCATTTGTGCCCCCTCGCTTACCTGCGCTGCCGGAATGTCCTCCTCGCCATATTTGATCGCCGCTTGCAACTTGATGACCTGCGCAACAACGAACACGAGTCAACATGGCCGGGTTCTTTCAGTTATGCGGCGAACTTGAGTTTGGCGGCTGGCGATTTGAAGCAACGTTCCTCTGAAGGAACCGTCGCGAGACCTCACCTTGCCCCCGTAGTGTGGGTTATCGATCTGACACGAGACTCTCATCGCTTCGTCGTACAGACATGCCTTGTACAGGGACTGGGCGTAGTACAGTCTGAAAACACGCAGAACTGCACGCGTGAGAAACTTTCACCGCCGACAAAAATCACCAAGAATAAGTCGTGAGCTGTGTAGGATTCGAAAACTTGTCAGGAATTTCAAAACACCTCCCCATAAGATTTGAAGTCGGCGACCAGAAACAAAACTCCGCCTGTTTCGAATATACTTCAAAAACATCCTGTTTTGCCGTTGAATATCGAGAATCAATGAGAATGAGAAGTGGTTAATTCTAATGCGTTTCTGAATCAATGATCTGTGGTTGTTCGGGAGTCTCGAAGTCAGGTGTGGCTTGAAGCCCACAATCCAGGAGGAACCAGTGTTCACTTGTTGGGAACGGCTCACCTGTAGTCCTCCACCTCTGGGTGCAGACTGGTCAGCTGTTCGTAGCAATCGGAAGCGTTGACAAAATCCTGCAGCTGATAATAGCAGTACCCGAGCAACGACAACGCCGCGCGACTCTGGAATCAGCAGGGGGAGAAATGGGAGGTTTGATGAGAATCTTCTCCGAACGTGAAACACATTTCGAGAAAAATTCGTGATTCTCAGTTTGAAGTTCAGTCTTCAGGAGTCCGGCATAGACTCACCCGATTGTAAGTCTGTGTCACGTGATTCAGAACTTGTATAGCTTCGTGGTACCTCTGATCCTTGATCTGAAACGAAACAAGGCCACACATTGAAAAGAGGCGCGTCTCTGATGCAGCACGCTCCCTCCTGATGGCAGATAGGTCCTTGCGGGGGGGGGGGATGACCTACCTGCCTGACGGCATGTCCACGGTGTGACCAGCCCACTGGGCAGGTCAGTGCTGTGGAAAGTAGGTTTATAGAAGGGAAGGGGTGACGAGTTCAAGGCTGCGCGTCGGTCTGTGGGGATGCAGAGGCGAGGAGCAACCAGAACGCAGGGCAGGTGGGTCTCATCCCCCCACCAAGGCATCAGCAGGTCCTACCCCTGGACGAAATGCCCCATACGAGGATGAATTCCCTTCTACCTCTCGCGACCTGATCATGATACAATTGAAATTCACTAATAAGGTCGCGAAAGGCAGAAGGGAATTCATCCTCGTAGATCTAACTGTTGTTGGATCTGCGGGTGGTCCTTCGAATTGGTTGGTGTGATGAAAGCCTCGTGCGATGAAAGAACAATGTTCTGCAAAGCCAAGAAGTCCATTTGAATTGTCCGATCCATTGGTAGATCTAGATCTCGTCCAGATCTAGTGCTGGCTATTTCACCCGCAATAGAGTCTGGAAGAGGACACCCCGATCTCGACCTGAACTTGATCACATTCCTTCAAACTCAGACCCAGCTCCTCACACTGGAGATGCGAACCTTCATTTTTGGACACTTACCATTCCATAAATTGTTGCAGTAACTTCGCCTTCTTTTATCTGAACTGCTGCCATTTTGTTCAGGCTTTCAAATGTCCAGAAGTTGCAGAACCAAACCAGAATCAAAACTTTCAGCTTTCAAAAGCTGTCGCCGGAAGTGGAGCGAGGAATGTGGCTGTTCGCGCCTCTCGCTGAAGAGTTCCTCGTCGCATGGAAATTACGACGCACCTGCTGACCTGACGGGGGCGCGTTTTGTAGTCAACGGAGATCTCAAGGATTTTTCTTGTCGTTTTGATGTTTGTGTTGGACTTTTTCCGAGCCATGAACAACGAAACGTAGATCTGTAGTCTGGAGTCTAATTCCTGAAAAACGATTTCTCATACATGCGCGTGATGAGCTTGTGGCGAACCTCGAGGAAAACAAGAGATCGAACATCAACGAGCCCGCGGCCACCACACACAGGCAGCAAGATGCCAAACGAAACGAAAAGTTGAAAATTTATTTTGTTCAAAATTTTTCTTTGTTAACCTGGCAAAACAACTTGAGTTTATTTCTGCAAGGGGGGCGGACCAACTAAGTTGATTGGAAATACCAGGAACAAACCAACAAAGTTTGGTTGGTAGTCCCCCCCCCCCCCCCCGTGGGACGGTTGGTTCATTGGGGCCGCAGGCGGGTGGGGGGGCGGGCCCCGGGCCCGGGGGGGCGAAGATCAAGATGTGTTGTTTTTTCGACGCG
>JAAUXT010040549.1_pt1 | contig 20356 bp, 18 predicted proteins | sample 7278171 | NCBI WGS metagenome assembly JAAUXT01 (sample SAMN14350112, study PRJNA611818) | marine sediment metagenome | isolation source: surface marine sediment (1.8m) | place: French Polynesia: Moorea | collected 2018-08 | reverse complement strand
GTATGTGTCAGCCCTTGACTCAAGAAACCATGAATTTGTACCGACTTGGGTAATGATAGTTCGGCTGCCTTTGTATTCTTAAAAGCTGTTCCAATAAAGACCAGAAAGAATGCAATAAACAACAGTGTTTTTAGCATTAACCTATCGAACCTCCACTATACGCACACTGTCGTTCACCTTTTTCTTTTCCACATAGCCAATTGCCCCGCTTGTGGAAGCCACCGCCTGAAGCATTTCTTCGGTGGTATCGACCACGATCGGGGCTTGCCCTGTTCCCGAGTAGACTAAACGATCCCATGCGCGGCGAAGCTGATGGGGGAAGATGGAAAGGACTCTTTTGGCGAAGCTAAGGTGATTAGGGTGATCATCCTTGAACACAAAAACAGTAATCGGTTCTTTATCGATTGGCCAAGCTCGTAGGCGCATTCCGAAAATGGCGCGCACGGCATTTCTTGAGAGAGTTGTTACCCTTGCCTGCGGGTTGACAATGATAACCTCTTGAGCATAAGTATCCTTTATTGGAACGCAGACCAGGAGAATAAGCAGTATTAGGGCAGACACAGAAAAATGGTCGCGAAACACTGAAAGCAGGTTCAGCGAATGCCGGATACCGCTGTAAAAGAAGCAACAGCAGGGCAAGCGTAGAGCTCAGTTGACTATTACCTTATAATTACGTTATTTAAATTCGCCAAGACATATCTGATTTTTATCGGCATAAGAAGGAAATGGCCACGCTTTCCCATTATCGCTCAGCAACTGCCAGATTTCATGGTGATTTTTATAGACTCTATTCATAAGTTCCGCAGCGTCACCGAGATACGGTTTGCGTCGACCGTGGTATTGGATAATCGGTCCAATGGGTGCCGAATTGAAGGAGAACCGGCGCAGCAAGCGATTCAACGTAGGTTCCATAATCATGTACCAATACCTGATCTTATTCTCTGCAGAGAGTTTGATGAGGGATACAAGCAAGCCCAAAACGGGGTTGGGAAAATGGCGCCTGCCTTGTGAGTCCGGATGTTTTGGGTAAGTTACGGGACCAAAGGCATAATCCCCGTCGCCGCAGCGGCTTCGAAATCGCTTTGCGATTATAAAACGGGAGACTTCAGCCACTTGTTGACGTGGTGGCCACTCGTCGATGTTGGTTTTTCCGAGATCCAGTAGGTGACCCGCATGCTTTTCAATGGGAAAGAGTAGTTTGTGATTCTCGGGATCAGGCAGTATCAAGCGGAGAGCACCGGCCGTTTGCCCTGATTTAAGATGTCTCAATATGCAATGTACCGAACGGTAGTCGTACTCATCGGTTTCTTTGCCATCTGGAAATCGCCAGGACTCATAACCCGGCATCCCTAATTCTTCACAGATAACCTCATAGCGAAGACGAAAAACTTCTTCCTTGAGTTCCGCGGTTGTCGCAGGAAGCACCTGGAAGAATTCATTGAAAGATGTCAGTAAATCAGTCACGTTGTATTCATACCTGTGTGTACGTGACCTATCCGAGATGGGCGCAGCCATTTGAGGGCGCTGCATCAGCGACAAAATTCCGTTGCTTTAGCGGATGATGCGCAGAGCATTGCCTTAAGGAGAAAGAATTGGCGAAAATCTAGCTTTCTTGGATTTAATGGTGTGCCCATTCCCAGCGTTAGGTCTAGCATTAGCGTTAAAATATGTCTCCCTCAGTAAGTGGCTGATCACCATTATCAGCGTCTTTTCCTGAGCTTGCGGATCGTAGCAAGCCGTTTTTTTAGTTTTTGCTACGAACTATAGGTGATTGTAGTTTTCTTCGAAAATATTACGGTTTCCGACCACTTACCATTATTAAATTAGCACTCGCGAAAAAAGCACCGGCCTGATCAGTCAGCTCTAGACTTGCATGCCAGCGGTCCAGAGCGTCATTGCTTATGATGCCAGCCTCGATGGCTTTCTTCTCCACCTCATCAAGCCGCTCAATGAAGCGATCAAGGGCATAATTGGTTATAAATAGGGGTAACACTTCAAGGGACAAAGCAGTCAGTCCGCATTGTTGAAATAAGCCATATAAACGTCTCCCAGAGTAGCCGTTGTGCATGAGTTGTTCGGCCCTAAAGCGCATAAGCTGGCGCTCGGTCTCTATTTCTGTACTGTTGATCGATGCTGTACCCCAATCCGTGTCGACGACGACGATCCATCCTCTCGATTTGGTAACGCGGACCATTTCGTTCATGGCATGTTCGGGATGAGTCAAGTGCATGAACAGGCGCTCACTTCGGCATCCATCGATGGAAGCGGAGTCGAAGGGCAGGGATTGTGCTGCTGCGGTTATGTGAGTAACGAAGCTGTCGACTTGATTGGACTGTGCCCGCTTCTCTGCTTCGGCAATCATATGGCCGTCGCTATCGACCCCGAATACCTTCCCCCGTGGCCCCGTTATCTGTCCCATGGCCACCGTGTCAATGCCGGGGCCACAGCCTACATCCAAAAGCGTCTGCCCTGCTTGAATCCTCATGAGTGCATAGCTACGTTGCTTGATTGGCGCCAGCAATTGCGCCGCCTTGGCGAGGTATGATGTGTCCACATAACCCTTGGGAGGAGCTTGCTTGTTCAATACTGTTTTTCCCTATGTGATGATATTATGGCCATTTATTAGCTCGTTTGGCCAAGAATTAGCCCAACCTGGTTTTATGTTGCCCGCCATTCAAGTGATAATTGTCGATGGCCGATAAGTTTCGTCGGCAGCGAAATCTTATTCTTTTCTGACACAACGTCAACAGGTAAGCTAGGGTTTTGAAGTTTTTGGAAGCTGTTTTGCAGATTTTTTGAACGAGCAGCAGGGGGCTTCGGTGGTTATCATTAAACCAAGGGTGTTGATGGTCTGTGTCTGGAAATACGATAGGTAAATTGTTTACTCTGACGACCTTTGGCGAAAGCCATGGGTATGCGATTGGCGGCATTGTTGATGGATGCCCGCCGGGCCTCGAGCTTGCCGCATCGGATCTGCAAATCGAACTGGACCGCCGCCGCCCCGGCAAAAGTCGCCATACTACTCAGCGCCGGGAGCCCGATGAAGTAAAGATTCTTTCGGGTATATTCGAGGGCAGAACGACCGGAGCGCCGATTGGCCTGTTGATTGAAAATGTTGACCAGCGCTCGAAGGACTACTCCGATATCATGGACCGCTTCCGCCCGGGTCATGCGGATTACACCTACCACCATAAGTATGGTATCCGTGATTATCGGGGTGGGGGGCGTGCCTCCGCACGGGAAACCGCGGTGAGGGTTGCGGCCGGCGCCATTGGTAAGAAGTATTTGCGCGAGCGATATAATGTTGAGATCTGCGGCTACTTGGCCCAATTGGGATCCTTGAAACCCAAGAGGATTCTCTGGGAAGAGGTCAATCGCAATCCGTTTTTTTGTCCTGATCCAGATTTGGTGACTGCACTGGAAAATTTTATGGATGATCTTCGCAAATCGGGTGATTCCATTGGCGCTCGGGTAACGGTGGTTGCCAGTGGGGTGCCGGCAGGATGGGGGGAGCCTGTTTTTGATCGCTTGGACGCGGATATTGCCAAGGCCCTGATGAGCATCAACGCTGTCAAGGGCGTGGAGATCGGGGCCGGATTTGCGAGCGCAGAACAGCGTGGCACCCTACACCGGGATGAAATGACGCCTCAAGGTTTTCTGAGCAATCATGCAGGAGGTGTGCTGGGGGGGATAACCACTGGCCAGGATATCGTTGCCTCCATAGCGCTCAAGCCGACCTCAAGTATTCGGCTATCGGGGCAAAGCATCAATACCCGAGGCGAGGCGGTGGATGTGATAACAAAGGGACGCCACGATCCCTGCGTTGGTATTCGGGCAACGCCGATTGCTGAGGCTATGTTAGCACTGGTACTCATGGATCATATGCTGCGTCATCGGGCGCAGAATGCAGATGTTCAAACCAACACCCCGCAAATACCTGGTTCTGTCCGCGAATAGCACCCTTTGCTTGCCTCTCACGATTCCTCAAGGCAAAGAGAGTACTAATTATTGGCCGTCTTCCATCTCCATGCACGTCTTTCGGGCTTCTATCTGTGCTATTTCGCTACATTAGGCGTACTACTGCCCTATTGGGGTCTCTACCTTCAGTCTCTTGGTCTCGAGCCTGATCAAATTGGCGAACTGATGGCCATCCTATTGGCCACAAAGTTGGTGGCGCCCAATGTCTGGGGGTGGATTGCCGATCGCACAGGCTGGCGCATGGGGATTATACGATTAGGTTGCCTGGCGGCGGCCGTGACCTTTTTGGGGGTTTATTGGGCAACGGATTCTTTCGCTAGACTCGCGGTGGTGATGTTTTTGTTCAGCTTCTTCTGGAATGCGGTTCTCCCGCAGTTTGAAGCCGCTACTCTGAATCACTTGGGAAGGCAGGTACACCGCTACAGCAAAATCCGATTATGGGGTTCCGTTGGTTTTATCCTTACTTCAACGCTGCTGGGTTTGCTGCTGCAGGCGATGGATTTGGACATTCTTCCGCAGCTTTTACTGGCTTTGTTCATCGGAATTTGGCTGATCAGTTTAGCGGTACCCACACAGCAACCTTTGCGCTCATGCGTGCAATCCGGGCCTTTGGGTGAAGTTCTGAGACAGCCGCAGGTGTTAGCGCTACTGTTGGTGTGTTTTCTCATTCAGGCTAGCCATGGGCCCTATTATGCGTTTTTTTCCATTTATCTCGATACGTTAGGTTACCGTTCAGGGCTAATTGGTGTTCTCTGGAGTTTAGGCGTGGTTGCTGAGTTGGGTGTGTTCATGCTGATGCACCGACTATTACCGCGCTTTGGCGCACGCAGACTGATGCTGATTACCCTGGCACTCACAGCGTTGCGCTGGCTTCTGATCAGTACGCTCGCCAACAAGCTCGTAGTGTTGTTGTTTGCGCAGTCTCTGCACGCCTTTAGTTTTGGAGTTTGCCATGCGGTTGCTATCCATCTGATCCATCAGTTTTTCGTGGGTGCACATCAGGGTCGAGGCCAAGCCCTCTATAGTAGCATGAGCTTTGGGGCGGGCGGCGGATTCGGGAATCTCGCCGCGGGCTACCTGTGGATCTGCCTGGGGCCGGAGAGTACTTACCTTCTGGCCGCAGCTTTCGTTGTACTGGGTTTTGTGGTCGCTTGGCGATATTTACGCGTTTGATGGGTATGGAGATAGTCACAATTCCGAGCGCGTCTGCTTTTTGAACTCCGCCGATATTTCCTGGGCATAATCAATGGGATTAATGCCGTACTTGCCGTTGGGTAACACTTTCTTTATCTGATACCGTGGACTGTGCTCATCGAGCACTCGATAGTCGATGATACGCAGTGGATAGTACCTTTTCTTGAAACGATCCAGCATCAGCATCAAAATGGGTTTCAGCCGTTGGTTGTCTTTGGGTGGAATCACGACGCCGACCTCGCCGGATCTTAATTCCACCAAGCTTCCGCTCGGGAACATTCCCATGCATTTGATGAATTGTTCTACCAGTATGGCATCGAAATTTTGTCCTGCCCACTTGGAGAGCAGTTTCATGGCTTCCGGGGATGGCATGCCGTCCCGGTACACTCGGTCACTTGTGAGAGCGTCATACACGTCCACAATCGAAGTGATTTTGCTAAAGAAAGTGATATCTTTCCCCTTGACGCCGCGGGGATATCCTCCACCGGCAACGCGCTCGTGGTGAGAGTGGGCGACTTCGAGGACCGTTTTGGGAAGGTCTTTGGTGTCCAAAAGGATGTTGAGACCGTGGCTGGGATGTTTCTGCATCAGCTCGAATTCTTTGTTCGACAGCTTATCGGGCTTATTAAGTATATCGAGAGGAACTCGAAGCTTGCCAATATCGTGGAGAAGAGCACTCACGCCCAATTGTTGCAGAGCCTTTTCCTCGAGTCCGAGATAATGGCCAAAGACGAGGGATAAGGCGCAAACATTCATGCTGTGCAGTGCTGTGTAGTGGTCACGGTTGTTGAGGTAAGTCAGCCACAGTAAAGCATCCGGGTTGCACATTACGCTCTCTACCATATCCTCGACAATCAACTCTGAGCCTTCGGAATCTATGCGCCGGCCGTGTCGAATGTCATCGTGCATGGTCTCCACGAGCACTTCGGTTTCTTGATAGATTTCTTTTGCCCTGGATATCTCTTCAATAAACTTTGTTTTAGGTATGTGGCGTGCTGGCGATGATGGGCGGGAAGAGGAGAATTTGGAGATCCGTGTTACCGGCGTCATGGAAATAGGGGTGGATTGCCCAGAATCAACGGTTGCGAATGGGAGATCGCGGCCTCGGAGGGTGTCAATAAAAACATGGTTGCAGAGGCGCTGTAGCACCCGGATTTCATCTTGCGTCTGTAAATAAACGCCTTCAAGGGGGAATGGCGTACCCAACCAGGGCCGGTCCAGTTCTTCGACAAACATTTCCGTGGTTAGATCGGTTACATTGACCTTCCTTTTCATGCTTTTCCTCCTGGGGAAATCGTAGCAACACATGAGTCGCGTTTGGCCACGTCGCCCAGCTATACTTATGTGAACTCAATGCAGTTGTGGATAGATGGTTCAAGCTCAAGAGTACCCATCAAAATGTACAGACTAACTTTGCTTGATACCGAGTTTTGAGCCCATTCGTACCGTCGCCTCTGGTCGTATTGCGCCGTCCCAGACAATCGTATTCTTAGAGAACAGCATAATAACCGTTGAACCCATATTGAAGCGTCCCATTTCCGCACCCTTATCGAGCGCGATGGATTGTGGACCCGTGTCCGGATAAGACCACCTGCAAACCCGTTTGCCCAAGGGCGGAGTAATGGCGCCCGCCCACACGGTTTCGATCGATGCGACGTTGATGGCACCCACCAGGACAAGACCCATCGGACCGAGTTTGGTGTCGAAAATTGTGACCAGGCGCTCGTTACGTGCGAACAAACCCGGTACCACCCGCGTGCTCAGGGGCGATACGCTAAACAAGCTACCTGGAATATGTGTCATTGCGCGCAGCTTGCCCCGCATAGGCATATGAATGCGGTGGTAGTCTCTTGGGGACAGGTACAATGTTGCGAAATGCCCCTCCTTAAAAATTAGAGCGTCGCTCTCGTCGTCGCCAAGTAACTTGGTCAATGAGAAGTCGCGGCCCTTAGCTTGAAAAATGCCATCGTTAGCGATGATACCGGCCTGACTCACCGTTCCGTCCACGGGGGAACAAACGATGTGGTTTTGCGTTGCGATCGGGCGGGAGTCGAGTTTCAGTGGGCGTGTGAAAAATTGATTGAAATCCGCGTATGCATTTGCATTCGACTCTTGGGCTTCACTCATATCGACGTTGAACAATTTGATGAAAGAATTGATCAGTAGATTCTTGAACCAAGTCGTCTGAACTCGGGTAAAGAAATGCACAAGACGCGTCAGCAAACGCTGGGGTAAAAAATACTGGGGTAAATTACGTAAACGGTCGCTCAGAAGGACTGCCCTAGCAGTGCCAGAGCGGCCGGTGGCAACTGATTCATTATACTGAGAATTGGGTGTGCGGCTCATATCTGGCTAGCTCCGCCGTTCACCTGCCAATAGTTACCATTTATGGGGTTACAAAAAACTTCCCACCAAAGATTCGGGATTGTCAGGGTGAGGAAAAATTTACAGTGTCTAGCGTCTACGATAAGCAAAAAAAATACCAGAGGTTTCGCTAAGTCCATTATTCGAATAAGGTACTCATCTAAAGTTGATCTGCGTAAGTACGAGTGTTAACGGTTACTTAAGCCTACAAAAAGGGAAGACAGTGTTATATTTGCTACCTCGCTGTTATTCAAGGGTCGCTATGAAAAGTCTAAGTCTAACTCAAACGGCAAGTCACTCAGTAACGGTCTTTGCTGGAGAACAACATCTGGCGTTCAATCATGGGCTGCTCACGGGGAGGAACCCATAGTATATGTTTGATTCCGATGGTGCCGTTGAATATCTGCGAACAGTGCGTGATTTTATTCGCTGGGGTGCCAGTCGCATGAGCGAGGCCGAGCTGAGTTTTGGCCACGGTACGACTGATGCAATCGACGAAGCCGCGGCGCTGGTATTGCATGCGCTACATATGCCGCCGGATTTGGGCGCTGAGTATTTTTCAGCTGTATTGACCTTAACCGAGCGTCGAACTGTAATTCGTTTATTGGAACGGCGTGTTCGGGAGCGCAAGCCAGCCAGTTATATAACCAATCGGGCCTGGTTCATGGGGTTGCCTTTTTACGTTGACGAACGAGTCTTGATTCCGAGATCACCCATCGCTGAGTTGATTGAACGCCAGTTTGCCCCATGGTTGGATGCTGAGCGAGTAAATGCTGTGTTGGATCTTTGCAGCGGTAGTGGTTGTATTGGGATCGCCTGCGCTTACGCCTTTCCGGGAGCATCGATCGATTTGGTCGATATTTCCGCGGAGGCTACGGAGGTTGCCCGAATAAATGTTTCCGAGCATGGTTTGCAACATCGCAGCGAGGTGATTCAGTCCGATCTATTTGCCGCGCTAACCCATCGACGTTATGATCTGATTGTCAGTAATCCTCCCTACGTGAGGCTTTCGGAGATGGCTCGGTTGCCGGACGAATATCGTCACGAGCCAACTATTGGGCTTGAGGCGGGCGAGCGCGGTCTCGATGTGGTAATAAGGATGCTGCGTGCAGCGGGGGATCATCTGCAAGAAGATGGCGTCTTGGTGGTGGAAGTCGGCGACGCCCAACATGATCTTGAAGAGGTTTTTCCCGAGCTGCCTTTTACCTGGTTGGATCTTACACAGGGGGGTGAGGGGGTTTTTTTATTGACTGCGAAGCAAATCCGGTCCTGTAAAGACATGCTTGAATGAGCATTGGTGATTTCTGCAAAAATGCCGAGAATCACGCGGTCTTTTTACAAGACTAATGCGTCTTCAGGGGCAGATTGCACCTCGTTGGTAGGCAGATAATCCTTAATGGCGTTCCTTAGAGTCTGAATTTGCAATGGTTTAGTCAGATAAACATCACACCCCGCCACTTTTCCCTTGAGACGATCGAATGGCGAGGATTTTCCGGTCAGGAGAAAAACCGGTGTGTGGGTGTGGAACCTATCTTTCTTGATTGCTTTGCAGATACTCAGACCATCGCCATCGGGAAGTAAAACATCCAGAAAAATAATCTGATAAGTACTGCGTTTCAGGTAAGCCTGGGCCTTGCGTGTCGATTCAGCGAGATGGACTTGGAGGCCGAGCTGCTGTAGTTCGAGTTCCATCTGTTTTCTTACGACGAGGCTATCATCCACCACAAGGGCTCGCAAAGGCTGTTTCTGCACCATCGGGGTTGAGCTCGCCGGTGATGACGGTGCCATGGTCGTGGTCGACTTCGGTACGAACGTCCCAACCGCCTGATCCAGCGCCTGTAGTACCTTTGATGCAACAAAGGGGCGCTTTATCACCGGTGTTTGATGGTTGTCGTGGGGTTCATCGGTAGCAAGAACAGCTTTTCTCGCTGAGTTGTTCGCAGGACGGTTGCGCCATTCGGTCATGGCCCTGCCATTGGCTCCGTTGAGGATGACCAAATCACTCATGGCACCCTTAGCGCTCGCTTCGTTGAAACGGTACGAGATGGGACGGCCTTTTGATAACCCTAAAATGCTTTTCAGCACTTTCTGATCATTTTCGGAGAAGCCAAAAATCGCTACTGAAAATACAGAAGTCTCCTTAGGCATTGTGATGCTCCCTGCAAGCCGTTATCTAAGGCGAGAATATTTCCGTATTAATTTACACCTGAGAATACGTAAGTCAAATCTAAAATCGGAATAACGCGGCTGCCATCGGTGAAGCAGGAGATAACGAAGCTTCCCAGCCTCTGGGTTTGTTGGTCTTTCGGACAAGCCTGTTCATCCTCAACAACGATTTGTCTTGGTATAGCATCCAACAGCAAACTACCAAATTGTGTCGATACCTCAGTCGTTGTTTCGTAGGCTACTATGCCAACAAGCTTCCTCTCGGTTCCGGGGTGCGGGGGGAGGTGGTGACTCAGTCGAACTGATAGATCCATAACGGGTAAAATATGGTTCTGCCATATCAAGACCTGTTGACAATAGGCAGGCGAACCAGGGACCGCGTATAATTTTGGTGTATCAAGCAGATGAAGCATTTCGGGCTCACCGACCGCAGCCTGGAAATTGCCGAAATCCAATAGCCAACCCCTGCCTACACCCATCTTTTATCTCCTCCACCCTGAGCTGTGAATCATATAATCGGTGCTGCACATAACCTGTCGATTCTGCGCAGACGAGCTATTCTCTGCTGCAAGAAATTGGCCAGATAATTGGATGTGCTGACCAGAGCAATTTCGCCTTGATGGATAGCTAGAGCATTAATTGCTGCATTCGGTTCGATCATGCAAGAGGGCATGGGGCATAACGTCAGCTCGCGCGCATGCACGACTTCCAAACGATCGCAAACGAGACCAAAGTAACTCTTCTTGGTAGCAAGAAGTACGCAGACTCGATGACTTGGTTGGAGGTGTCTCGACAGGGTCATTTCGCCGGTCAGGGAATACACAGGCCATGATTGGCCTTCAAAGGAGATTTGGCCCACCGTGTACGGTGGTTTTTCCGGGTTTTCAATGTCAGCAACGGGCTCGAGTGTACGAATGTCGCGTTGAGCTAACAACAGCTTGCAGTTATCAAGTACCATCAAGGCGTAGAGTTGAATTGCCTCAGGCTGATCGAGGCTAGTGGGTTGAAGGCTTTGAGCAGACATCAAGCGGCTCCTTTTAAGGCAGTAAGTTGATGAATCTGTTGTGCTAATTCATCCTCTGAAAACGGCTTGTTGAGGTAGGTGTTTACACCCGCCGCCATAGCCTGGTGGCGATGCTTTTCGGTCGTTCGAGAAGTAATCATGATGATTGGAACAGCCGCATATTCATCCGTGTTACGTACATGGGAGGTCAACTCCATGCCATTCATGCGTGGCATCTCCAGATCAATCAGCAGGATTTCGGGATGAATCTCCTTGAGCACCGAGATTGCCTCTAAACCATCCCTGGCTGTCCGAGCCTCGTATCCCATATCCTGAACAAATTGCGCTAAGCTTCGGCGAGCACTGAGGGAGTCATCCACGATCAAAGCGAGTGGAGTGCGAGCTTTTACCGCATTCTCTGTAGCTTCCCTTGAAACGGGTAAGTTGACTTGGTGTTTTACCGAAGAGTGCAACAATTCCGGCATGTCGAGGACCGGCGTTACGGTGCCATCACCTAAAATTGTAGCGCCCATGGTGCCCTTGATTTTGGGAACATAACGGCCCATGCTTTTGACGACCAGATCTCGGCTGTCCAACACGGCATCGACCAGAACAACATGACTGACACCGGATTCATCCTGAATCAGCAGGGCAGGACGGTGTCCCAGGTTGGCTAAATCGAGCTCGGAAGGCAGGTTGAGTAGCGTTTCCAATGTGGTTGTTTCGTGAATATCCTCTTTAATTTGGTAGGTCAATCGAGAGCCAAGATTGCCCACCTGCCCAATGCCTGGGTAAAGAATTTGTTCAATACCGCGATCGGCAATCGCGAACATCTGCTCACCGGACTTCACCAGCAGCCCATGAGTAGATATCAAGGTAACCGGTAATTTAAGCTCCACCGTGCAGCCCTTGTGCTCTTGGGAGTGCACATTCAGGGATCCCTTCATCGCCATCACCCGGCTGTAGACAGCGTCCATACCTATGCCTCGACCGGATACCTGAGTGGTTGCTGAGCGGGTTGAAAAACCGGGTAATAAAATTAACCGACTCAACTCTTCGTCGCTGGTCTGTTGGTTGGGATCGATCAAACCTCGCTCCTGGGCGGTGTAGCGAATGTAGGCCAGATCAAGCCCTGCGCCATCGTCCTGGCAGCGTACGGTGAGATTGTTGCCCTCACGAGCGAATGCCAGCGTTATCTGGCCCTTATGTTCTTTCCCCATAACCGCCCGCTCTTCTTGGCGTTCGATACCATGATCGACAGCGTTACGCAGTATATGCATCAGAGGATCGATCAGTTCGTTGAGAACGTTACTGTCCATGAGCGTATCTTGGCCGGTTACATGCAATTCCGCCTGCTTATCGGTGAGTCGGCAGGCTTGTCGAATGCTCCGGTGAAGCCGCGGTACGATAGTCTGAACCGGTATCATCCGGGTTCGTATCACGGCTGCCTCCGTCTCTTTGTGAAGGCGCTCTTGGTTAACAAGCAGGTTACTAAGTCCTGTCAGGCCTTTTTGTGCATCTTGATTAATCTCGCGCGCATCTGTGGTTGCCTCGACGAACCGCCGACTAATGGTGTGCAGCTCATTGTATTGATCCATTTCCAGTGGGTCGAATGCCTCCTCCTCTGAGCCTTGGATCAGGGGTGAAGTGATACCTTGGATGTCGACGATTTGCTCCAATTCCAGGGCGAGTTGCTGCATCAGGAGGTTTTGTCGGTGCGTTGCCTTGAATCGGGCAAAAATATTCCGTAGACGATCCTGGAGTTGACCGTTCAGGATCATCGTCTCGCCGACTAATCGCAACAGATCATCCACCAGAGTGGCGGGAACTCGCAAGGTTTCATGGATGGGCGATTTCTGCTGGGATGTTTCTGCGGGCTCCGTCGCCTTTATAGGTTCCTGGGCATTAGGTGGTTTTGGCATGGACTCGGGACTTTGCTTGCCGAGGTCTGGGAGGGTTTGTCTTGGTTCAAACTGATCGCCTTCACTCGGCAACCCGGCATGATCGATTTGGTTAGCCCAATCCAGGATTGTCTGTAGAGTGGCGAGCGTTTCGGCCTCGGGGGGGGGTTCGCTGATTCCGAGCAGTGCTTCGCTCATGTTCTCCAAGCAGTCGGCGGCATTTATGAGTACGCCGTGCAAGGCACTCGGTACGGTGTGGTGTTTGGTGCAGACCACCAGAATATCTTCGATATGATGGGTTAGGTTCGCAATGCCATTGACGCCAACGGTGTTCGCGGCGCCTTTGAGGGTATGAGCAATACGTTGAGCCGAATCCAGATTTTCAAAAGTACCCATACCATCAGTAAGTTGCTGAATAGATGAAGAAAAATAAGCAGTTTGAGTCGGTAATTCCTGCAGCAAACTGTCGAGTAGTTCGGCATTCACATCGTTGGGTAGTTCGAGTGAAATGTCCTGTAGCTGCGCGTGTCGTTGTCGCTGTTGCGTTTCTTCCTCGCCAAGGTCGAGTTTCGGTGTGGCCAGCAAAGTAACAAGTTCAGAGACCTGTTCCTGTGATATCGGATCTGGCCAATGAGCATCACATAGACTTTCAACCAAGGCATTACAAATCGTGACACTAAAAGTCTCGTCCAGGTAGGTCAGTAGCAATAAAGGCCATTGGGAAAGCAGTGCGTGCTCCACAGCGTTTAATGGGTAGACCCTTTTTCTGAAAATTTCAAGGTTACTTTTGAAATGCTCGCTAATCCGATGTAACCCCACGAAGCCAACGGACTCTGAGGCATCAACTAGCCTTGTCAACTCCTCCAGGTGATCGGCAAGGACTTGATCGCGAATCTCCCGGGTTGTTTTCTCATCGATTACAGTTTGCAGGCAGTTTTGCAGGGATTCTCCCAGCTGTTCAACTTCATAACGGATTACAGTAATAAGCTCTTGAGTGGTTTCGTCCAGGCTTGGAGGCTGTGCCTGCGCCGATAAGCCCTCAGGTGCATGTGAGTCGGGCTGTGCCTCCGGCGTCTCAGGATCCGCGTTCCATGGTGTTTCCGTTGCCAGCGCGGATTCAGCGTTGAGGTTGAGTTGTGCCTCTTCATGGAGCGATTCCTGGGATCGATCGGACCCGTCCGTTTCCCTAGTTTCCTCCGAGCTGTCGATATCCGGATCAAGAGAATCCTCGGCTTGATAAGATGTGCTTGCCTGTTCCGAAGGCTTGGTGGGTTGTGGTAGCATAAAAACCTCTTTCAAAGCAAAGGCTTGTTCCTCTGATAGAGGTGTAATACTGCTTGCACTCTGCACACAGTCGATTAGTTTTTCAATGGCGCCTGGATTGGTTGGTGATTCAAGATACTCGATCACTACCAATGGCCATGTTTCCAGCCAAAGGTACTCACTCTCGCTGAGACTATGATCGCGTTGCATCAGAGTTTCCAACTCCTCCTGGAGCAAAACACACGCTTCCTGCAATCCCAGGAAACCACTAATTCCTGCCGTTGTAGCAAACCGGTTTAAATGCTTCGCATAAGTCGTTAAAAGCTGATCCGACTCCATTGTGTCGCCAGCTGATTGTTCGATGAGAAGATCGACAAGTTCTGCAGTTTCACACTGAAGTGTGTCTGCATTCTGTTGTGAAGCCCGCTCCAAAAATTCTATAGGCAAGTGCTTTGTTGTCTCTTTGTTCTCGTGAGAGTGGTAACTTGCTACTTCAGTATGTGCTTGGAGTCCGGTGAATAGACAACGCAAGTTATGGGCATCCTCTTGCGAGAAGGAGGCGATCCAATCGGTTGTGTCGAGAAACTCGACCATTGGTTCCCAGCTGGCTGCATCGTCTGGAGATTCAAGATAGTTAATGATCAGCGCTGGCCACTCCTCGAGTTGAAACTGTTGATTTGCTTTCGTTGGCAGGGCGCTGAGGCGAAGGTCATCAATCCCTTCTCGAAGGGTTATGCAGGCCCTGTATAAACCGATGAGACCGAGATTTTTGGCCATTGCTGCGATGCAGCTCAACTGACTGGTGTAGCGTTCGATGACCGCTGTTGGATTGGTTGCTGCAGAGTCTATGTCGTGAGGGGGTTCGGCGGACCACTCTGCCAGTATATCGATGGTGGCGACGACTTCTGTGGCAAGCGCTGAAAACTTCTCGTCTAGTGTGGCCATATCATGTATCCCGGTTTCGTGAGTAGCAGGAACGTTGCCTGGGAGGTGGGCTGGAGAAAGCTCAAGATTTCGGGGGTTCTGGCTGTTCGCTGGAACCCCATAAATCGGTTGGTAATGCGTAGAAATCGAATAGGTTCGTGTTAACTCTGAACCATCCTGAGGTTGTTTTCTTTGGTTTTGCGGTCCTGTAATCCAAGATCAGGTAGCGTGAAGACGCGGACCGCTTCAACGAGCCCCCTGGAGAAGGCCATCAGATTATCCGTCTGGTATGTCTGTTCCTCCAGCTGATGTTGAGTTGCGAGTGTACTGGCCTCAATCTGGCCAGCCCGTGTTCTGAGCTCGCTGGTGATGTGGGCCTGGGTCTGGGATTCAGCAGCAATCTGTTGCACAGCGGATACAAGTTCGGCCGTCGTCTGCTGGGTTTCCGTCATGCTCTTGCCGGCTTGTTCGGCAAGCCGGCTACCTTCCACAACCTGACTGATTGCCGCGTTCATCGTTGCCACGGTGTCAGCTGTCTCAGTTTGAATGTTATTCACCAGGTCAGCAATCTGCGATGTGGCTTCGCGGGCGTTTTCCGCTAGCCGCTGGACCTCATCCGCTACGACCGCAAAACCTCGGCCTGCCTCGCCCGCTGAAGCGGCATGCATACTAGCGTTAAGAGCCAGGATATGGGTGCGTTCAGCAATATTGTTGATAAGGTTGACCGCCCCGCTGATTTCTTGGGAGCGCTCACCCAGGCGTTTGATACGTTTCTCCGTTTCGCGGATCGTGTCGCGAGTATTATTGATACCAGTGACGGTACTCGTCACCGTCTCGAGTGCCTGTTGGGCTTTCTCTATAGCGTTATCGGCTGCCGTATTGCAAGTCTGGGCTAACTCCGCGATCTCGTTCATAGCCTCGGAAGCTGCCGCTAACTCGCTGGATGTTCTGACTATTTCCTCGTGCTCGGTATTCGCAACAGTCATAACCGCGTCGGATTGTGCCTTCACTGTGCTGGAGGTTGTGGCAACATCGTCGGAAATCTGACGCACCCGTCCTAATACTTTGGCGGTCTCATCCGTGAGCAGATTCAAGGCATCTGCGACAGGACCCGTCACGTCTTCGGATACGGGCACACGGATGGTAAGGTCTTTCTGGCTCAATTGTGATACCGCCTGCAACAGCGCAATAACTGAGTTGTTCAAGGCTTCGTTCTCGCGTTCTGCTTGTGCTAATGTCAGCACCTTATCTTCTAGGAGTGTGTCAAAAGCCTGTCCCAACTGTCCCAACTCATCCTTGCCACTGACACCGCTTCGTGCCTCGAGAGCCCCCGAGTTAATCTGACGTACCGTATCGGCAATCCTCGCCACCGGCTGCGATATGGACCGATAGATTACGAAGCCCAGAAAACCGGCAACTAGCACCCCAACAATCAAAATAGCGACGCTGGCGTTAAAGTATAGGGTGTTGTCCGCCTTCGCCTTTTCGAAAGCCTCCTGGGACTCGATCTTGGCAAGGCGAGTGCGTCCTTGAAGGGCGCTGAAGTAAGGTTCCACGAGTTCTGCGAAATCGTTGGTAACAAAGAGATCGAGACGGCCACGGTCACGGGACTTGATGATTACCTCAATCTCATCAAAAACCCGGCTGATTTGAGCCAAGCCAGGTTTATAGATATCTTCAGTAATCTCAGCTTCGTCAACCGTTAAATTATTGCGGTAATCCGTCCAGTTGTTTTCGAAGCGGTGCCTGGAAGCTGTCAAGGTATCGGCGGCTTCTTCCCACGTAATGCGGCCGGCATCGAGGTTGTCCACCGTGTCCATTAGGTTGATTCGAAGGGTTTGATCCAGCAGGCTCAATCGCCCCTGATTGTTTACAGTTTCATTGAGCACGTTTCGGGTTGTTGCGGCGGATTTCATGCTGATAAGTCCCGCACCACCGATTAGCAGTATTACCAATACCTGGGCGACAATCAGAAGAATCAGACGTGAACTAATTTGTAGATTGCGCATCATCGTTGTCTTGGCCTCACATTTTTCGTTTCAGCACCAACCGGCTCTGAAATAGCTTGGATTTGCATACACAGGGTAACCGTCGATATCCAAGTTGAAGGCACTACCTTCGGTGAACGCCTCGGGAAAACGGTACGCCTGGTTCCGTAAAAAAGTTATTGAAAAACACCCTGTAAGTCAGAGGCGTCGATTGGCTCGAATCCGTTTTGACTCAGATAGGTCAGCGATACTAAATCGGAGCCTTGATTGTCATCGGAGAAATCTATGGAAAGGCCTCCCAGATCGTATTGTTGGCCATGTACCGCCGCCAGGAAATTCTCCCGAGTAATTTCCCCTTCGATATTTTCTATTACTGCGAGGAAGAGTTTTGCAACAATGTAGCCTTCAAGGGATACATAGCCAAAGTCATCACCAAGCGCTTTGCGGGCTTTTGCCACGATGGGCATTGATGCGGCTAGAGGGGGTACAACCTGGGTCATGATTACCCGATCGTCAATGCTATAGTCAGCGAGTGCGGTTTTGAAATTGTCGGCACCGGTGAAGGAAACGGCGCTCAGTACCCAGTCTTCGCCTTTATAACGTGCGTAACCATTGAAGTTAGCTAGAGCAGTGTAGGTTCCAACACCAACCACTAGACGGCAGTGTACTCCGTTAATTGTCTCCCAGGCCTTGAGCGAGTCGTAACCATCACGGGCATGCAGCGTATTGCGTCGATAAACGCCGATTGGACCGATGCCGTTGCGCTGTGGCTCTGAACCGCCCATTGCCATGATCTCATCCAGAAGGGTTATGGTGGTTTCCATGCCGGGGTGCGTTTCTAGCGCTGCTTTGATTCCGGCAACACCTGCCATGCCATAGGCATCGTTCTGGACGTAGGCACACACTTGATTGGGTTTGACGCCGGCGGCGATCGCAGCTTCTATGGCAGCAGCGGTTTCTTGAACGTAGCTAGCACGGAAATTGATGATGTCCCCGACACCGGGCCTCAATAGTCCCGCTCCTGTAAAGAAACCCATAGCGGGGACCTTATTCTCGGCAAGAATGGGTAACGAGACTTTTGCCGTGGGAGTACCTACGTTACCGAGCATCAGAAATATGCCTTCATTAACAAGCTGCCGGGTGGCCTCAATGGTTGTTTTGGGATTGTAAAAATCGTTAATCGCGACGAACTCGAACGTATAGCCCTTGACATTCTCGCCTCTCAGCGCCGTTTCAATGCCAATCTTCATTCCCTGGCCCAAGCCGCGGGAGTCGCCTTCCAGGTCCATCACCCCACCAATTCTGATGTTGTTGTCACTGATGCCCGGTGTTTGCGCCCATGAGTTACACGTGGCAAGAACGCCTATTAGGGCTAGCGATAGTCCTTTGAGTAGACGTCGAAGGGGTGGACCGATACTGGAGAGGCAATGTTTTTGATCATTGTAGAAAATAGCTTTCATAGTTTACTTTACCACTTTCATTGCGAATTATTGCTGCTTCCGTAATCTGTCGTGGAGATAGCTGAGATTTATGCCCATTACCAAGACGCCAACGGTTTTTCCGTATGTATCCAACACCGGAGATGAAATTTGGACGGCTTCTGTATTCGTACTCTCATCTTTTTCGATAGGGCCAATATATACTTTCCCATTACTGTTATTAAAAGAAGCTGACCATTTCTCCTCATCACCTTGCCAATAGTCGCTCGTTGCAGGATAGGCTGCGACGTTAGCACCTCGGTTATCCGTCAAGAATGCTTCATTAAACGCGGCATTACTATCGACATAAGATTTTAATATCTTGCCGGCTCGATTAGTTTGCAAAGCGTATTTAAGCGGTGTTAAGTTTTTACTTTTACGCCATTCTTCATCGCGTCGCTGAATGTTTTCTTCACTCAAATTTTGGGTATTCTGAGCAACTACGGCATCAACAATGATTGGATTTAGGGCAATACTGTTGACACTGCGAATTTTTACCTGAAGCAGTTTTTTTACTACATCATCAGCAATGTCCGGTGCACTGAACGTGGCAGTTGGTATCGCTACTGATAGAGCGACTAATATTCTCTTGATGATCACATTGAACTCCATATTAATATCCTGGTGTTTAGTAAAGTAAATCTAAGTGGAAAATCGCTTAGTCAATGACTTAAAAAAATTTTTATGTTGGAATTCTAACCAAACTATTCCATCTTTTAAATATGCTTCATGGGAATGATCTTGCAGTATCTGCGGTAATGGTGGGAGACGTTTTAGTCTAGTTGCCTTGTCAATTGATTCCGGTAATCCATCGATCAACATTGCCACGGCTTCTGCACCCTCATCAAGCACCAATATCATCTGTTTTTTTGAGACATTTCTAGTGATAGAAAAAATCTCATGAAGATCAAATGTAGGTACTAGATTTCCACGTAGATTTATTAATCCCAGTAAACATTGAGGAGTATTGGGTATTGAGTAGATGGGAGCTTTTTCAATGACTTCACTTGTGCTTTCCGGTTCAATTAAGATGCAAAGATCGCCTATCCGAATACCGAATCGAAGTTGCCATTCATTAGTTGATACTGTATTAAAAATTAAGCTCTCTTTAGCTTCAAAACGGCTGAGCGCATTACTAGGACTGAGCCACAGCCCACTGTTATTTTTCGTGCCCTGACTCATTAAATACTGTACCTATTTTAGCTAGATAGAAGAATGAAATCATATTCAAGAGAAGGCCTTTAATTGATCGATGATCTCATCGGCAGAAAAAGGTTTAGTTATATAGGCTTTTCCACCTTGCATTTGGGCCCATAGACGATCCGCTTTCTGCTTCTTGCTAGTAGTGAAAACGATGGGTATGTTCTTAGTCATGTTATCGTTGGCTAAGGTTCGGCAAGCACCATAACCATCGATGTTATCCATCACAATATCCATAAATATTAGATCTGGTTTTTCTGTCTTCGCTTTATCGATGGCTTCTTGTCCATTAACTGCCGTTAAAACGGTGTAACCAGCTTCAGCAACGATATTTTTGATGTTTTTTAAATCAGTGGGTGAATCATCGACCACTAAAACTTTATGAATTGACATCTCTCATCTCCCTTTTTTCTGAGTCAATTGATAGCCTTAAAGGAGCTAACAATAGTACTCATTTCACTGCAATGAATAGACTGTAAGTATATGATAAATCAAGATGAATCCGCCAATCGAGCCAACTCTTCACGATCGGTTAAATGTGTTTGGTAGTCAGTGCCGTTTGGATCAATCTGCACCGGTAAATATTTTTTGACTGCTTTTTGAAACGTCGCTGATTGCGTTGGTTTGGTAAGATAGTCGTTGCAGCCTGAAAATTTACCTCTTACGCGATCAAATGGTGAGGATTTGCCAGTCAGCATTAAGACGGGCGTATCCTTTATTTCTTTTTCTTTTTTTATGGCCTTACAGATTTTGTAACCATCAACATCCGGTAGCACAACATCTAAGAAGATAATGTCGTACTTGACTTGTTTGAGAAATGAAAATGCTTGGGACGCATTCTCTGCAAAATCTGCCGCAATATTGAGCATTTGCAATTCCATTTCCATGAGCTTCCTG
>JAAUXT010035934.1_pt1 | contig 20357 bp, 18 predicted proteins | sample 7278171 | NCBI WGS metagenome assembly JAAUXT01 (sample SAMN14350112, study PRJNA611818) | marine sediment metagenome | isolation source: surface marine sediment (1.8m) | place: French Polynesia: Moorea | collected 2018-08 | reverse complement strand
TAACGCGTCCTGTGTGGCCACCTACATTTGAAATAGTGCTAGATGTTCGGACGCGTCAAAAATTGACGCGCGTCAATAATTGACGCGTGGCCTGTGTGGCCACCCCTTCAAATAGAAATCTGAGAACACGATCTGGAACAAAGAAGCAAACAGAGCGAAGTGATTTATCGGTAATAAGGGAAACAAGACCAATGGGTCAGTGAATTAATATGGAATAATTTGCCTGATATTCCCTGGGCAAATTGTTTCTGGTCCCGATGTGTAAGTTCAATATCTCCAATATTAAGCTGCATTGTATAAATGCAATTGACAGGTCATAGGAATAAAGCACACTTCATTATGCAGCATATTGCTTTTCTACACAGTCGATTCTTGTCTTTGCTACATGAGTAGTGACCCAATAAGTGACCCATTGGTCTCCCAGCTCATTCACAATCGCCACAGTTTGACATTGTGTTCACTGGTTTATTCCTAATTCGCGCAACACTCTCCATTCAATCTGCTACAGTTTCTGAATATTTTAGCCCAAATTGCTTCACAGATTTCGGAAATGACTGGCCAAAAAAGTCATGACCTTCTGCAGATGTTGCACCAAAATTGTTCTGAGTCTCGCCAAATTTAATCAAGCAACACTCTCCAGAAAATAACACTCGCAGATCGTGCCTTTTCAGCATCTACACAAACATGGAAAACATGGACGATCCTGCACAACCTTTTCCGTCTTGCGAAATCCTTGTGCCACAATGTTTTCTGAGCGGGTGCGGGCCATCCTGCTGGTGACTTTTTGTGCTTCAGTTTCAAATTGCCTGACACACTATGCACGAGTTCTGCAACATTCTGAAACTCCAGACTGACAGCGGTTCTTCTCTGTGTTCTTTTTCTGATGAAAGGGAGAGGATAGATAAATGACCTCTTCTTTGTCACATCCTAAGTTGGTTTTTGAATATTTCATGTCGTCTCTGATCTTGCTGGCATGTGGCCTCAGTGGTGGGCAGATGATCAGGAAAGACATTCCACTGTGTTCTTGATAGGCTGCACGACAGCAACGGAAATGTGTTACCTCAAAGGGCAGGTGTACATTGTGGACCTTACAGTTTGGTCTTGACATGTCATTATTTGTTCTGTCTATAACCTACAAGTTGAAATTGACTTTACAATTAGCAGCTAGCAGTGGCCTCTGGGAGAAGCTGCTTTGTGTGGCGGGAGATGTCCCGCGGGACGGGTCTGCACCTGCTGCTGCACTCACTTATCTCATAGGCCCCGGCGGAAGAAATCTCAACATCCGCTTCGTTAAAAGTATCGTCTTCCCTCTAAATAATGTGACTGGCTCCTAAATGTAATACGTCACCTGTGCTCAAGTTCTATCTGTTACAGATCTCAGATCGACTGTCGCCTGCTCATTCTCGAGACTGTCTTCGGCCCAACCCACACGAGATTGCTACAGCAGATAGAACTTGGCAACGCGACACGCAATTCGATACGGGAGTTCAGGTTTGGCTTGTGAGCAGTGGTTTGTGTGAAATCTTTGGTGAAGAAAAAAAAGTTTCTCGCAAAAGTTCACGACCGGGGACGACAAAACTGGCGTGTTGAGAAATTTGCTTGCAAAATCAATTTGGTGTTCAGAGCGTGCGTCGCTTTTGCCCTCCCCCCATCGTTGAAGGCTCACAGAAAGAGCCGTTCCTTTCTTCTCAGATTGTAACACTGCTCAAATGAGCTAATTATGTCGTAGGATTGCCACTTGACACGATACAATCGCTTCTTCACTTGCCAAGAACCTGGAGACAACAAAGAACTCGAATAACGATCACAGATGCAGAGGCATCACCACAGCTTCAGTCCGAATTTTTAACTTCTGAGACAAACTTCCATCCATCATGATAGGAATCAGACATAAGTTTCTGCTTTATCCTCTGAAGAAAACCACATCAGTGACTTAGCTACTGAGCAATGCGCATGCCATGTTGCCTGCATCCAGGATATCCATCAGGGGATCCATCTTGTTGCTGGATTTGTTTTTGGTGTTGGAGCACAGCTTGTGAAAGCGTGAACAAGATTACCAGCGCATTCTCCATGGACCATTTTGGGACCATTGGAGGGCTCGTTGTCTTGTTTGACTTGTACTCCCCCTAATACCCTCCAAAACGTCTAATTGCTGGCAATGAGCAGTCACTCAGAACTTCTGTGATCAAACTGCACCACAGGGGACAATGGTTCAAGTTATCTTTCTGCTCAATGTAACTTGGTGAACAATTTGATGGGAGCTGTTCTCGCGCACAGATGAACTGCGGAGACGGGGCGCCACAGATGGGAACAACCGCAACACAATAAATAGCTTTGCTTCTGTGGACATCGCGCTGCACAAGCCGAGGTTTCTCACTGTTAAAAAGACGGATTTAGGAGGTAATCCTGGTGATTTAAGGATCCCAACCTGTTTTCATTGAATTCTGGTGAAAGTTTACGTTGCTTTGATTCGGTGACTTGCAAAGTTTTCATTGACCCCAGGTCCTGCTTTCAGGTTTGAAAGTGCTTCTGTGACTCTGAATTATAGTCCTCACTCTCGCAGACCAGAACTACACTTGCAAAATTAGGCTGACATCTTTTGTGATTTGCTCAACAAGAAATCAATATGCATTATTGTACGGACTTCAGTGAGCGAACTTCCTGCAAGAATTCCTGTTGTACGTCAGATGTCAACATATTTCCCAATCAGGAGGTCGCCAATGACAGGTCTGGTGAATGGAACTTGACCACTACCTCTTTATGACTGATCAATAAGCGGAGATCAATGGTCCCGCCGTATTTCTCTAATTGATCATTAGGTCAGAAGTAATTACAGGCTGCGGCGTGACACAGATGAAGAACAGTCGTGATCCTGCAGTGCCCGAATCAATATCTAACGGTCTGATTTACTCCAATATTGTCACCAGTAAGCAGACTTTATGCGCATTCTTAGCTCCATTTTCATGTCAAGATTGTACGGAGGTCATGTCAACCAGATTTCCGAATGACAACTCGGACGCCAACGTTCGTTGCGAAGATCCAGCCCAGAGACTTTTTAGCGCACTCTCCTGGAGATGCTTCTGCCATTCGACCTCAGCCTGAATGAATGCACATAGCCTGCAGACCAAATCCATTGCGCCCAGTTTAGCACGGTAAAACCTTGAGCCAAGGTAAACAGAAGTGCAGATGCCTAATTATGTCCCATTAACGGACTCGCACCCGTAACATCTTTAGAAGTGCGACAGAAGCCTGCAGCAGTCGTCGTCAGGAGCCAATTAATCAACAGATAACAAGATGCAGCATCAGATGGTTTCTCCCGTTGTTCCCAACGCCGCGATTGTCCAACGAGCAGCGGGGAATCTTTGAAGCCCTGATGGATATTGCTCCAAATGTAACACGTTCAGTGTGTGTGGCTCGTGATTTTTCAAAGGAGCCCAATCCACCCCAAATGGTCCCAGCTCTCAAAAGGGTGAGAGTAATAAATCATTCTCCTCGGTGTGGCATCGAGAAATTGCGTTGACCTCTTCAGCATGTTTCTTTCATTGTCTTTTGATATTTGACTGGCATTGAGGAATGTTTAACCTGCGCTGATGGGTCAATGATTAGGCGCTAATTAGCAAAGTGGGGCTGGGTCCTGCACTGCCTGATGAAGTTGGGGCACGTGCGTCAAAGAAAATGTCATTTCCCTGGCAACATTTGCTTTGAGCTTTTTCACTCTGGTTTCCATCCCACTTTCAGGAGGTTTGAACCTCAATTGTCAGTTTTTATATTTTCCGTCCAAAACGGTGTTTGTCGACACCTGAGCGAAGTTCAAGTGCGGTTCAACCAAAATGCGCAGCACTGCACTCCACGTTATCACAACAATCTGATCTCAATGGTTCTGCACTCCGCCGCCACCAGCTATGTCGCTGCTGCATGGAGTTGCGTGAGCTACACTTATGGTCAACAACTACCTCGTGAGTGTCACCTTTTTGCTACTCATAATTTACTGGTGCACGATGTAGGTCATATCACGTTGCATATTCATATTGTCTGTGCTGTAACGATTGTTCTGCGTTCCGCAGGTACTTCTTCCGGATTTTATCTTTGACCCGGAGGCTTCATCCCACGATGGAGTCCGTCAGGACAATGGAACGCACTGCCAGCTGAGCTGACCCTTCCAGGTATCTCTCACTCTCGTAAAAACATCAGCACGCCACCCTGCATCAGGGTCCTTTCTCGAGATCAATTTCTTCGCACCGGAAGAGGAGAAAAGCTGGACCAGAAAAAGCGCAAAACAATCTCATATCTGCTACTCGAGGAAAGGTTTTGATGAATAATGTGGCCTGAAAAGGCTAATCAGGGTGAATTTCTGTGGGGCAAACACGGCTTATTGAGCCGTGAGGGTGAATTTCCAGCTCAATCAGGGCTCTATTCATATTGATATTGCGCTCTCCCCAATGTCCCTCAGTAAACAGAGAATAATGTTCTCGCTCTTGTGGGGCGCTGATACTCGGGCCTCAGTAATGCTTTTGAAGTGACGAAATTGAACAGTGGTCCCTCGGACCCAAATAAAATCCATTAAAATTTTGGTTATTCTTCAAAAAGGGGAACAGAGAAGAGCTTAGCTCTCCACAAACCAATCCATTTAATTGGTTTGCATTTTGGACCTTATGACACCGGGTCCAGGCATTCATTTCTCACAGGATGCTGCTCTGTAAGTGATATCAATGAAACTACCAATGCTTTCTTTACACATTGGCAAGCCAGCCAGAAAGGGCACATTGGTTACTTGCGCTCTGACAATTTCTGAAAGATGTAACTCTTTTCATACCACCCTGCTTTGTTGTGAGCCACTCTGTAAGTCAATGTTTGACTCCCCTTGGGCCTGAAAACGCTCACAGCACCACGCATGTATCTCTGGCAGTGTTTTGACGGGGGTATCCTGCTCTTTATTTCATGAACTTGAGTTAAATTACCTTGTTCACCCCTACCAAGCCATTGTTGGTCAATGTGAGTTCTATTAAAACCAGTTTAAAATGAATTAATGGTTCATTTGGTGATTCAAATGTGCTATCCCCTCCAATGTCACGTGTAAGCTGGCGACATCAGACTTTGATATCGCTACCATCAGAAATCCCCAAACAAGGTCAAGTACTTTCCCCCACAGACCAGCTAAAACCCCAAGTTAACCTGAGCTTGTTGCACAAATGCACCATTGAAACCTGCCAACAATAATTTCGGAGAGCTTGGGATTGGCTTTGAAGTAACTCCCAGAAAATAAGGTCCTTTGGGTGTGGAGATCACAGTGTGTGTTTTCGGTTAAGTCTCAAGAATTGTTTCGAAGGGCCTGAGGATTGAACATTTGTGGTGAGCTCATTCCCAGACCTCCTCACTCCTCTGCAGGGCATGGCGACTTCCAGCCTGTGGGTGCTCAAACCCAAACTTGGCACCAAGACACAACACTGACGGCTCACCAGTTTCAGATCCTTAATTTGCTGAGGTTTTGAATTCCAGTCTCATAATTACACGAACAAGGTCATTTCATTAACTTTTCGAAGTTTGTTTTCCGTGGGAAAACGTGCCAACGGACACCAAGAACAACGCATTGTGAGTTTTACATGCCAAGTACTTTGTTAATTTCTGTTACTTCAGGTGACAGGCACAAAGGGATGTGCGTTGTTGTCTTCGCTGTTGTGAATCTACTGGATCTGGAAAACGAGGGAATCAGCATGCCTTGGAAAGAGCAGGAGTAAACGAGTAAATAAATCACAGGCAGCCCTCAGATACCTTGGCTGATTTTATTAGGTTTTGGCAGCAAACGGAGTGAAAAGGTCAGGTGGAGGAGAAACAGTGGACTTGTATTTGGCTTGGAGAACTCCCATCTCCTAGTGTTGAGCTCCTTTCCTCAAACGGCAATGACACTGACCCTTGAACCCGTTGGAAGCACCATCCAGGGGGCGGAGTCTTGCTGCTCACAAGATATTCATGTTTATAATTCATCTCCAGCAACCTGCCAATGGCAGTCTCGCAGCCGCTTATGATTGGCTTTTGGGCCATGTGTGCGGAACTTCACTTAATGTGCTGCGACGATGCGAGTTGCATGTACCCAGCACCACATGCATAGATAAGATATCCCCCTAAAACGTAATTCAGCCTCCTGTACAGTGAGGCGTTGCCCATTAGGGCCCCTGTGTTCTACACACTGTCCTGGGCGAATTAGAGGCTTGTAGACATTGGTTGACGTGGGATACCAAACTTTCGCTGCATGTAATGTTCAGCTTGTACACATGACCAGCTCCAACCAAATTGATTAACCATTGAAGACACCTCGTAGAGGGAGCGACACACACGCTCTCACGCAGACACTGTGGCAAATCCACGTTTTGATGCAGATTCCGCAGATTTGACAAAACGTCGTTGCCGCGCATGCTGCTCGTCGATTGGGCCACGAATCCCTGGCTGTTGTGAGTTGCCTGGTGATAATGCAATGCGCAGCTATATAATTTTGACATCTGTTGTCAGAAGTTGTTATTGGACTGTGCCAGCATCTTTGCCGATGCTGTTGTAAAAGAAGATCACAACACTCCAGTGCGTTACAACGAGAAACAAGGAAGACAGCACCTCAACAAAAAGGCATCGCACTCACTGAGACTGATTCATTCATATGCGCAGGCGTATGGTGTGTGTGCAGCCATAGCTCCGAGTGCTGGGGGATCTGAGGCTTGTTCAACAACAGTGGTGTGCCTTGTACGACACAGGAATACAGCACAACACAGTGAACCAGGACTTGTTTAGTTGGCGCAGAAGACAGAAGACTACACACGTAGGGGCGGTTGTTGCTGCCTGTGCTTTGCTGCTGGAGAGATAGATCTGCCCGAGGGCTGCTATGCAAAAGATGTCCTTCCCACAGCTGGGAGGCTACGGCCTGGCTTCTGTCGGAGGGGCTCCCTCGGCGCTGCCTGCTGCTGCTGCGCCGCCGCACCCGCCGCACCCGCCGCCCAGCTCCCAGGTGAGGCTCGCTTCGCTTTCATCAATACAACTCTTCGACTCTTTTTCGCTACTTTACAGTCGCGATGCACGAAACGTAGATCAGTGTGCAATGTAAGGCACGTCTTAATTGATCAATGCAATTCTAGAAAGTAAACAATAGAAGTTCAGATGTACATTTCTTGACTGTCGTGCTTCACGGGGTTTCTGGTGGTTGCGTTGTTGCCCGACGTTTGCCCCACGTAAAACGCAGTAAACGAGGCCGATCAAAATGCAACCTGGAGAGACAATACACACGTGAACAGCTTCGCTCCTCTTGCTCTTCCATTCCCTCTGTCTTTTCCAGCTTGACATCTGAGAAAAGGAAATTAATTAGGGGGGTTTAGAAGTATGAATCAAAACCCGTATCATTAAGCTGAAGTGAACATGCAAAGTTGCTGCTGTGAGATTGATTCTGTGCATGTAGCGCGGCGCAGCCACATCACTTAGAGCCGAGTGACAAAGAAAGCGTCTCAATGGGGCTCATAAAGATAGTTTTAGATCATTTAGTCAGGACAGAATAAACTGCAGTGCTCATTGCCTGCAGTGATTGCCTTCAGTCATGATCACTGGCGGACACTCAGTTGAAAGGTGCCCTTGCCCGAGGAAGGATCGACGCGCAAAAAAGAAGTTCTCAGTTGCACTGGAGGAGAAAGCGAGAAAAAAGAAACTGTGGTTGAACTGATGAGTCACTGGTCAATGAGGAATATCGACCACGGCGGAGTCATTATTCACCGCATGATCATTGCCTCCTGATCGGCGATCCGACCGCGCGGCGGGGCAGCGAATCCCGGGAGTTGAGCGCGCGGATTATCTGCCGCGATTCCTCGCACGTCATTGCTGCTCGAACCGTTTAATCCGCCATCGCCCGCAATCAATCTGCGGTTTAGGACTTGATCATATACGAGTATGTAAGGGCCTTTCGGAAGGTTCGTGTTTGAAAAACGGATCTTCTGGTGGGATAATCAGTGATCACGTTGGTGAGGTAAGTGGCTTTATTGATAACTGGCTGTGAGGTTGTGTTGATTCTTCGTCTCGAGGTGTCATAATCCACCAGAGTTTGACACTTTTGATGACCAGTGCCTTGGATGCTTTGTATGCAGTTGTGATAAATAAAAACACAACCGAGAAAGTTATGTTCTGAAGCAACAGAGTGAAAGGCAAGCACACTGGCTGGGCTTCTGACATTTTGTGTGAGACGAGAAACCACTGTCCAGAATGGTTTGGTAGTGTTCTAACACCTCCAGCCAAAAGGAAACATGACTCCCCCTCTGCCCGACAAAACAGGAAAAACAACCAACATGTAATTTTCACTCCGCAGTTGCTGATGGCCTCCACGTCGACTTCTACGTCACCCACGTCGTCGACCTCTGCCAGCGGGAAGCCCCCCGGAGGGCTGGGGGAGCCGCCCTCCGCCTCCGGGCAGACCCTGCTCGACTACCCGGCCGGGCTGCTCGCTGCGTACCCGCGCATGGCCGGCTTGACGAGCGCGGCGGCCGAGGCGACGGCCGCCGGAGTCTACGGCTCGTACGCGGCAGCTGCGGCGGCGCAGAGCTACCTGCCCACGCTGTCCACCGACCCATCGGTCCTCTACGGCTCTCTGGCGGTAAGCTCGCACATTACTTGGCTTCCGCACGGAGTAGCTACTGCGTACGCGCTTCTCGGCAGAGAAAACATACACCAAACATATGCTTTCTTTTAACCTCCTTTGAGCGGATACATTTCTTTTCTTCTGTGAAGCAAATTCCAGACTGTAACTAATTAGACTTGCCGTGAAACCTGCAATTGTTGAGGCCAAAATTTCGGCGATGCAGGAGAACAAAATGCGAGAATGGCTCAAAATATTGATAGTGTCAACAAAGTTATTTCGTGACAGAATTAATTTTGTTACGCTTTGTTCTGACATGCTGGTTCACAGAAATCTTTCGCACTCAATATTTTTGCAATTTCTGCAAATGGCCATGTTGTTTTCACAAAAATTAGGAGCTGGCCTTTCACAAAGCAGTTCATTTCGCCCGTTTCTGAAACTTCAGGAAACATCAAATTTTCCTTGAGTTGAACCTTGCGTGTTAAAATTCTCCGCACTCGTTAACATGGCTCTGAGCACAAAGTGTACCCGTTCCAAAGGTGTTCTTATGAAATTTGTAGTCTTTAGAGACACCTTCGACAAAAATTGAAGGATTAATGTGAGTAGCGCACGCACCCGGGGCGAAAGCTGCGTGGCCTTTGGGTGCGCACTTGAAGTGGGGAGGAGACGAATGTAAGAAGACAAAGATCCCATGTCACCCGGCCCCGTTTCAAATCATGATCCAGCCAGAAAATATAGACCTTGGGGGACTTGTAATTAGCCCTCACTTTGCCTTCATTGTGGCCAGGGAGGAATGAAGGATTCTGCTATCGCATGTTTGCACAACTTGGATACGCCGAGAAAAAATAATTACGGTGGCGCAGGGAGGTTACGGGAGGGAGTGGGCCCTGGCTCGACAGTTATCTTCATTAGGGCCGGGCGCCCTTCCTCAGAGCTTTAATTATCGCGCTGCTTCAAGCCCTGTTATTTCCGTGCCCTCAAATTTTCAACTCCGATAAAGCTGCTTGGCCCGCTTTCATGCCAGAAAATCCCCATTTTAACCTCGGCGATCTTTTTTATTCTCAATAAGAATAATGACAAATGGATTTTTTCTTTCTTGTGATGCAGAACTCGCCGTACGATCTGAAGGACAGCGCGGAAGCGTGGCGCAACCTGCAGGCGCAGACGGCCGCCTACTACTCGTACGACCCGACCATGATGGCGTATCCCTACAACGGGTGCGTACAAACACACGACTGTTCAGTGAAAAGCAACAACAGTTTTCAAAATCCCAGCAGAATTGTCTGACAAAAACAAATGTCAGAACAGCATGGGAATGACAAAGGACAGAGAGCTCTCGAGTTTGAATTTTCTTTGCGTGCTGACTCGCATTCTAGCGGCAAATCTTCTGGTCAAATCAATTAAATTCAGCTAATTTTTCGTCACGAAAGTACTCCATTTGGGCCTCGCAGTTTAGTAAAATGCCGAATAATAAAGACTTGTCACGGAAAGTTGATGTACACTGGCGCACATAATGCGGCCCCAACAAATCAATGCCATTCTGACACTTCGCTACAAAAATATTTTGCCGGTCAAAATTTGTTGAGAGAATTAAACGCCTTTCACAAGATGCTGATTTTTTTCTTTGTCCAAAAGAGCAATATTTTCCTTTACTCTTTCGTTCAATTAAAATATGTAAATCGAAAACTTTGATGTAAGTATCATCGAATCACAAGTGTCAATTTCCCGTTTCGCCTTTGTTGCATCACCACCTTCACGTCTTGTAATCAATTTCCAATCCACCAGCAGAAACTCGAAGCCAGATTGAGTGTTTTTCCTTCTTCATGCAGCTATGGGTTTGACTTCAATGCCGCGCGAAGGAAAAACGCAACCAAGGAGAATACAGGAACTCTCAAAGCTTGGTTGAACGAACACAGGAAGAACCCATACCCAACCAAGGGAGAGAAGATCATGCTGGCCATCATCACCAAAATGACTCTGACTCAAGTCTCCACCTGGTTTGCAAATGCTCGGAGAAGACTGAAGAAAGAGAACAAAATGACTTGGACCCCGAAAAATGGCTCTCGAGATTCAGATGATGATGACGATGATGACGAAGACAAGTGCGACGGAGACAGAAACGCAGACTCGACCGGCGCGCCGGACAACAACAACAGTCCGAACAAGTCGGGCGAGTCGCACGACGTAGACGTGGACGGAGACGTGGACGTGGAGAGCGTGCGTGACTCGAACCCGGCTCTCGCGCCGCCGCCGCCTCACAAACACGAGGAGCTGCTCTCGGACGGAGAGGAGGAGATCGACGCTGGTGAGTCTCGACAACACTCGCTCTCGCCTCATTCGAACCGAACCGGATCTTCGGTCAAATGATGGCCTGAGAGAAAAGCGCCATTTTCACAAGCGACTCTGCACAATTGGGGACAATTCTGCCCAACCAAGATCTGCGCTTCTTTGTGTTGAACACGAAACAAAGGAATTGCGTGCAAAAATATGGGGTGCAGTTGTCATTTTATTGTCTTGGAATTCCTTTGCATTTCGCTTGGTTATCAGGAGAGCACAAAACGGGTGTGAGTTTCAGTGCAGAAAACCATTCAAATCCATCGTGCGGCGATGCTATCGGAGGTGGGAACACCTCTTGCCCCCCAATATTCTCGAGATGGTGGCTCGTGTCGTTTGATTGTAAATCAGAAGGTTGGTCAGGGCTTTTTCCAAACATGTTCTTCTCCGTATCTTTTTGTGAAAATTCAACGCGAGACACATGCTTCTGATTTATTCCTGATTCGGGTGTTATCTCCATTTCACCGTAATGGATTGGGGTTACAACCCTGGTACTTAATGTCCGTCAAGGGTTAACATTAATAGCTTTAACATCGGAGGGAATAAATCAGAACTGGAGACAGGAATTGGGTGGTCAAGAACGCACCCGAGACTCTTTCAAACAGCAGAAAGCGAGCTTTAGAAGAGGCAAATAATGCAATGCATATTTATCGCTCCTCGGTAACCTGAATCATTCCGTTCAGACTCGAGTGAGTCTTGCGAGGAAGAAACCAGGATTGTATTTTTGATGAATTTGGTGTCATCTTTCTGTCCTGCTGAGTAGTTGGAGACTATGGCAAGTGTCTACAAATCCACAAACTCGGCTACATTCGTTTACATTTGCAGACATCCAGGCCAACAAATGAGATCACAGAGTCTCTTGGAAGGTCTTTCAAGGTCCACAGGTTCCTTTTGCAGGTTTTAGTGGGTGTTTACACTTGCAAAAAAGTTGCAAGTCTATCGTCTCACGTCGTCGGAAACAGTCAATGTTTGTCAGGGTCTGTATGTGGTCCATTGTGTGTGCCAGGCGTGTCGGGTTTCACTGGTTTTGATGCAAATAGTTGCCGTGGACAGGTGTAACACATACAAGACTTCACCGTGAGTGCTGATGGCTTAAAGCACGGTTCAATTTGAAAGCACTGAGCTCTCAAACTCACCTTCAATGCATTTCCTATGATGCCGTCGACAAGATATGAAATTGATGTTTCTTTGGAGGCGAACACGGCGCGATGGTCGCGAGGCCTCCTGCCGTTCGCTGGAGACCTCCGCACAGCAGCAATTGGCTGATTTATTTCAACGAGGTGTCGAAAACGTGATTAATGAAACAAAAAGGTACCTGAGCTGCATGTACTTATTTCCAGTACAAAGCGATGCCCACAAAAACCAAGTATAAATATTTTATTTTGCTGCCCCCCTCGGTGGAGGTAACAAGCTCGTGCTCGACCTCGGCGTGAGTCACTGATTCCGGCTGAAACTTTACAAGCTAAGACAGGTAAAGACCTCCTTGAAGCAGAAGAAGCAAAGCAAACGAAGCAATATTTTCACGAGGATAAACAGTAGCTTTTGATGAACTGTACAGGTGCCTTGCGAATGATTGAGCATCACGAATTGTGTTGCAGAAGAAAGTGAGAAATTAGTGTATCTATGCAGGTAGCGAGGTTGGCAACTTGTACAACAGGGTGTTAACTTGGCATAGCGATGTGACGAGTTTGGCCTGCGATGCTTCGTTCAGGCAGAAGGCGAGTAATGCTGGCGGACAAGCAACAGACACAGGCCGCGAGAGACTGACAGCGAGACGCAACTGCCGCGCTCAATTACGATACTCATCCCGGATCAATGAAGCTCCAGCTACAACAAATTATCTCTGCTCTATAATCCAGTTACGGTGCCAACAGGCCGCATCGGGCGAGTTCCACGCAGAATCTCGCAGTGGCCCGAGGAATTGCTTTTGAAACGCCTTCGTTACGTTCGTAACGACGGTGAAAGTCCAGGATGTGGATTCAAATTTCCAAATGTTCAGATCGTGTCTGAGGTGGAACTGAAACACACCCGGCACCAAAGTATTGTGCTCAATACTGAGTGGTCCAGATTAATTTTGGTACAGTTGGAAATTTTCTTGTCCTGGTCAAGCTGGTCAACAACACCAACCTCACTGATGCAAACCATAGATTTGTCTTTGGAGAAACGAGAAAAAAGTCCAGCAGTCCGAACAATTTTCTTCCATTTGACTTCTCAAGAGAAACATTTCATTGGTGTCTTCAAACTCTGTTTTTTGTGATCTGAAAATGTGAACAGGAAAACGTGAATTACCACTTGTCAGAAACCATTGCCCAATGAGTCAGTCCAACCCAATGTCTTTATTCTGTGTGTTGCAGGCAGCGTGAGCGACCTGGACCCGAGTCACGAGCGGCACGGCGGGGTCGGCGGCTCCGGCCACCCGGAGCGGCAGCGCCTCACGAGTCCGCCGTCCAGCTCGGGGTCTCCGCCGCCGTGCGCCCCGATCCCGTTCCGTCCACCAGGGGGCCCGCCCTCTGCGCACGTCCTGACCGGCGGCGCACACCGACCCTCGCCTCCTTCGACCAGCGCCTCGGCCTCGTCGTCTGGAGGCGGCGATGCGTCCGTCAAACCACGCATCTGGAGTTTGGCTGATGTTGTGGCCTCCAGTAACCCACACAGCAGACTGTCTCCACCTGGCAACGCGGCCGCATCGCTGCCACACAGTGCTTTTGGAACTCCAACAGGACTTCGGCCGCAGAGCCACCCTCATCACAGCGTGGGACCCATACCTGGGTCACCACTGCGTCCCTGGGTGCACCAGGGTTCATCTCCATACAGCATACACGGTACCAGTGCCACACAAACACTAGCAGGCTTCGCTCCACACCCGTACGGACTCGCAGCAGTGAGGGCGGCAGCCTCCGTAGCGGGGCACCTGCCTCCCGGTTCGGTGGTGTCGAGCAGCCCGCATAGCGTGATGCCTGCCGGTTCCCCAGCCATCCCCTCGCTCTCCAGACTTCCCGTCAACGTGCCGGCGCCGCTTCTGCCGCACCACAGAGACGGACAGCGCATGCTGAACGGACTCATGTCCAGATCAGGTGAGATACTTGTACATAGACTATTTTCTCAGAGGCCGGCCTCGCCAAAGTCTGGAATTTAGCGTTAGCTTCGTCTGGAAGTGTCTGCATGTTTGAAAATAAAGAGCAGAGAGAGAGAGAGAGAGAGAGAGAGAGAGAGAGAGAGAGAGAGAGAGAGAGAGAGAGAGAGATTTCAGCGAGAAACAGTGGCAAACAAGCGACCGAGTCCTCACTTTTTGTGAGCAAGCTTGAAATTTGAGAACAAATGAAGCTCTGAAAACCAACACTGCTGTTTTTGTTGCGTAAATTTTGTTCTATATCATTAGTTAGCAAAGCTCATAATTTACAAAAATAATTGTTTCCCGGGGGACGACATGTTGGATCATTGTTTGAACACTGCAGTTTTTATCACAGCGCCGCCAACATGCGTTTCAAACAGATTTTAATGCGGAAAATTGCCCAGCTTCGTTCAATGAGATAGGGCCCCTGGAAAAAAAATGAGAGATAAACTGGGAAATATAATAAGCGGATGATTATTGGACTGATAAAATTACAGATGGGTCAAACCGTAGCGTGACCCTGAGAGCGGATACAGACGGCAGGGCGGGCAGCGATACGGCGCGGTCGTCCCCCGGGACGGGCCGCGCCGCTATTAGTAGTGCTTGATGAAATCCAGACAACTGCGCTGCTTATTTATTTACCAACATTTGTGCGATGAAATCCACAAGATAAACGATCTGGCTCTCAGTTAATGTCGTAATTGCAGTGAAATTTTCCTGTGGTCAGTGCCAAAATGGGTGACACCCGTGACAGGGGACTTCTTGGTGGAAGGAATCTCGACACACGTCCATACGAAGTTGTCGGAAAGAACCTCTGCTCATCATCAATGTGTTCTGCATTGCAGTGAATGAAAAGTCATCCAGCAACCAAACTAGTTCACCTGGCAGTACGCATGACTCGAGAACGGCTTTCACTCCTGTAGTCAAAAGGTGAGGAGAAGCATTCATTCCCTTCCAGTTCCCGCACGAACGCGCTCAGCTTCCAGTGTTTCAATTGAGCCCCACTGAACATCTTGCACACGGATTTTAAACCACAGGTCAGTGGCTAATCTGCCTGCAAAAAGAAGGGGCGTTTATTTCATTAGGATTATGTTCACACCCACTTAATGACTATTTGGTAATGCGCAATAAATTCGGCGACTTTTGCAGTTGATAAAATTCCTGCGCAGACTCGTAGTGGGCTGCCCAGCAACCAAACTCCAGTTACTATCGAATCCTTTCATTTCTTCTTTCATTTCAGAAATTTGAACGAGCCGTTGAAAGTGTGATTGACAAGCAAAGTATTTGTTCACTCATCGCAGTGTAATTGACAAGAGACATGGTGTCCGAACCTGGAACAGTTTTGACCGTCACTGGTCAAGCCGCGGTCACTTTACACTGGGCAACTTCCGCTCCACGTTTCCATTTCAAAGTTGCAAAGTGACTTTTGCCTTTGTTGGCACCTTCTTTTTCATACAGTCTGAAGAGGAAATTGCAGAAGGACAAGAAAGGAACCCATTTTTTTGTTTCGCCGGTGTAAATAATAAATTGAAGTTTGCACGTTCGTCCAAAATCTGTGAGTCTCAAAAATAGCAGGTTCGTTCGTGCTGTGGTGATAAGCATGAGCACATTTTAGAATTCAAAGTTTTCACTGTTGTCTGCAATGTGTGCATAATACATTGTGCATAATATTCCATAGCTCTCATAATTTGCATATTGTTGGCAAAGCATTTTCAGTTTCATATCAGCCCTTTGTGAGTGAATTAAACTTCGGTTTGTGACTAAATTTCTGGGTGTTGCAATGAAGAAAACTTCAACGCCAAAGTGTCAGTCTTTTCATTGTGTCAATCAAGTCAAGAAAGAAAATACAGGTTCATCGTGTACATTAATGTGGTAGAGTAATTTTTCAACGAACTTATGCAGGGTATTCTTGCGTGTGCTAAAATTTAATTTCACACTGTTGACGAATGCGTGTACAGATGATGAGAATCCTGAACAGTTTTTGTTCTCTCATTTCAGCATAGAGAATGTTCTGAACATTTAACTTGATACAGTCAATAAAAATGACAACACAACGCTGCTCAGTTTGTTGAAATCGACTGACAACACGCGTGGAGCGAAGCTGCGTCTTACGAAATTCAACTGGGCTTGCGACAGGATTTTCAACCGTGACTGAGATTGACTCAAAATGAGAATTCGGACCTCCCGTGCAAACACCGCTGAGGAAGAAGCTTCTGAGACAAGAAGATATTCGCACAAAACGTGCATATTGTGCATAGTCAAGCACAGTAGTGCATGAGCAAACGCGCTTTGAGCCTCTCGAAGTATACATTACTCCTTTATAACTTTAATGGCGTTGCCTACGAAGTGGTAATCCATTACGACGTCTTAGATATTGTCTAGGTGTTGAAATAGTTGGTCAGGTAAGACCGAGTAATCTCACCAGATTCCATTTCGATTCAACGCTCGCGTCGGCTCTCTTGAAAGTTCGACTCCGAAGAGGTTTTCTGCCTCCGCGCATCTCCCACTGTGACAATGATTACAGTCTTGCGAACTTATCTGGTGTCGGAATCAACTTTTGCGCATTAAGACCAATCAGTGGTTTTTAATGACTGACAATAGTGCATCCGTAATTGTTTGGTCCAACAATCAAACTCTGTTTCTGCTCGCCATGGACTTCAAACAGTATCTTCTCGAAGGAGGCGCAGACATTGTGTTTCGTGAGTGTTTCGTGAGTTGAACTTCTCAGCATGGGAGAAACATTTTTTGTCCTTTGGTGCCTTTGAGCCTCGGTGCCTTCCATGTGTGGCACAGTGCAGAGAAAGGAATCAAATCATTCGGAGCAAGATTTGCTGAAAGTGAGACACCTTGTCCGTCAGTGAAGAGGGAAGGTTTTTTCATGTCTGCATGGAGCTACATTTTTCAAATGCAGACGCCAGCAAATACCCCAGATGTTCACGAGACACCAAGACACCTTGCGTCTAAATTTTGGTAAAAGGCTTTCCAGCCGTTCACAGATAAATCACCGAGATAACCAGATGCGGACTTGGACAGGCTTACACACTTCCCATTCAAGTGAAAGTTTAAAAGTACGAGCAGAGTGCTCCATAATGTAATGAGCTTCAAGAGACTGCAAGGGATGGGGAAAGCACCAGAGAAATGAGGGACAAATGGATGTAATTTTCGGTATTATCCTGCAGAAAATTTTACACTTGCAAGTCAAATCAAAAGTGAGCTCGAGGGGTTTTGAAGCATTAGTCTCTGGCTTTATTACGCGTGTCGGATGCTGGTTAAAAGTAGTCTACACAGGGAAGCAATGTTCATTACCCCACACAACAAGCACAAAAGTGGTAAATTAGCCGCTCATTAAGGGACTCCTTTTGTGGGAGATTTTCAGCAACTGGAAGCAAGCAATCATGATGTTTACTGATCTTCAGAGTACAGGAATTATTTCATCTCAAATGACAAGCTTAAGAGCATTTTGGCGTTGCTTGTGAGGAGAAAATTTCCCTTGGCGCAATAAAAAGAATTCCTCAGTGTCCCTCCACATCAGTGTGCAGAAGTTCACTTGAACTGAAAGCAGCACTTGTACGTTGTGCAGACAAGTTGTATTCTGAGGTCGAAACCCCAGGACAGCAGAGATGCTTGACATCAAATGTGGAAACAAAACCAGCCAAGACAACTGCGGGTTGCCACAAAAGGGTTCTGAGAAAAACTTCCTGCTGGTGACAAACACACATGTTGCAAGCGCCACGTTTTCGCAAAAAAAGCAGTGTAATCAGTCTGGCAATATTTTTGCTGTGATTCCACTGAGCCGATGAAAGAGAGAAGTGCTGTTGTGCCCCAGAGAGGTATCATTTCGTTCTGCAGTAAGCCTAATGCTGCATGAAAAGCCAGGGCTTGCTAAAACAGTTTGTGGCCCACCAGGGGAAACCAAAGATGACTGTGTACACTTTCAAATACAGACCACGATATTTCTCCCTTTTCAGTGAAATATTGCTCCAGGCGTCTCTGGGTGCATCGCACTGTTAGCACACCCCAGGGCCTCACCAACCGCAACCACCAACCAGCACTTCCAAATACAAAACGTTCACCCTGAGCGAGTTGCGATGACGTATTAGCTGGCTATAGTGACAGACAACAGTTGCATTTTCTTGCTGTTACTCTGTTTGCTTTAGGTGCAGTGAATCTGCTTCGAAAATGTGCCAGTTAAAATGAGCATTTGCTATTTCCAAAGGATTCCATTGTAAAAATGTAGGAATGTAGGAATCTCAGTATTTTTAATTTCCTGAAACACATTTCAAACGCGGGCTTCAAGTGAGCTGTTTGTTGTGCAAAGTTTTGTTTTGTTAGTTTTCATGGGAGAGGAATTCCTTCAAAAAAGGCGAAGTTGGAAATGCAATTTCTATCTGTGTTTTCTGAGAATTCTCCTATTGTTAAATGAGAGCCTGCTAAGAGTTCTGGATTCAACAATGGTTGCGCTTTCGGTCCGGGGTGGGTTGTCTCGGTTTGCTCCCTGGGACTGTGAGTCCTTTGAATGCACTCTTCAAATGGCCTCATCTCCAAAGCTTCACGTTTCAGCTGGATCAAGCGAATGCTCTTCCTTGGTCTGCCCGTTTCAAACGTTTCAGTGTGCCCAAAGATACGTGCGCTCGTGGTGCTCTCCAAAGTTTAAAAATTGAAAGTGGTGATGGTCGCGTGAAGCAAAATGTGCACGACACTTTTGTCAGATGAGTCTCGAAGGAAGACTGTTTTCGGCCAGGTCGACCCTGGAACGTGCAGGATATGATCCATCATCTGCCGGATATTTGCACGTTCGCATTCTTGCCCTGCTGAACAGGTTTAGCACAAGTTCAAAACACACCAGACCAAAGGGGATGAATACTTTGATGTCAATGTTCAATATCTCAGGCGTATTGCATGGTGTCTTTTTGTGTGTAAAATCTCTTTCGGTGAAACCTGTATGCGTTCGTGTACTCACGTTCTCTTTCCAATTCAATTTTTCGGATTTTAGTTTTAGAATTGTCAATTGTTAAGTCAAGGAATACTTCGTGCTCTTGCAGTTTGAAGGCAAACAACCGCTCACCCAGAAAAGAAACTGCATGTCAGTCCTTTACCTGTCTTCAACTGTACATGAACACGGAAGAGCCAGCGAGGCTGTGTGGAGAAAGTCGCAGGCAAAGTGTCGCGTTCAAGCCCCCTTCCTCTCCCTCCCCCCAATCGACGTGGGTCACAGTCCGCCGCAGATGTTTTGCTGCTCCTACCTTGTCAACAGCAGAACAACTGAATCTGCGTCCAGTGGATTGGATTTCTAATTCTCCTGAGGATAACCAATTTCTTCCCTTTGTGAAGCTGACAAAAAGTTTTACTCGAGCATGTGTGGTAACTTTTCCGCATTTGACAATGAAACTTAACCACTCTTATCTTTATAATTGCACTCATTTACGTCTTCAACATTTCCAAACCACAAATATCCGAGCTCCTGGAACTTTGACTCGTGTCACCAAAGCATCAACTGTCTGTGATATGCCAAGTCTCAAGGGAAGTGCTGACACCCGCATCAGCGAGCGTTCTTGCACTGCCATTGCAAGACACTGTCTTTCATTCCATCAATGCAAGGGAACGAGTGATCAGTTTGGCTCTTCATGGGATCTGTGTTGGATTGAGTCCTATTTCGTTTCAGAAGTGTGGAATTATAAGATGGTATCTGGTCGTGATTTTGTCCTTCAGGAAGACGAAGGGCGACACTTTTTCAAGTGTTCGTTGACATAAACCGAGTTGACTGGTGCACAACAGCAGTGAGTGTTTTCCATGACTCCAACACGGTTCACCAATGTTCGTCAGGTGCAAAATGGTTGGGAAGAACAAGTTGTCGGCTTCAGGGACAAGAGGATCTGTCGCCCACACCAGTACACCTGTCCGTCAGAATACACTTTTTGCACACCACAGTGTGTGCGTCCGTTCGCGGTGGTATGTGTGGCTCAACATTGTGAGATTGGCGAGAAGAAGTCCACCAGACCAGATTTCCATCTTCGAGCGTGTTGGCGACGGCAAACTGAAAAAAATAGCTCCATGGAGCTCACGGTGATTTGAGGAAATTTCAGTTGCTCTGATTTGGCTTGCTCTGATTTGGGTCACTTTTCTTGTCAAAATTCTTACTTTTTTCACTCAATATTCACAACTTGGGAACTCATTTAGTACACACCCAAATGGAACAAATTCAACCAAATGGAATGTTTACACATTGTGTCATAATAATATCTACATATCAACCAAAAGAATTGCCCAGTATCCATTTTTAAATTTTCTATTAAAAATGACTTTTTAACCCAAACT
>JAAUXT010049802.1_pt1 | contig 20359 bp, 22 predicted proteins | sample 7278171 | NCBI WGS metagenome assembly JAAUXT01 (sample SAMN14350112, study PRJNA611818) | marine sediment metagenome | isolation source: surface marine sediment (1.8m) | place: French Polynesia: Moorea | collected 2018-08 | reverse complement strand
TGAGGGACCCCCCCGCCCCCCACCCCCCTGTTTCGGACTTAGAAAAATTTTGGGTCTCCTGGTCATCTGGTTGAACTTACCAGCCTTCCCCGTGGCTTCCGTCAGCTGAAGGTAGCGTTAGATGCAGAGGTTCCCGTGGACTGGGTTTTCGTGAGTCTTCCAGCAAATCATCCACCAAGTTTTCCACCGCCACATCTCTGAAAATGGGGCAAATGACAGACAGATTCACAGAGTTTTCTGCTTGTCTTTCTTTTGCGTGACAGATCAATTGAAAGTTTTTTTTTCTCTTTCCATCAAACGATCCAGCCACACCTTTTGTTTCCTCTTCAACACTTCCGGCAAACGTAAAACCAACAAAAACACTTAGCAATTTTACAAACACCTTTCCATTGAAGTTCACAATCCAGCAAAATCTTGGCGACTGTATCCAAGTGACTGAGAACTGTCCTTGAAACTGCACCTCACACAAGACGAAGGAGCCTTCGTCATGCAATTGTACGAAGGAGAAATCAATAGAACTCCCAACACGCGCGCAGTCACTGAATCCAGTCAATACCACCGGCCGCCAATCAAATTTTCATACCAACAATTACCAAGATGACAATCACTGAAAGAGGCCATTCACTTTCTCAAGGGCTGGTTGCAAACGATTAGGACTTCGCCACGCAACGAGCCGGAGTCGACTCCCAGCGGAACAATTGATGTTCAACAGAACAAGAGAAGGTCAATACGGTCAATACGCACAACGAGGCGCGGACGGAGAACCCGATCTCAATCGATCCCTTCAAATGATCAATGTTTTCAACAGGAAGAGCATCGTTTGCGCCACTTCCGAGAAACAGCATTTTGCAAAGAAGTGCGAACTGTGACTCAGACTGAAACGGTGAAACAACTTCACAGAAAAGTGCAATTGCAGCAAAAGCGCCATTTTGTCTGCGCACACCTGGGTGTGTTTTTTTTACCTTTGATCCTGCTGGCTGCTGGTCTCCGCATCGAAGAAATAAGTGAAGTCGGGTGAGGCCCTCGGGGCGAGTGGTGGCATCTCAATCCGCTCTCTCTCCATTTCTGCCAATGTATCGATGAAGTGTGTGTGACAATCCAAAAATATGATTATTTCCGTGGCTGCAATCGATGAAAATTTTGCTTTGTGTTTGGTTTGCCTGTTTACTCAATCCTGCAGCGGCAACAAAAGGAAATCGAGGACTCAATGAACGGCGCCAGTGATGCCGTTGGCCTGAGTTGTCACAAAAATATACAACGAAACCAACCCAGACAACTTGGAGAAACAATGTGAAAGCAAACATTTTTTTGCCGTCTTTTTGGAGCAAGTGTCAAAACGACATCGCCAGGTCAGCTTCGCTGGATCAGAAAACTTTTTGGAACGAATTATGTCACCTGCTGCAGCCAGCGCGTCCAGCTCGGACGCGGCGACATCTGTCGGCGGCTGTTGAGTCGTGGGTCCCCCTGGTGCGGCGGTCCACCCGCTGCCCGCGCTCCCAACGCCCACACCCCCTGGTGGTCTCTCCGCTGCCTCGTAGTGCGCACCCTTCACTGCAGACGATTGAAAGATAGTGTGACACCCATTGGTACAGAATGAGCCTCGGGCAGCCATCGTCGACACATAGTTTCTGAAAGGAGTGAGTACCAGTTCAGAATATTCGGACACCAACTGGTGATTCTAACACACGCATTTTTGTCTGTCGCCAAACGGCACTTTAACATTCACGTTCAAAGAAGCCACTTTATATGTGGGGCGTAAATGTCGAGACACAAATCCTTTTCAACAACAAAATTTTTGACCTTCGGTTGGAATCATTCGCGCACGAAATGCCTGTTCACCTGCAAACGGAGACTTAGCTGGTTGCAGCGCACTCTGTGGTCTGGGTGGTTTCTTCAATGCTGCTATCGCACTGTGCGGTCGAGGTTTGGACGAAAAGCGCGCGCTGCTGTTGACCTGCGCGCTCCATGGTCTGCTTTGGCGCGACTTGGTCACCCTGTTGACACACACAGTGGGTGTGTTCGATTTGCAAGTGCGGCAAGCCGCCGGCGAAGTCACGCGACTTCGCCCCTGGGTTGGAGATTGGGCGAAATCAGTCATTTCGGCCCAGTCGGTTGGCCGCACGAGTGAATCGAACGCGCCCAATGATCAGATTCTCGCGCGTCTCATGCGAGGAACATAATGCTGACACTCCTGACCACAATTCAACACGCGAGTGAAATCCTTTGGAACAAGGATCCTTCAACTCAGGTCTGCAAAGGGGTGCGCAAAAGTGCGTGCAGTTCTGTTGGAACATGTGATCAACAACAAGTGCAGACAGACACAGAAAGCTGTTGTCTCACAGAGGCTGAGTCCCGTTCACGTCAGTTGTTCCTGCAAGTCGCGATCCTGAAGAGTTTCCGCCTCCTGCCTTCAGACTTGTGACGTCAGTCAGGCCCAAGTTGTAGACTCGAGCCTTGACGTTGTCCAGCTGAGTCACCGATACTCCTGAAGACTTCGTCCAACCCTTGAAAACAAAATAACAAGAGATATTGTTTTTCTCTCAAGTTCAAACAAGTTCTGCTCGGAACACGAGGGTCACCCAGCAAGTTCGCGACGTGACAGGTTTAAACGGTGGAAATGATTTGATGTGCACAAAGCACTGTTTCTGATCTAAAGAATGCTGAGGTGCGAAGCACACTGACTGAAGGCTTACAAGTATCAACTGCTATGATATATGACCGGACGACAGACTCGTGGACGGCCAACTTGTTGGACGACCCTCGTACATCTTTTCCACAAAATCCGACGCCAGAATAAAACAAGCAAACACAAATCACCCGATTGGCTGGTTGTCGGTCTGTTTTCTTCGTTTCCATCTCGTCAAAAACACTTTGCAATTGTCGTTTTCAAACTTGGAGAGGACGGAATGCATGCGCGCGGCGTGGTTTGATCTCAACCTGTCAACTTCTAGTCCGTTTCCCACGACTCACAACAGAGCGCGACGCTCTCAAAGCCGTCAGAATTTTGGCCGGCAACCAGTCTTCGCCATGGGAATTACGTACACTGTCATGGCGGACGGAAGGACTGGGAAATTTGACATGTAATTACAATATCGACGTTTTTATTGATTTTGCAATGATTTCATTCTTAAGGCTTCATCGAGTACACACAATAAAGCCATGTGGCGAGAAAATGAGGGATCGGAAAGCTGATAGCTCACCAGAAGCGGACGCAGAGATGGAGGTCGATTCCTCGACCTCATCCTGGATGCCACCCGCCCCCCAACGAACACACAGTAGACGTCTATTTAGTCAACACTGCAGCTTTCGACAAAACGATTAATACTTGTCAGGACAGATCTGGATTTGACTCCCATGCAAGCAGACACTGATTAGTTTCATCTGCATGATTCACAAAACCAGTTCAAAGCAATCAGCTTTTCAGGCCCAGTGAAGTGATGTTGACCGCATGAATGCCTTGTATGCCTTGTAGATCTCCCGTGCTTCGTCTTTTCAGGTAGCCACAATGAACAAGTATCCGTCTGTGAAACGAAAGGCATCATGTCGCAAGCATTGGGTGCCAATTCACAAAACACTGAACCCCATCAGCAGGAAGTCGTCAAAGCAGACAAGTTTTATCCATCTTTGCACCTCACCTCTGCTGATTTCGACCAAACGGAACATTCCGCCACCAGCGATCTTAACACATCTCAGTCAGCAGAACAGGGTTGCATTGTTTCAACAAAAGATTCACCAAACACTGCGAGCGAAACAGACAACAACCCGAAAGAAGCTTCACGATCCAAGGATGACGGCGCAACACACGTTCGTGGAGAGTTGCCCAATGTTGACAGGCCTCAAAGCACAACCTACGCTTCGATTCCACATTCAAGTGATGTGATTGTTCTGTTCCTTCTCTCAGAACTTCCTTGTCTTCCTGTGTCTTTTGCTGTTCAACAGATTTTTGTCGGAAAACTTCGTGAAGTTGTTTTCGGAGTGACATTTGATTGTCTCTCTTGACAGACCGCGGAGGACCCCACAGACGTGTTCAGCACTCAAGTCGAGGAAGAGACGATCGAAGCTGCCAAAATCAGACGGGCCAAGGCAGGACTGGGCAGCCCGGAGGAGTGGGACCAAATGCAACCACCTTCCAAACCTCTCAACGATGTCGTGCGAAACCGGGCTCAAGAACAGTGAGCAAAAACGCACAACAGCAACACATCCACTTTTCTTTGGTTGCAGACAGTGAGAAAGGATATTTTGGGCTCAATTGAAAATTATCTCATGTTTTCTCAGTGGCCGTGCTGGTGACGAACATGCGGCGGCGCACCGATATGAAGAAGCGATCGGCTGTTTCTCAAAAGCGATGACGCTGCAGTCAGACGATGCTCGTTTGTTTGTCAAGCGCGCAGAATGCTTCGCCCAAATCTGTGATTTCCAAGTGCGTTGATTCCACAATCAAAACCTGTCTCGCATTGTCTCGAGTCCCCCTTCCCCCAACATCAAACTGCAAGCACACAATACGTTTGCAGTCAGCAATATTCAACTACCAGCGAGCCTGCTTTCTCGAGCCGAGCGAACCGTCGCATTTCTCCAGTCTCGCCTCCATACTGGTTCTACAAGGCCAATGCATGTTCGACCAGCGCGAGTACCAATCAGCACTGGAAGCTTTCGTCAGAGCTGTGGAACTGAAACCAAACGATCTTGCCTTTCACGCCAGAATGTGAGCCAATGTATCTCCTTTTGAATTTGTCAAGTCAGTCTCACTGAAGAAAATCCATAAGTTGAAAACTTTTTTTTGTCTATTTTTGGTGTCCAGATGGTCATGCTTAGCAGCACTTGGACGACACGAGGATTGCCTCAAGTTGGTGAACAATCGTTTGGAGGTCGAAAGCGGCAGTGCAGACTTGCACTTGGTGCGCGCACGGATGCACGACGAGCTTCAAAAGGTGCCACTTATAATGCTGTTTGGACATCTTGTCTTCTTGGGACTGATTCCCAAGACAATTTAAGCATCCGAACATTGCTTCCACAGCCAACGTTGCACTTCCAAGACGTCACCAACGCTTTAGCTCTGGACAGCGAACACTCGGAGGCGCTGAAGCTGATAAAGACCATCAAGCAACGCGCTGCTGGCTTGAAAGAAAAAGCCATTCAACTTCACCTCAAACAGAGATACAAGAGTGCTCTGCAGCAAATTTCTCTGGCCATCAGTGTGGACCCGACTCAACAGGACTTCTACATACTGAGGTCAGCAAGTCACCCGTGTGTTTTGTTTTCATTCTGTGTGTCGCCTCTTGCGCTTCACTTCGCAACTCCAGGCAAGTTGGCGCCGTTTGTTTGTTCAGACTGGTCAGCGTCCCCAAGTGAAAATTGGCTCAATCTTTCAGAGGAGCGCTGTATCGACATCTTGGCGACTTCAATGCTGCGATTGACGACTATCTGTCCGTTTTGCACAACACCGGTGACCAAGAAACATCTCCCGTCCACAGCGACGCAGCGAGACAACTGCTTCTCAGCTACAACGACTTTGCCGTGGATTGTTTCAAGAAAGCTTGTTATGAAGAAGCGACAGATCTTCTGAGCAAAGCCATTGCACAGGAGAAAGGCGAAAAGGGATTTTACATCAACAGAGGAGACTGCTTCTTCAAACTGGGCGACTTCGACTTCGCCATGGCTGATTATGAACAAGCTCTGGAGTTGGATGAGCAAGACCAATCGGTCAGAACCAGGATGGCTGCTATCCACTACGAGCTCGGTCTGCAACACTACCAAGAAAGGAACCTTGTGGTGAGAAACCTTCCTGTCGTTCTTTTGTTGACAACGATCAAGACGCCACACATGCGAACAGCAGTCACCTCTCAGCGTTGTGCCCCTGCTGTTTCAGGAGGCAGAGTTGTCGTTGACACAAGCTATTGGCTTCAATCCGACAGTCGCCCAATACTACATCACCCGATGCAAAATACGGCAGGTAAGTGTGTTTCTAAAAGCATGTCCACACACTGAAACACGGCAAATGCATTTGGCACCTTGGGTCTGCTGAGTTTCTGTGGCACAAAACTTACGAGGCCAAAACAAGTAAATTTGTACTCACAGAACAGCAGCGGCGCGCGTCAGGACCTCCTGACGGCGATGCAGCTGGACCCGTCGCACGAAGACGTCCCCGGTCTCACCGCGCGTCACTTCCCCGGAAGAAGCGTCCGGGACGTCAGGAACAGTGAAGTCACGGACGACCTCAGGCAGTGGTTTCGCAAATGCTCTCTCACAGCAGGACCAAGTTCACTGAAAGGGACAAACAAAAGGTGAGGAGTTGGGAGGACTGAAAATGTGTCTGTTAACAAGGTCTCTTGGCGAAGGCGTTGCGTCACGGAAGGCCAGTTCAGAGACAAATCAGGCTGCAACAAATCTTGCCTTCGACTGAATAGTACAAGCTCACTCACCACTCAGCCGTCCAGTCCAAATCCATGTTTTTGTCGCAGACGTGAAGACACGAGCGGACGTAAGACCCTCAGCGCCCTTGCGACTCTGAAAGCCTGCATGGAGGACAAAGACTTCAACCTGAAAATTTTATCAGAAAAGCGAAAGGTTCGTGGCTGAACAACAGACTCTGAATTCACTGATGTCCAGAAGGCCTGCTCGAGGAAAGTCGACTTGAATCTTACCCGTTTTGCAGGTGACCAAGAAAGTCAGAGACCATTTGCGCAGCACAAATCATCATCGGGAAGAACCAAGCTCTGCGCGTGACTGACCACAAAGTCGTCTTCCGCGGAAGCAAGTCAAGGGCATTTGTGAAGCTTCAGATTTGTAGCTAACAGGCGCGAGCGAGTTTACGCAAGTGGTTTTGAATTTGTTGCATTTAGCACTCCCGACTTGTTTTGTGTTTTGGGCAGAAACATGCCACCAAAGTTCAGCACCGCTCTTGAAGACGGTTCTCGACGCGTGTGAACACAAGGAGCGCTTTTCCCGATCATAAATATTCTTGACTTTACTAAACAAAACATCACAATAATACTTCAAAAACCACTCAAAAAATGGTCAATTTCTTTTGATCTTTCCGCTTTTGTTTGTGCTTTGAAATCGAGTTTGACGAGGATTTGAGTTGTTCCAGGTATTTTTCCAAAGAGATTATTTTTTCGTTGACCTTTTTCACCACCGCTTTGCTGAAATAAACAAGTGACGTTTCACGTTTTGTTTCCAAGAAGCATTTTCTCTCCACTGTGAGGTAAAACCAAGTCCGTGCGGCTGTTTCCTGGTTCGTACTTTGTGCTGCATGCAAAATTTCTTCAGAGATATTTCCATGCAAATGTCAAGGCGTCTTGACTGAAAACTCACCTTTCGCTGTTTCGAGTGACAGTTGACTTCAATTTTGAAATTTCTCGCTCCACATTTCTTATTTCTTCATCCGTTTTGAGGAGCTGTGAAAACGGGAAATTGTCAAAGTCGTTGAAGACTGCACGAGCCTGAAGAACCATTCATTCAATAAGGCTCACCACGGAAAGTTGCAAATTTACCTGCACATTCAGGTGTTTGTCAGACCTGGAGTGGAGATCTTTCTCTGTTATTTCCGATCGCTGTTGTTTTTTGCTTTGTCGAAGACCCTTTGTCAACTGATGAATATCACCTGAATACAACAAGATTTGGTCCAAAATTCATCTTCTTGAAACCGTATAACTCGTGGACTACATCAAGAAAACTGAAAGCAAAAATTTATCCTCCTACCTTTTTTGCCTTTGAGCTTCTTGTTGATAAAGTCAAACACATTGACTCGCTCAGCGGCTGTTTTGGCCACATATTTTTTGGCCGCCGTTTTTTCAACCTTCTGTTGCTTCTTCTGTTTCTTTTTCAAGACGTCATACAGGTCTCTGTCACCGGCAAGTTCCTTCAGCTCCATTATTTTGTCCAAACTCTTGCCTGGAAGCACAAGAGTGTAAATAACTGTTCGATTCGCATCAAATATCTGTTGGCGTCACGATAACTACTGCGTGTGAAACAAAACAGACAAGATCATATTGAAATTAACCGTACCTTGTGGAAGTAATTGAATTGGAACTGGCTCAGCCCTTCCACGACCGTCTTTTCCCAGGCCGTGCCCAATGATGTATCCCATTTTCTGCATCAACTTGGACCCAATACCCTGGAAAGATGACCACGGATGCAAGCGCGTCACTTAAACAGTGTCGTCAGTTCCTCATATGAAGTACCGTAAAATCCCGCGTATAAGACCCCCTTTTGATGCTCAAAAATTAATGCCAAAGATAGGGGGTGGTCTTATACAAGAGGATTTAGCTTTTTATATCAAAGTGAAGAGTAGAAATGAGCAAGTTTTTCAAAGTATCAAAATAGAATAGGATGAGTTAAGAAAGCATTAAAACTAAGTAAAAAAAAAAAAAAGAAATTCATCAAAAAATTGCCTGAAAAGTAGTATTTATAGCTTTTGGAATAATAATTCTTACTATTATTTAGAAAAAAATATTAAGAGAAAGTAATTTTAAAAGTAATTTCCTGGGTTTTAATTCAGAAAAACTTCAAATTTGCATATCTAAATAATTTTCTTGAAAATATTAAAAATAGCTTTGAACTGATTTTATGGCTGAAAAAAGGGGGGTGGTCTTATACTCGAAGGGGTCTTATACGTGGGATTTTACGGTACTTCAACAGGATGAATTCGTGACAAATCCTGGGATGTTCTCACGCGCGTGTACTGCTCCCACTCTCCCATGCGGTCAGTGGTTTGTGGCCTCCACAGAAAAACAGGAAGTGCGTTTCCTTCATTATCAGAGTCCGAAACTGACGCCGGCTCGCTTCCCTCGTCTTCCGATTCGGCGCTTTGGCTGTCTTCTTCTCCTGCTTGCAATGATGTCAATGTTTTCCTACATTTCCAATTGTGTTCATACTACCGTAATCCAAAAGCTGCAAAGAATGAGCCTGAGCTTTCGCCAGACTCACCAGCAGGAATGATGTCTTCGCCTTCCACTTGAAGGGTTTCATCATCGTACGCGTCAAACATCACCGTGTAGGATCCGTTGTCATGAACATCGACTACTTTGCCTCCATACCAAACTCCATCTCTGAACTTTGCCAGGCAAGAAGCACCAAGTAGTAACAAGCTGAAGAGACAAGCAAAACAAAGACCTTGTGTCACTTGGAAATCATATCATCAATGTTTTCCCCCAGCAAAGTCAAGCAGGTCACACACTTTTTTGAATGCTACGTACCTGTGATCTGGATCTTCAAATTCTCTGATCTCAGACACTGAGACGACATATCCGTGAGAGAATTTGCAGTCTTCATCCGTGAAATTGCACTTGTTGTCCAAAAAGTACGGACATGGAACCATCGTTCGATGCGTCGGATTGCAAAACAGCACCCGCACCTGTCAAATAAAACGGTACGTGAAAAAAGACCAGCTGAAGACGGACGTTCAGGATATTCAAAACTTGATACTTGGTGACAGACCTGCAATTCTCCTTCCGATTTTATGGGCTCAGCACAGAACACCATCGCATTTTGCCAGGAGACCGGTCCCCAATCGTGGCTGTGAGGAACTCTACATTTTGCTCCAACCAAAGCCTCCAAGTCTTCAGAAAGTTCTTCGGAAAGAAGTTGAGTATCACAGGACGTGCTGTCTGTTGAGGAGTCCGTCGTTGTGTTGTTGGTCACAGTCGCATCTCCAGCCAATGAAGCCTACAAGGCACACTTTGACGTTGAGAAAATGTTTTTCGATTGAACACAAGACAAGCCTTTTCTCAAGACAAATGAAATCGCAACCCAAAAGCGCACGACAAAGAGATACACACCTGAAATGCAGCAAATTCTGCATCAAATTCTGAACTTGTCGATTCTTCTGCTTCTTTTTTGCCAGCCGCACTGGTTGGCAATGAGTTCTCCACAATTGACAACAACTTGCTCTTTTTGAGAGACAAAAGACTTTCTGCAAACGCCAAAGTCACTTGGATTACACAACTAGATTTCAAGCGAACAAATCGAAAATGTTCAAGCTGGAAACAAGCACGACAAGGCAAATGCAGCAACACTCTTCTTTGTCTTTCTCTTCACCTTCAGTGAGTGTGATCAGATTTTGTATTTCGTCCCGCAGTTTCACAAGTTCTTCCCGAGTGTTTGTATCAGTTGTGACTGCAATCGCTGCGTCCATTTGTGTTGTCTGGACAAGCATGCAAAAGCAAAGTGTATGCCTTGGATTTGAGCAGACAGTCAACCCTTGGCTGGCACACGGTTTTCGTTTGTGCCGTTCGATTTTGGCGATGACCGGTCGCCGTGGGATCGTTTGCAAATGACGCAATTTGGCCTGTCTGGATCAATCCAAAGTGAATGAGCAAAGATTGCTTGGAATAGAACACTGATCTGAAGGATGCTCTGCACCGGCAAATCGAATGCTGCTGAAGGTCCATTTCGCGCACGCACCTGCTCTCTGTACTCAACCAGCGAGGCTTCCATCGTTTCTTCGTCCATATCGACAGATCTGCAACCAGAGGGTGAGAAGGAAAGGAAATCATTGTGGGGCACAAGAAACGCGTGGCGAACAGTGGCAAGACCAACATGTTGTGTTGATTTCTGGGAGTCTTTCTCTCATCATTTGGTGGGTTGGTGTCTGCGCGAAATTGTGAGCGATAATAGAATAAATTTCATAAAACTGTCGCTAAACGTGCTCTGAGAACATGAAAATAAATAACAGAAAGAAACGTCACTGTTTCCTTTCTGCTTTAGAGGAATATTTGTTGAACAGTGCCAGCCTGACGAACGAATCCACGAATTCAAGCAGCTGCGCTCAGGCCGGACAGAAACTTCCGGTCGTCGAGAAACAACAAAAGTCGCCGAGTTGCACCGGGTTCAGGGTCGTACCTGAAAATAACAGCAGAAGTGGCCAAATGCAGTTTTGTACAGCTCTAGCGTCTTAGCAACAGTTTTGTTGTTGTACACATGGCTTTCAGGGGTGCTCCAAGAGGAGGGGGTGTACCCGGACCGTATCCGAGACCAGGAAATATGGTAAATATGCCTGAACAATTCAAACGATTTGTTTTCACAAAACGAACATTTGTTGCACATGGAACGGACTGGTGGCCAGATTGTTGACAGGTGCAAATGTTTTTCACGAGGTGACTTTGGAATGAGCAGCCCGACGATTGAGGGAAATTTCATTTGGTGCCCTTGATAGCAGAAGATTTTGGTTTCTTGAGATTGCAACCCGATGAACACCAGGGCGGATCCAAGATTGGGCATCAAATTGGGAGTGGTTGGATATTCTGACTGCAAACGATTCAACACATGAAAGGCAAGAGTGAAGGGTTGGGGGTGGAGTGGGATGCAGTGAGGGAAATTGTTTTCTCCAGTGGTCAGGACAAGGACAAGGGCCCCTTGAACGTAGATCTGGGTCACAGAAAGCTCTCTTCTGCTCAAAAATCTGTTTGTCCAGCCGTGAGACGAAAGAAACGAGTTTTTTTCGCAGCCGTTGGTGGCAGTTTGACGTGCCTGTTTTCATTGCAAACATTGTACGTATCTTTCAAGGACTGGAGAACGGGAATGCCTCCGCTCATGCCAGGTCCGTTCGGTGGGCCGCCCATGCCGCCTGGTCATCCGCCTCCGTTTTTTGGAGGGCCTGGAGTTCCGCCTCCTCGAATGCCTGGCATCGGACCACCTGGGATGCCCATGCCCTTCCCACCCGGGCCTCCTCCGATGCTGCCTGGTCCGCCAGGTGTCGGGCCTTTTCCTCCGCACGGGACTCTCACACCACGACCCATGGTCCCGCAGTCAGGAGTTTGTGTGACTCCACCACAACAGATCCTGCCATCCCCACACGTGTCGCCTGCGGAGCAACAGCAGCAGGCATCGTCAGTGCCACCTCCCCCAGGCGTGTCAACCCAACCACCTGTTTCGGCCCCTCACACACAAAAGTCTGTTGTGCCCCAAAAGTCTGCGCAAAAACCAAAGCCTGAACCCACAGAGCTGGACGAAGGCGAAATTGTTGAAGATGAGGACTGTTCAGATCATGCGCACAGCCAAAGAGGTCGTGCCAATGCCAAACGGTATTCCAATGAGTGCCAAGACACAAGTCAAGCCAGTCACCCAAGAGCACCACCACCACCGCGCGAAAGTCGGGTCAGGGACGATTCTGCTTCGAGAAGACGCGACGACAGCTGGAGCGACAGAGATTCGCACCGCTCGTATCAGAATAACAGAAGTCGATTCGATGAGAGACACCACTCACCGAACAGAAACTGGCACCGAGAGCCTGGACGCGACGCGGGTCGATGCGACAGTCGCGATGATTCGAGAGGCCGAGCTGACAACAGTCGCTGGGAAAGGAGAGATTTTGACGACAGAGACCGAAGGAGGGACGACAGAAGGTCAGACAGACAAGATTTTGGACTGGCGGCTGAGCAGACGTTAAGAAGAGGGGAATTGAGGCACGAAGGCTCACGAGAAGACTACAGACACGGACATGCAGACAGAGACCGTAGACCTGCTCACCCGTCTCAGGAAAACTGGAGACAACCTGACCGAGATGGAGACCGGAGGCTGGGCGTCCCTCCGAGGGATTCGCACAGAGAAGACAGAGACCGGAACACAAGGCTGACCCAGGATTCGCGGGACGTGTACAGGCCGGGAGACAGAGACAGGAGGTCATTTCACTCCCCAGAGTATGAACACAGACACGATGGAAGGAATGCAGACAGACGCCCAGTGAGCCAGAATGAAAGGGATACAGATCGAGGCAGAGACAGAAACCCTGTGCGAGACGATCAGTACGACTCAGGGAGGTGGAGCAGTGGGAGGGACAACTCGCAGCAGAGATCCTCTGGTGCACGACGAGACGAGAGGAGGTACGTGGAACAAAAAAGTCAAGGCGATTTTGGAATGGCAGCCGCTGCAGCTGCCGGACGCAGCGCGAGAGACATGCAAGGTGGCGAACATTCCGAACACAGGGACAGGGCAGATTTTGGAATGGCAGCGAGAGCGACAACTAGTCGCCAAGACGATTGGCCTCGCGAGGAGAGAGAACGTGAGTGGAGACACAAGACTTGGGAACCGGAGCCACGGCGCAGCCGAGAACCAGAGATCAAGAGGGAAAGTTTTTACAATGATTTTTATCACACCACAAAGGACAATCAAGCACCGAGAGATATGGATTACCGACAGGAGCGAAGAACGGGGAGTGGGGAGAAACCTGACGGGCAGAGAGATGACAACTCAACACAGCGAGACAAAGATGACAGGACTGCTCATCCAGATCAGACCGTCGTCAAAACAGAAAGGTAAATTCTTCCCGTTGTCGTCTGCAAAACCATTTGCGTCGCTTTTGGTGACGTGCAATTGAGGCAAAGTACAAACGAAGAGAGTTCAAATCAACCGTCAGGTCTTTACCGCATGTGGCCCTGAATTTCCCATCTTTCTTTGCTTGCAGCGTTTCAGCAGAAACTTTCGAGAAAAGTCCCGAGGACGTCAAACCGCTCGCAGCACAACATTCGACCGGGTCACAGGATCAGCCTGCTGTGCCTGGTGAAGCTCCCCAAGTTTGCCCAGTCGTGGTGAAGCAGGAAAACGCGCCTGACTCTTCTGACATGGAAACGCGACAAGTGGCGCCCATAACTGAAGAAAACCAACAGCGACCACCCAGTCCTGGAGGTGCAAGTCACAATGAAACAAGACGACGCAGTGGGAGTCCCAGAACCTCCAGATCCTACCCTTCCCGCCAAAGCAGAATCTCTCAGGGGTCGAGTCCACCCACTTCAGGGTCGAGTCGGTGGGTTCGAGGAGACAGTTGGGATTCTCGGGGACACCGAGACGGACGCGCTGTGAGGCCCTCTGGTGTTCACCGACCCGACAGCCGATCACCACGGAGACCGCCCCCTGGTGGTCGGAGGTCGCCACCACGTGGTTCGCGGGTCCCGCGAGCGTTGAACTCTCCGAGAGCACCGCGTTCCTCAGTCAGAGGCGACCAGGACCGAGCTTCACGATCCAGAAGTTCAAGGTCACCTGGCAGGGGCAGCGGGCCACTGACATCGTCGGAACGAGACCATCGCACCAAGAAGGCGGTTGCTGTGGTTACTCCGCTGAAGAGAAGCCCTGCTGCCGCGTGAGTTCTGTTCCCCTGCCTCGTTCGCTTCCATCTGTTTCCCCTGTTTCAGCGTTGCGCAAACCCGTGTTGCTGAGAGCATGTCATCACAGCTGACAACATTTGTTTTTGCTTGCTCCAAATTTTGAAACAACCAAACCCGCCAAAAATTTGGCAAGAATACTCAAGCGGAACGAATAGTTTGTAATCATCTACGTACGTTCCACACCATCAAGCTTCAAAGCTTTGGCGTTTTCTCGCAAAACAACACAGCGTTGAGGGGAGTGGATCTTCGAAGCGAGCTCGCCTGGAGAGGTCGCGCTCCACCGACCCGAGAGAGCGGGACGCGGACAGTCGACCCCGGGAGGAGGTGCCAGCACTAGAGAACATCAGCTCCTCTCAGGTGCAGTTTGTTCTCCGGTCACGTCCACGCGTTCCTCACATTTCAAAAGAAAAGACGCGGGCACACACAGACACACACACAGACACACACACACACACACACACACACACACACACACACACACACACACACGAACACATACACGAACACGTACAGACATTTCAAAAGAAAAGACGCACGCACACATATGCACACACACACACACACACACACACACACACACACAAACAGGCTGCACACGCACACACTCGCGCGCACACACACGCACACACAGATTTTCACGCACGCATGGTCGACAAACCTTTGCTATTGTGAGACCAGACACTCAACGTGACCCTTCAGCAGGGCTGGAGTGTCGTGGACGCCGTGGAGGACGAGGAGGAGGACGAGGCGGAACTGAGCTCCCCGGTCCCCGCCTGGACCCGCTCCTCCCCGGCAGATCTCTACTTCTCCAGGGACAGGGCGGTGAGGCTCGATTTCCCCGACGTGACGCTTTTTCTTGAAGTAGATCCAACGCTATTCTCGACAAAGAAATGCCTGAAGTCAGTTCACGCAATGAAGGCATGTTGTCGTGTCCAGATGGTGACCATCCATCAAATCTCATTGTTTGGTCATGCAAATCAAAATTTTATCATCCGCAGAGTGGAGACATGTTCTCGAGCAAGAGAATGTGGGAGTTAGAGGACAAGTTCGAGGAGGATTTGCTGAAGAGATCCCAGCGGGTCAGGGACAGCAAACCCAAGTACGAGAAGCCGCCTCGCCCCGCCCCCGCGCATCATCATCACCATCACCACCACGGCGGTTGTCATGGAGAGGAGTCAGACGAAGGTACGCACTTCCGAGACGAAGAGCGAGCGGAAGCTGAATTGTTCTCACGAAGTTGCGCACAAAAAAAAAACAAACTCAAGGAAAATATTTGACATTCAACTGACATTTTGCTGTGTCACAGAAACAATCTTATGACCACTTTTCTGCCTCACTTCTTGCGTGCAGCAGTTATTTGTTTCATCAAGTGAAGAAACCACCACATCTTGACTGCAGACTCGAGCGAGAGCAGCAGCGACGAGGACAGTGACGAGGAGAACGAGCGCGTGTCGCAGTGGATGGTGGAGCTCAACGCCAAGAAGCAGCATCCGGAGCGGCTGCACGAGGAGCTCTGGTTCAACGAGGAGGGAGAGGTGCGCCCCTTCCCCCCCCCCCCGCGAGCTGACGTACGTGCGCCTTGAGTTGGCGTCTGTGAACCCTGGGTTGGTCTACGTGCGCAGGGTTCTCGTCCTTGTAACGGGAAGAAAAGAGCAAAACATGTCATTCAGATCCAACAAAATGCAAAATGTTCCTCCGGTTTTAATGCAACCAATACGCCGGTGGTTGCCAGCGAAACGCAGGGTTCTTGTTCCGACAACTGAGCTTTGATTCAACGAAGAGGGATAGGTCACGTTTGCCAAGGGTTGTCGTCCTTGTAACGGACACGAGAGAGCAAAACGTGACATTCAGATCCAATCACATCTAATTCGGTTCTTCTTTTCCAGATGAACGACGGGCCTCTTTGTCGCTGCAGCATCAAGTCGAGGAGAACAGGAATACGACACGACATCTATCCAGGGGAAGAGGTCAGTCTTTGTCTGTCTGAAGGTCAGATTGAGGAAGGAGAATGTGTAGGCCTGCGAAGAATTGTGGTGGTGTGCAACGGAATCCATTGATATGGTGTTTCGTTTTCAGAAAGTTCCACTGTGTGACCCGCACAGCAACAACTCCGGGAGACTCTTCCACTACAGGATCGCCATGTCGCCGTTTGTCAACTTCCTGGTAAGAAACCAAGCACCGCGTGTTTGGTACACAGAGCCAAACTTGAAAACTGAACTCTGAACAGAAGCATCGTGTTTCTTCTCTTTCAGAGCAAGAGGCCGACCATCATCAAGTCTGACAACCACGAGTTCATCTTCGAGGGATTTTCTTTGCTGTCTCATTACAAGATAGAAAATGTGAGTGCATCGACCAGTGGACAGACAAAATTTATCTGTGCAAGATCCAACTGTTCAGTTGAGTATTCTTTGTGTCTCCTGACCATTCGCGTTTTGCAGGTGCCTGTCTGCAAAGTGATCCGATTCAACATTGAGTACACGATTCACTGGTTCGAAGAAGATGCACCTGAGGTAAAGAAGAAAGATGAACACGGTTCCTCGGGATGAACCCGGATCCTCACGTGATTTTCAGAGCACCCACAGTTCACCTTCACCTTGGCCTTTCTGTTGCTCCGCAGAACATCGACGTGAGAAGTCTGGATCTGTTCAGTGACTTCGTCTTTGATGAGATTCTCGACCTGAAGGACTTCAGATCTAAACTGCCCATCGACGGTTCCTGCCGACACTTCCACCTGATGCCCAGGTTCTCCAGGAAACTCAAAGGTGCGATTCTTACTGTATTCCACCCACATGCAAGACGTACCTTTTTGAGGGACCTGAGTATCAGAAGAAGGGGTGCGTCTTTTTCATGAGAACAGTGACTTTTCGTTTTGTTTCAATGTTGGTGTCAGAAAAAGAGGGAAAAGATGAGGTGGTGCGTCTTGTACTTTTCTCGGGTGAATGTGGTGTGCGAAGGAAGTTTGTCAGATTTCTTTGCTATTTGACACCCACCAGTCAATGTGTGCGTCTTTTATTGAAAATTCAGAGAACGGCAAAGAGATGCTATCGATGAACGAGGTGCTGCTGTACCTGCTGAAGAGTGCCAAGCACATCGTGGAGGAAGCGGACCTCCTCAGGTTGGCCGAGATGGACATTCCGAAGTGGGAGGACTGGGTCGAGAGTATTCGCGCCATGATCATCTCCAAACCCGGAATGGTACGTACCACACTCAGTTTGATTTCAAGGTGTTGTGGTCGCTTTGCATGTGCAGTGTTCGATTTATGCGTGCCGAACGAGCGCCACTTCGCCATTGAGGCTCACTCGGCCATGCAGCCGGCACACGTGAATCGAACGCGCCCATTGCGTGAAGTACTTAAATTGTGAAACTTGATCAAAACGATTTTCATTTCGCAGAGACCAAGCGCGATCAGAATCGACCAACTGGACAGGGAGAAGCTGAAAGCAGATCAGGACAAGAAGACGTTTCCGACGGTGGTGCATTTTGGGATTCGTCCCGCGCAGCTGAGTTACGCCGGAGACCCCAAGTGAGTGGCTCGTCTTAACGTCGGAACGTGGACAGTCTCATTCACTTTGTCGAGAAACATCATTCGTTCGACGGTCTCATGCCAATTCCTGAATCAGATTGTAGATTGGTGCCAGACAATAATCATTGTGTCTGTTTGCGATTGACAGTTACCAGAAGTTGTGGAAGCAGTACGTGAAACTGAAGCACCTGTTGGCGAACAAGCCGAAGGTGAACGACACGGACAAACGCAAGTTGATGGCGCTGGAGGACCAGCTGCAGGATCTCAGGATGAAGAGGTAAGGAGCCCGGATCAGGCACGACGTTTGAAACACACACGTGTCGCGCCAACGTCACGCCACCCACGCGACGCTCAAACGTCGGAAAGGATATTTCGACGCCACGTTGCCTTGGCCAGGAACTGTCGAGTGATGTCAAAAGTTGTGTTTGAACAAATCTTCAATTTTATCTCGACGCAAAACTTCCGAGGAGTGTCAATTTGCTGTTCTCCGTTGAACATTCGCAAGACCTGACGTGACGACCCTTTCTCATCCATTTTCACAGTTCAATGAAACGCGAAGTGACGGTTGAGCTGAGCGTTGAAAACTTCGTGAAGACGGGGATCAAGTCGGACATCTGTCAGCACGCCATGCTGCTGCCCGTCTTCATCGGACACCTCCGCTTCCACCGCTGCCTCAACAGCCTCGAGCAGCGAATCGGATACAAGTTCAAGGACAAGATGCTCATTCAGGTGGCGTGGAGCGTTCGCGCATGCGCATTGTACTGCACGCTTTGGAGAAGACGCAAACCGCATGCACAACGAAAGCAACATTTATCCCGTGACAAATCAGACAGGCTGCCCTTACTCTGCTTCCCAAATGAAGTTTTCAAATCCGAACAGAACGTCTGAAGAACATTTGATGTTTACTGTTCACAGCTGGCTCTGACGCATCCGTCTTACCGAGTGAACTTCGGGACGAACCCTGATCACGCTCGGAACTCGTTGTCCAACTGCGGCTTCAGACAACCCGAGTACGGAGACCGGCGCATCCACCACGTCAACAACCGCAAGAGAGGTGCCCCCTCTACCGTTTACTACCGCATTCTCCTCTGTGTGTATGAGATGTTCCTTTTAGACGGGTGAATGCGCCACTCTTTTCAGTGGTGTCTTCGATTCATGCACCTGAAGCCACCGGGTCAGCACTTTTGATTGCTTCTGGCATGTTTGCAGCCAGTCAGCACACAGTCTGTTGTAGTTTTGGTGGCTACAAGTGCCTGAGTCGAACACGCCCGAAGGGAGTGACCTCAGTGCTACTGCATCCGTCCACTGTCAGCATTGAGCACCACCTCCGTGTTGATTGAATCAGACGTGCAATAGAGTCTAATGTCTGTTGTGCGTTGCAGGCATCAACACGTTGATCAACATCATGTCGCGCATGGGCAAGAAGCAGGAGACGGCGTCCGAGATCAACCACTACGAGCGCCTCGAGTTCCTTGGTGACGCCGTCGTCGAGTTCCTGTCCAGGTGAGCGGCGTTGCCATGGTGAGGCGTTGCCATGGTGATGACTGCGCGGTGGAAGCTTGGAGCACGGAGAGTCCCGCTCAGTTTCTACAGAAAAGTCCAGTCGAGACAATCGTACACGCAACAGCGAAGAAGACAACCACCAGATGAATACCAAGCACACGTGAAGTATTGGAATGATTTCGTGCTCTTCGCAGCATCCACCTGTTCTACATGTTCCCGAATCTGGAGGAGGGAGGTCTGGCCACCTACCGAGCCGCCATCGTGCAGAACCAGCATCTCTCAGTTCTGGCCAAGGTCAGAACACGTTAAGTTTTCCTGCTTTCCTCTTTCAACAAACGAACGTTTCCTCTTCTTTCTTCGTGCCGAAAACAGCGTGCAATATGCCAGCAGATCTGTCACCAACCTCATCCTCCAATCACTGATTGGGGTAAAATCTACACGTTTCGAAAAAGGTGTTTGATTCATTTGTTGGTGAGCAGAAGCTGAGGTTGCAGGAGTACATGCTGTACGCACACGGCCCGGACCTGTGCCATGAGTCGGATCTCAAGCACGCCATGGCCAACTGCTTCGAGGCGCTGATGGGGGCGCTTTTCCTCGACGGCGGCATCGACCTGGCTGACCGCGTCTTCGGCGAGGTAACCAGTACACACCCGTGATTTCAGAACCGAGTTCACTTTCAAAACATTAATGGGTTTTGTGCTGCAAAACGGAGTTTTTGTGGCACTCGGCCCTTGCTTGTGTCCTTGGTATTCACTGGAGAAGTAACTGATGCACAACTTGCATGGATTTTCCAGGTGTTGTGGGAGGAGGACGAGCGGCTACTGAGCACTTGGGTGAACACGTCACGCCACCCGCTGCAGGAGGACGAGCCGGGCGGGGACCGGCACTGGGTCACATCCAGCCCCGTACTGCAGGTGAGAGAGACCGACACTGGGTCACATCCAGCCCCATACTGCAGGTGAGATGGGCTCACACTGGGCCATGTCCAGCCCCATACTGCTGGTGAGAGAGACTGACACTGGGTTATGTCCAGCCCCATACTGCAGGTGAGAGAGACTGACACTGGGTTATGTCCAGCCCCATACTGCAGGTGAGAGAGACCAACACTGGGTCACATCCAGCCCCATACTGCAGGTGAGAGAGACCAACACTGGGTCACATCCAGCCCCGTACTGCAGGTGAGAGAGACCAACACTGGGTCACATCCAGCCCTGTACTGCAGGTGAGAGAGACCAAC
>JAAUXT010133347.1_pt1 | contig 20366 bp, 22 predicted proteins | sample 7278171 | NCBI WGS metagenome assembly JAAUXT01 (sample SAMN14350112, study PRJNA611818) | marine sediment metagenome | isolation source: surface marine sediment (1.8m) | place: French Polynesia: Moorea | collected 2018-08 | reverse complement strand
TCAAAAATGATTCTGGCAAATTTTCAGCATGTTGAGTTACCCCCCCCCCCTCCCTAGCTCAACAAGGGCTAGTTGAACTTAACATGGCATGTTCAAACTGTCAGACTGAAGTCCCTCTAATTCTCTGTTGGCAATGAGCTCATGGTGTGAACCGCGCGCTGTTTAGGCGTGGCCTTCTTGTTTCAAATGGTTTTCCTGGCATTAAGTCTGGAACCAAGCGCGTGGACAAAAGGTTGTGTTGTTCCTGGGACTGGCGGTGACGCGTTGGTAATTGAGGCGTCACTGCCGTCAAATGGTGTTCACCGTGGCACATCGTGTCCACGACCTCGACCTCGTCTCCCCAGCTGCACAAACGATGTTGGTGGGCACAGCTGAAGCGTGTCCCCAATGGGAACATCCCGTATCAGCAGAGGTGAGGAAGTCGTCCGTTCACTCCGCTTCGCTTTGTTCCAGCTGTCGAGCAGCGAGGCCGCTGGTTTCTCTAGAAGCGAAGACGTTTGCGGTGAAGGCTGCGAGCTGCTTCGTCGGGAATGTTCATTTGGGGTTGAGCTAATGGCTTCAGTCAGCTGGATGAACGCGACATTTGTGAAATTTTTCCGGAGAAGCCCAGGGCTCTGCGGAGCGACTCGCAACACGTAGCTGCCTGATTTATCATTGAGCAGCAGCAGCATGCTGGCGATGTTGCCTTGAAACGAGAAGTGGATGATCACTCAGAGCCAGTCAGGCGAAGGGGAATATTGTCCCCTCTTAGGGATTGTGACCACCGGGAGAAAACAACTGGAAATGAATGATTCGTTTTTTTTCCGGTCCTGATCAATTCGCCTCCAGCAAGCCAGAAAAGTGCCATGAGATCTGCTTGATGTGTTGAGAAAAATTCCTTCAAACAGAAACATGGGGATGTTTTTGTGTTCTCATGTCAATGAATTCGACTTTTAGAGAACTCCCGACTCATGGTCCTGTAGTTCTGAAAAAAGCTTTCTTGCCTTCTGGTGATCTCCTCGTGTGAACAGCTTGCCTTTCCTGCAGTTCACCTCAATTTTGGGCGCGTTTCTGAATGGCGCTGCCCCCGCGTCACTCAGCCCTGGGCCCTGGGCAGCTGAGCAGATCTCAAGTCGTGAAGCTGACATCGGCGTCAGGTTCAGTGTTGACTCGGTTGTTTGCGAAGGCCCCCAGGAGATGCAGGGTCCAGACCTGGAACGGTCCTTGCTTCGAATTCGCAATAGGTGACGAACACAGGAGTTTTCCAGTGGGAAGGAAAACTGCAGTGAAATGCCTGAAAAACGCAGTGTTGGAGGAATCTGCATATTCTGCCGCCCGTCTGTTGGCAGGTCTTGAGGTGTCGGTGCAGACAGTTTCTGTCAGTTGAGACCTAATGAACACGAATGCATCTCGGTAAAACATTTGAAATTTTGAAAGAACAGGAAATTTAAGAAGCTCGTGCAGTCAAAGTTGTGTTCGAGTCGTGTCCCAAGCGTGTGGAATGTTGTCGTGTTGCGCCTCTTTGTCTCCACCAGCAAAAGGGTCCGTTTTGCGAGCGGAACATGGAAGGCAACAAACAGCCCTTTGTCTGTGCCTGCACGATTGCCTGCATGATTGGTTTGAGCCAGAGAACGTTGTTTCCGAGCTGGAGCTCCAGCAATTGGGAACCACGAATGAAGTTTGTCATGTCACCGTGCTGCATCAATTCTCGTTTATCCAAAGCCAACGGTTCATTAGATGTCTATTACTCTCCTTCAACAGTAGGGTGGGGGCCTTTGGTTCTTTAAAAGAAAATACGACTGTTCGATTTCCGAGGAAAGTTGCGCTTCTCGTGGTCTGAAGCTTCCGCAGCATGTACATCACCAACGCGCGGGGATCGGTTCGCTTCAAATCCCTCCGGATGTCCAAAGTGGTCTATTTGCGCGCCTGGCCCAATACCGCTCAAGGCCCCAGCCTGGGCGGGGCGAGCCGTTCGGATACAAATCCGCTTTAACGCAGCTCCCGTCGTCTACTTTGCAGGATGCAGATTCGGGCCGCGCTGAACCAGCAGACGGCCATTCAGTTCCGACAGTACGCCGAGCAGCAGTACCCGGGAAACCTCGAACAGGTGAGCGCTCGCGCTTCTTGTTTTCACTTTGGAGAAATTGGGTGACAAACATTTGGAGAAAACAAGGACTCTGTGTTGCGGGAGAACTTGAAGCTGTGGTGTATCTCATGTAGATGGATAGATTCTGCTGCTTTGAGCAGCTGGCAGTTGCTAATCTTGCGTTTCGGATGTTGGCGCTGTCTCTGCTGACAAAACATCTGTCACATCTGTCTTTTGAGAGTTTTTGCCTTGGTGTGTCGCAAAGGTTGACGGTCGTTTTTGAACGATCCGAAAAAGCTGTGCAGAGAGATCTGCTGATGACAGTGACGTCTCGGCTGTGCGTTGGACGGAAGTTTTCTGTGAACAAGACAACCGCATCACGACACCGTGAACAACCGTGGGCTTCGTTTCCTGTGAGGTGTGTGTGCACATCCACGCGAGGCGAAGGCGCAGAGCGGAGGGAGGCCCGGAGAGGGTTCCGCCCAAGAAGCCAAGTTTGTTGTTCATTCGGAAGCAAATGGGGAGCCTCCGCAGCGGACTGATGCATTTATCAGGATTATCTTCCCCTGTGTCATTCACCAACTGTCGCACAGCTTTCTTGGTCGATGACTTGTCGTCGAGGATTTGTTGGTTTATGGCTCCTCACGTTTTATAACCACGTTTTACGACCAGGCAGCTGCTGTGTGCGGTCTGTCCCCAGGAGCCTGTGCGTTCACTCCGAACAGATGTCGGGGTCCCTCTCCTCTCAGGTGTCTCGGGGCGCCGGTCCCGGAGATCCAGGTTGTGGGGCAGCGCTCGAGCTCGAGTCAACAGCAGCAGGAGCGAGCAAAGAAGCTTCATCACTTACGCCTATAATGCTCACCTCGGGCCTGCTTTTATGATATTGTACCTTTGAGCTTTCACAGCCGCCCTTCCTCATACGATTACAGCCTTCCGGATGTCTGAGTGAAACTCCCTGAACGGTTATGACACGAGACACCATGTGACTCGTTGGTGCAGGAAAGGAAGACGGCAGAGTTCACTTTCTGACTTCTCCAGAATACAAGGCATCATGTTCCAAGAACAGCCTTTGTTATTGGTGTAATCGGAAGCTGTTTGGAGTTCAGCTCGGGCGGAATGTTGGTCAGTGTTATCACGACGGGAGCACGCTTCTCACCCGCGCATAATGGACTCGGCTTCCCGCGGCTCACTCTTCCGGCGCGCCCGGACCAAGCCGGGGCGTGACCAAGCACCGAAATAAGCCTTTTAGGCCTGCAAGTCCTCGTGAGTTGAGCCTGATTCCTTCGACATGGTTGGTTTGAATTGAATTGATGGTCGACAAAGTGGATTTGATTGAGCTCGGTGAACAGAATGGACAAAGGATAAACAGTCCACACACAGGTGTTGCTTCTGTGGGAAAAGGAAAGTCAGTTTGTAAATCAGCATCTTTGCACTTGTGTTGTCTGGTTGGGCGCAACGAAAGAAACGCTGTTCCGGAACCGGCTCCGTTCCGCAGTCGTGTGGCGGCGGGATAACATTCAGATTCCTTCTCGGAAAACTCGGCTGTGGGTGCTTCGTTTTCTTACCGAGGAAACGAAGGAGTCTGGACGGCGACTTCGGAGCTTAATTGGAACCTATTCCTTACCGAAATCAATCGCAGTTCGTTTCTATTCTGCTGCCCGCCGTGATCCTATATGTGGTGGGAATGGGTGTTTGAGCCCAAATCACAATTAAATTACTCACGAGAGCCGAGGAAACCAAAGAAGTGCGCGAAAGCTGCCGACTGAAGCAGCGGGTTTTCTGAAATGGTAGACTAATCCAGTCACCCAGAGAGGCCCGCGCGCACTTACCTCGGGTTCCGGATGGGAAATGGTTACATCTTGTGGGCACGGCGGGGTCTCTCGGGCGGAAATGAACCCTGGTTCTGCGGTGCTGCGCGGACCTCTGTGAAACCAACTGGACCTTTCCGGGTTCGCCTCAGTTTCCTGGGGTTCTGGGGAAAACCTGTGAGAATCTGGCGGGTGGACAAAGTCAACATCAGTTGTTCACTGAAAACTCGCTGAAAGAAATGAGCAGACTCTGGGCAAGCCCGGTCAAGTCACGAAGTGCACGAACTTGGAAGAAACCCAGGGAAGTACCCCACTTTGTGAAAGGCACACATCAACGGAATATTTTCGTCAAAACGTGGGGCTTTTGGAGCCGAGATGCGCTGATTGGCGCGGTGTGGTCTCCCCGGGGTCGTCACTCAGGATCCATCTCAGTTCTGCAGGAGCACACGCCGTCTTGTGCCGGTTTTCACAAAGTGCTGCTCTGACATCTTGCAGACAGAAAGAATCGTGCAGAGAATTGCTTTTCAGATGCGATAAAGAGAGAAGATTGGTTGATGTCGGAATAAACTCTGCCATGTCTGAAAATTCTTTTGACTGGAAAACAGGTCCACTCGTACTTTCTTGTGTTCCTCACTCTTCGATTCGCCTCAGGTCTCGGATCTTTGTATTGGAAGCTCACGTGTTGACACTGCGTGAAAATATGCTTCCAAGCTGAAATGAAGTGAAAAGAATTCGCTTGTGCAGAGGCCGCTTGGCGAACCGTGGGAACAAATCTTTTTGGTGCTGTGTGCCAGGAATGCAACTCAAGAACCATTGTGTGGAAACAGTGAACTGCGTGGTGGATTGTCGAAGAAATCCACATGAAACACAAGAGAACAGAGAGGTGTCGAGGAACTCCTGGTCGCAGTCCTGAAAAGTCTTCAACAAGTGTAATGGGTAAAATTTTCGATTTTGAAGGTTTGGTACTGTAAATCACAAGTAAATGCAGAGAGAGAAGCACAGACACACACCGGCACACACACACACACACACACACACACACACACACACACACACACATCGATAATTTATCTTTTGTTTCTTTTGGACCAAAACCACACTCTTGTTCACAAGAAAAAATTGTCGTGCCGAAAAAGTCATCTCTTTCTGCCCACGACGCCTTGCAGTTGATAACTCCAAAAAAGAAATGACCAGACCGGTCGGTGGTCCCGTTTTCTCTCGGTCACCTGCTTGCTTTGCTGCATAAATTGACGCAGGCGGGTGACCCCCAAAAGGGAGGCGCGCATTTCCCGAGAGAGCGGATCTTAGTTTATTGCTCTGACGGCAGACCCACCAGGAAGACCCGTCCTTCGCGCGACGACAGCTCCTTTCGGAACGTCACTTTGGTTTGTACTCGGCGCCCGAATTATGCGTCTCATGCAACATTACATATCTCCTTCTGAGACAAAAGGCTGTTTTTTTCACCAGACTTTGTTCTGAGACAAAGGGACATGCTTTCTATCCAAGAGGGGGAGTGTGTTTTTGTGTCGACAGTCTTCATTGTCATTGAGAACTTTGAAGAAATGAAGCATTCAGCAAGAGAGCCCGTTTATCTGCCTGGCGCATGGCTTGTCATGAATGAAGTTTCAAAAGGGAGCCAGGACGAATCCGAGTCCCTCTGCTCGGAATTCAAAGCAAGTTCGCCATCAGTTCAATCAGTTCTGTGTTTCCGACGTGGCCACAAAGGCATCGCCAGCTTCTCAATACTCAACGGACGCGACCTCTTCTTGATTGTCCTTCGCTGCTCAACTCACAGATGAAAAGTGTTTGTCAATTTTTGCCGTTCGTGGAACAGGATTAAATGATTTACTTCCCAATCAACAGAAAATTACGATTTGTACTTGAACCTGACGAAGGTGTTGCCGTCACTTGCCTCGTGTGACACATGTGCGGCGCTTTGATCTTGACTCCAGAGTCTCCTGACATCGTCCCCATCTCCTTGGTGCTGCTGAAAAGCGGGGCTTGGCATTCAAGGTGAGCAGCGCGGCTGTCTGCGACGGGCGACAGCGGAGACGCCGAGGAACAAGGAGATCGTGGGAGAGGAGCGCGGCTGCGGGGTGAAGAGGACATATCCCGTAAATTGGTTTCCTCGAGCAGAGAAGGCAGGAGGGTCTGGGTCGGGTGGGGATCAGCGAGGACACCTCAACAGAGAGGCGCGGTCCTGGAAACTCGCCTCCGTCAGCTGGTCACCGCGCCGCCGGAACGGGAAATTCCTTCAGTCGTCAGAGAAGCCTTCGTTGAACGGGAACGGTCAATCCTCATGTCACGGTGCTGAAGCTGGCAAATGTTCTGGAAACAAAAAATCTTTGTCTTGTCAAGCATTTTTTACTGGCCACTGATCCTTTCTCGAAAAGGATCAGTTTGTCTGCGGATTCACGACCAAAGCCCGTTTGTCTTGAGGAATCCAATCTCTGAACAACCTCCTCGGATTGTTCACTTGAATTGGACTCGGACGCGATTGGCCACATTAGGAGCGCGTCTCCAGCAGCTCAACCAGCCGCGCGCAACTCGGGCTCTTGTCGAGCGGTGCTCGCATCCACCTCCAGCGCAGGGTTTATCAGGCTGAGAAAAGCTCCAGATTAAGTCTCTTTCCAAAGAAGATGGGATTCTTACAATGGAAGGTTTCAGCGCAGAATCAACGAAAAGAATCTTCATTGTGAAGGGTTCAGAGAAGGTTTGTCGCATGATCAATAAGATCTCTTGTTCTTCCCGAGGATTTGTCTGGAGGAAATTCTCTTTTGAAAGTGCAGGGTACAGAAAGCTCGCTGTGTTTCTCACAGCCGAGGAGCTGTTGCTGTTAATTTTGTGCCTCTGTCAGTGCTGCAAATGTTTTTCACTGGAAGTTGAGAACTGCTTTGTATTTTGCTTCTGATCTCCAGAAACAAAACAGCAGCAAAAATGAATTTGAGGAACGAAGCGAGCAATTTCCCTGCGGTGTTCATCTGGGCAAGAATCTTTTTGCCAACCTCGCTCTCGACAAATGGGACAAACAGTACCCTCTGTCAGTGTCTCTCTCTGTCTCTCTCTGTCTCTCTCTCTCTCTCTCACACACACACACACACACACACACAAGGATCCTCTGTGGGTATTTTTGTCCTCAGCAGGTTGGTCCCTGTCGGGTTGAGTGATGTGAACTTCTGCGATCCAGCCCTGTCCGTTGAATGATTCAGGGGATGGCATCAAATAACTGCATTGAAACGACGTCAAGCACATCATGTAATTCCCCACTTACGAGGTGCGCCTGTGTGTGATGTGAAAGGCTGCATCTGTGCCGGTTGCGTATCAATTTGCCCAAAGCAAATCAAGCGGAATGATTGTCACAAATAGGAGGGTTATTTCCGACTGGCGAACTTCAGGGACCAGACAGTGATTTCACGGGCCGTTCTCAGCGGAAGTTGGACGTCCTGTTCCTGCAGCGCGCTCACGGGGGAACATTAACTCTCGCAGCTTTCGCAACCGACACAGGAACACGAGTGCTTGCCAGAAGGTAGTGTGAAAGGCTCGCAAGTTTTGTGCCCATGAACGTCTCTTGAAAGGCAGACTATCTCCACACGACATTACCCAAAAGCAAAAGGCCTTTCAATGTAACCTTCTCGCAGTGTTTGTGACACTTCGGGATTGAAGAAGAAGATGAATTCTGACACTGGCAGCCGATATCTCACGGTCGGTGCCATCGATCACGGATTGTGGCGCGGATGATCCAGGGCGGGTCGTGAACACCCGCGCTTTTCTGATCAATGGATGTTTCCAGTTTGGAAAGGAATGGATTTCGCAGGAAACACTCTTGTTGAAGAACTGTGTGCCGTGGCGCGGGCGCTCAGTCGGTCTGGTTTGGCTTTTGTTGAAAGTTTGGAGTCCTACCCTCGGAACAGATGGCCTTGTGTCATCAGGGTTGACTCCTTGCTTGAAAACTACAAAAACCGAGATTTTTCTTGGGACTATCGAATTGAACAAACAACTTCTCTTTCCGTGCTCACCTCGAACGTGGGAACGATTTTCAGTTGACTTGCCCCAGCTTTTTCAAGTTTTTGGCGGTCAGCAGCGAAAAGAAGTGAACTGTCCGGGCCGGGCCGCAGAACGAGCCGCCCAGCTGAACGCAGAGTCGCTCTGAGCCCGACTCGGCTCCGACGTCTGCGCTCGCGGGGCTCGACAAACAGAAATGGTGGCAAAATGGCGTCGGATGTTGTACAATGTGCAGCCCCTTATTTGGTTGGAAATTGTGGAAATGATTTTCGCGGCGGCATTGAACAGTCGCAATTATGCGGGCGCGGCGGTATCTGCGCGGCGCAGGCGCCTCCGCCGCCGGGGAATCTCGGCGCTGGTTATGAGGAGCAGCGCCGCCGCCGCCGCACCGTAATGGAATTGTGATCAGCGGGAGATAAGTCCTTCGGCCTGGATTCTTTCACATCCAAGTCGGTACTCCTTTCACAGATCGTATCAACTCACGCAAGAAGACCTCATTTTCTGCCCATTGTGACACCAGAGGAAGGGTTTCGGCAAAGACGTTGTGTGGGCCGGTGTGGGCCGGCGTGATTCAAGTTTCTCACCAGTTACCTTTTTGTCTGCCGAGGTTTCGAAAAAAAACTGATGAGCTTAGTTACTTACTGTCGCATTAGCTTGACGGCTCACACAGCTCAATGACTTTCTCTCTCTTGATAAGAATGCGACTGACACTGAGCCGCCAGAATCTAATATCCTCTCGGAACTGGGCGCGGCGCGGCGGCGAACAGTGCAGCCCGTGATTGCGTTACAAAGTTTGTTTCAAATGCGGCGTGTTGTCGACGCAGATTGCTTTTCACAGCGGATAATGAAGATAGAGAGAAGTTTATCAACGGCAGATCTGGTCGGCGGCGCGCGGAGAAGAGCACAGAGCCGACAACACAGAGCGCAGGAAATTACAGCTGCCGCGAACCGACTTGGTCAACACCTGCAGATAGAAACAGCTTCGAGTGAACTGCGGGCAGAGATTCCCTAAACGAGTTGTCTTCTCCGTATCCGGACTTCAAAGACTTGAGACTGTCCATGTCTCTCTCGCAGCCTGCAGATGCAAGTGCACGGGTCTGTTTTTGCGCCGCCGGGTTGGTTGGGTAATATCAAGGAAACAGTAGTTCGAAAGGAGTTGTTCTGGATGTTGTGTGGCGCAGAGAGCCGCTGTGAACACTGCACCGCCGCCACCAAATCTGAATCTGCAGCAACTGCAGAACTTCCTTTTGTGGAAAAACATTTGGACAGTCTTTGTGTCTGCCATTTGTGTGAAAGAAGGGCCACAAATTTCGTGCGAACTTCAGGCAAGAAGTTTCATATGGACTCGGGAGACACAGGAAGTAAGACAAGAAAACACCCTTTCTGAAAGGTTCGGGAAAAATATGGCGGGTACAGTTTGAACCAGGTAATGAGAGGAAACTTCAGTTTGTTGTGGACACGAGTAACATCCGAGAAGAGGCCAGAAGTGACGTGACCCGAATTTGCTTGTGACGGTGAATTTTGATGCGGTTATTCCTGGCGGCATCTCGTTTCGCGCTTTGCTTCTCGGCTGATGGCCAATTTCCTCGTCAAATGCCGCTTCGGTGCGTCCATATGAAGCCTCCACAAAGCCGCGCCTTTGATATACCCATCTAACTGGCGAGGATTTGTCTGGATGACATGAATGCAGCTGTTCAGTGGCAGGAGCTCGAGAGTCACTTGATGCGACGTTTGATACCCAGCACTGAGGGATAATTGGGGGATTTTGCAGGAGGCGGGTCCCGCGAGGGGCGAGGTGTTCTTCCTTTCGCTGCTGCCTCAACCTTGACGGACGGAGGTCACCTGCGGCGCAGTTGGGAACCAGGACAAATCTGGTGTCCAGGTGTCATGGTCCCCTGTTTTCTGGATGCCTCGACACTTGCTGTGTGTCTCATCCTTCTGTTTTTATGTGCAACGGAGCCCAAACTGCGTTGTTTGTGGTGAAGCCTTTGTCTTTTGGAGAAGGCCAGATTGCTGCGATGAGAACATTGTTCGCAGACTGGAGGAAAACTGAGGAAATAATTATGTGCCTCGCAAACAGTGATCCCAGCGGAGTTGTTCATTTTCCAGAGTTCTAATTACAAGTGCGTGATTATGCTCGACAAGTTTTCTGGGCTGTATTCAGTACACTTTCCAAGTTTTGGGGAGAGAAGGATTTGACACGTACGAGTACAGACACTTTTGTCGAATACGAAATTCTTGGTGGCGGCGGTTGGCACTTTGCTTGGTTCCAGTTCGGCTGCGTCGAAGCGCTCGATTAGAAAAACCTGTCCACAGAGTCTGTATCGTGTTCGGGGCTCGTTACGCTGGAGAGGGGGGGGGGGAAGAAAGAAACCAGAAGGTTGTTGGGAGTAATTTGCAGTAAATGATGGCTTGTGAAGACGTCATATTGGAATCAGCAGGATTGTGCGGAAGCTGCTTTCTTGAATACGCTTCTAACGAGGTGGGGCTGGAGTCGAAGCGGCCGCCGCGCCGCTCCCGAGCAGGCTCCACGCCAGAGTCGTATTGACAGTCGCACCGACCGGGGCTCTCGTGAGAGGCGCACAAGACTCGGCGGTGGGAGTCGCCCCGGCGGCGGAGCAACAGACGCGCAAATCAACGGGGCGCTTCGCGACGGGGTTTCCCCCTGAACCTTCTGTCCTGGAGTGGGCTCGCTCTACCTCCATCAGAGTGTGGAAACTTCAAAAACTTGCAGTCAGTCTTGACTCTTGGATTTTGTCTTGTCCGGAAAGGTGAGTGTGGTTCGTTTTTGGTGGGACCACCGCTACAGCAGCAGCAGGATTACTGGACGTGTGTGGAGCTTTGGCTTCGAGTGAGCCCAGTTGTCGGGCGCGACGCAGGCGACCAAGTGTGGAGGTTCCGCTCGGTTCCGTGCGGTGTCGGGCTCGCGGGAAACACCTGACCGGAGTCGCTCAGACACTGAGATGTCCGTGATTCAGTGAACAGCTGCGAAGGGCCCAGTGGAGGTGAAGTTGTTGAATGCAAGATTTTTGTTGTGGAAATAAGTCCTTTTTTAGCGTGTGGTCCCGAAGGGTCGTCACCACACGCTCAATGCAATCATCATCAGTCTGTATGTATGTCTGTGTGTGTAAAACGTGACCTACCTGGGGGGGGGGGTCGGTCACATATTGGTGTCAGGGTGCTCAGAATTCATCACTGATCATTTTACAAAAAAAAAATTTTGAACATTCCAATCTGTGACCTACAAGCAGGGGGGTTGGTTGGTCACACATTGGTTTTTAAGCATGTGGTCCTAAAGGGTCTCAATCACATGCTTAGTGTAATCACCATCAGTCTGCATGTGTGTAATGTGGTCCCGACCCCTGGGACCATATGGTCCACAGGGGTTGGGGGGTTGGGACCACATTTTCAAAAATGGGTACAAAATGATCAGTGATCATCACTGACCATTTTTGGAAATGTGGTCCCAACCCCTGGGACCATAATGTGGTCCCAACCCCTGGCCTTCATGAACTGCGAATATTTGTATGGACCACATGCTTTTTATGTGTAGCATTCTTGTTAAATGACCAGTGACCATCACTGAACATTATAAAACTAATATATGACCCCCCCTCCCTGTCATAGATTGGATTTTTCACCTGGATCACATATTGGTTTTGAAAACCAATATGTGACCTACCCTAGGTCACATATATTATGTATTGGTCAATGAACATTTTAAAACCAATGTGTAACCTACCCTAGGTCACATTGTTTTTGAAAATGAATATGTGAACTACCCTAGGTCACATATTGGTATTAAAATGACCAGTGACCATCACTGAACATTTTAAAACCATTAGAAAAAAACAATTATACAACAATGCCAGAATGTGAGAACTTGAAGGCATTTATGAACTGCAAACGTTTGCATGGACCACGCGCTTTTTATGCGTAGCATTCTTGTTTTGTCTCTTTTTGGGGGGAGGCCACGTGGAGGGTTCATTCTATGACTGGAACGAGCGCAGCTGGTTTTGCTGTGAATATGAAAAGACCGACTAACTGCGCTCGTCAAAGGGAGTTGTTCGTTTTGTCCCCGTCTTGCGCAGATAGACTTATCTCCTTCTTTCACGATCCTATAAGAGGATTAGGTTGAGCTCGTTCTTTTTGCAGTTCAGTAGGCAGCTTACAGTTTGGGTGTGGGAAGAGAATCTAGCTCGAAACGAAGTGACACGACAACAGAAGTTCTCTCGTTTCTCCTATTTTAGCGGCGAGTCGTGTGTTGTCGAGAAAGAGAACCTGAGAAAAGCACTGCATGGAAGTTCAGGTTCACGGCACCAGGTTCTCATGGTTGACCGTCATCTGTTCAGGTTTTCACCAGAAAGATTGGACTGCGCGCGCACGTTTTTCGGAGAAAGAGCCCATGATGGATGAAGTTCCGCGTGCATCATTCGCAGCGCTCATCAATCTGGCTCCGTCAGGCAGAAGACGCCGACGTGCAGCGGGAGCGCTGAGCACGCTCCACGAGACCTTCGTCAGGCCTGATTCACGTTAATGTGGCGAGCCTTTTGGCGCGCAGCGGAATTATGAAGTGGACCAGCTGCGCCCAAATTAGACATTTCCATTTACCATGTCGGTCCGGAGCAGCGGGCGAGCGACGGGAAATGATGGCAGCGCCATTCAGATTTAGCTCGGGGCGGGGACCTCTCCAGTCTCGAGTGGCTGCTCGAGGAGCCTCGTCGTGGGCAGGACACCAAAGCCTGACCAAGATTTGTCTTCCTGTGGCATTGTGAGTGTTGAGATTTGTCGCAACTGCAACGTGCATGAGAAAAGGGAAAGGAAATAAGAAGGGAAGTATCACTGCAGAGCCTGCGGTGACAAGGACCGTCTGCCTCCCACTCGTGGTGAACAACAGACAAGGAAATCTTGACCAAACGTGACTGAGCATCAGGGGAGAGTCGGGCTGCGCTGCCTTGTCGCTCACATCAGTTTCGAGTGACCTCAGTCGGTGGATAAGTCCACGCTTGAAGAGCTGAATATATTTGTACAAGTTCGGCGGATGTTCCTGCGGGGAGAGGGGAGGGTGCGCCGGGGCAGGAGGAAACGCCGCGCGGCGGCCGGACGCGGTGAGCCGTCGTCCATCACGCCTCCTGCGCCTCCACTGATTACTGCTTGATGCAGCAAGTCACATAAACTCACACTTGGAACCATTAGTGTGATTAATACCAATTTGCACCGTGTTCGCGTGCACGTCAACACCAGCTCTTCTTGGGCGTCAGGCGCGGTCCGTGTGTCCGGGGTAGTTATGCTGCCTCCTCGCGGCTTTGATCCTGCGGCTGTGTCGGTGTCTGTCTGCAGGTCACGTGGGCTCTGGACCCGCAGTGGATCCAGATCGCTTTGGGAAGTGTTCCAAACTCGGGACAAAGGATAAAGTCGCGCATATATTTGCGCAGCGTGTCTCCTCTCCATAGTTCCAGGAAATCGCAGGCACTGCCTCACATATCTCAGGCACTGCCTCACAAATTAAATCGTGTTGTCGCTCTGGGATGATGAAAATGAACAAGGGACTTGGTCGAGGTAAATCAGGACACTGGAGCTGGCGTGATGCTTGGCGGGGTGAGGACCGGGGGACGCAGCCGAGTCAGCGCGGGGGGCGCGGGGCTAATGAGAGTCCGACCGACTCGTGACATTCTCGTCAGGTCCGCCGGAGAAGCGCGCCTGTGCGATCGAATTTCCAGCAAAAAAAAGTGTTGTTGAAATTCCAACACGAACTTCAGTTTTGCCTAAAGTCTTTTGTTTCTTGTATCTTGCCAGATGTTGTTTCCATAAAGGTGAAGCTTTCTGCACTGAAACTGTCTTCATCCAAAGTGCGTAGATTTGGGTCGTGAAACCTTTGAATGGCGACTCCGCGAAACAGACAGGGTCTTTGTTCTCATGCCGCCCACGTGTTCTTCTGCAGGATTCACAACCAGTTTGAGTGAAATATTGAATCTTTCTCTTTGCAGCAGGAGGTGTTGATTCGGCAACTTCAGGAACAGCACTACCAGCAGTATATGCAACAGGTCTATCAGCAACAACTGCTGCACCAACAACAACAGTATCAACAGTTGCAGGCCATGGCCTCGTCTCAGGTCTGTACCGCGGGTTGGGACCAAGGACCAGGCTCCGACACACCGACTAGCCTCTGCCCTCATCCCTCACCTATCACGCGCAGAATTGCATCGTCCAATTCTTTGTCCAAAAATTTCCACACTTAAGTGGATCAACTAAGCAACCAGTCCCCCCCCCCTTCTTTCTTCTTTGTGACATTTTGTCGGGAGCACCATTCCAGAGTGCACCACGGCAGAGGTCTTTCGGTGGCTGTTGCGAGCTTTTGGTTGTAACTCGTGTTTCATTGATTCAGCCAAAGGAGCTCTGCGTTGCTGGTCACATAGAATGTGCAGGACCTTGTGCACATGTCAGTTTTTGTGTATGGTTGCAACAGAGTGGGAAATGTATTCCGAATGTATTTATTGGCCGCCGTTGCGTTTGAACACCGTCAGTGTTCGGTTTTGTGTCCGTACGCCGGTCAGTTTCCCCATCCCGTCGTGTTGCTTTTTGCAGACGGGTTCGAGCCCGCCGCCTGCAGTGGACAGCGCCCAGTCCGTTCAGATTAAGTCCGAAGTCGCCAAACCCACGGTGAACGGAGGCGTGCAACATTCTCACGGTGCTGCTGACACGGAGAATGACAGTGACCAAAGTAAGTCAGAAACAGCTTCTCTCAGACGAACGGAAGAAGTCTTGCGAAGCAACTTGTAAACAGTCAACCTGCCGGCCAGGAACACCTCCCTTCCACGCGCAGGAAGCTTTGGGGCGAGAACATTTTGGTGCGCGTGACCGAGCAACATTGTTGTCCCGTTAGTTCGGAGTCAGTTGTCCGCTCGATGTGGACATCCGCCTGTGTCAGTTTCTGTCTCCAATGTTCTTCGCGTACGCCAGGTCTTTGCCAGGTATTTCAAATACGCGTCCTTGGCCGAGATGTGTGCTCCAGCTTCTCCATCTCTGCGTATCCGTTTCGCCAGTGCCTCAGTTCTTGGCGCTGGTCACAGAGACGCGTCGTGATGCGAGATGTTTCCATGAATTCCTGAGCAATTTTCACAACCTTTTCGCTTGCTGCCTTTTCTTGTTGCGAACATGTTTTCAAGAGTTCGGGTCTTCAGCGGTTCGTGGCGCAAATGGTGACTTTGCAGGCAGAGCGCAGGGAGGGGTTCAGCCCGACCAGCTGGTGCTGCAGGACGGCGAGGAGCTGCACTTCTCTCGCGGCGTGCTGCAGGTGTCGGAGCTCGACCCGTCCGCGGGGCAGCAGGACGGGCAGAACGAGGAGGGCTGCGGCGAGACGCAGGGCCTCGTGCCGCGGGCGGCGGCGCCTACGCACGGCGCCATGCCCCCGCTCATGCCCGCCTCCATGTGGACCCGCAAGGACGTGCGCGTCTTCAAAGACACTGTGAAAAAGTGCGCTGATAATGTGATACGAATTGGTTCCCTAGCGACGGCGACGGTGAGTGGAGACGGACGTCGCTGGTGCACTGCATGCTCCGTGTGACGACTGTGCAACGAGACTTACCATTTATGTGCTTGTTTCTGCTGCTGAGCGATTCGGGAGTATGGCTTCACGTCCCGCGGTGATTTCGTGCTCATGTTTGGCTTCCTCCGCCGTTTGATCCGATTGTGACTCTCACTGGGAAAGATCTGGCAATCAAAACTAAAATTTGAGACGACTGCCTGTGCAGCGGATTGAGCAGGAATTAAAACCTTGAGCTTTTCGAGCTTTTCGTGAGCTCTGTGTAAACTTTTCGCGCGAAGTGAAGCCGTCCCGAAAAGCACTTAACGGTGCCGTGTTTTTCCGCAGTGCCACATCCATATGTTGTGCATCGATGCTCGTTTCCTCTCGACTTCACCTCACTGTGTGCTTCTGCTACGTTCTCACACCGAAATCGAACGCAATATATTGTCCAAATTTTCGGTTCGTGTGTTCCTCTTGGTGTATTTTTTTTCTGTTGTCTTTTTGTAGATCAGTTTCCGCCCATAGCGGCTGCTTCCATGTGGACCCGCAAAGACATAAAGGATTTCAAGGACTCAATAAGAAAAGACGCAGATTCTGTCATTAAAGTGGGCTCTGGGGAAACAGTCACTGTGAGTAGATGTGCAAACCCAGCTCATTTGCCTTCTCAACAATCTCTTTCTTCTGTCTTTCATGATCGATGAAGAGTGGGCCCTTCACGATGAAGAACTCTTTCTTTTGTCTTCTTTGCTTTGCCTCAGCAACACAAATAGAAACAAATATTCGAAACCAAAAAATATATCCACTGCTCTCAGTGTAAATTGCCTTTGGAAATGCGGAGTCACCTTCGTGACAGCGCCGCACTCGTCCGAAATTACGCGTTGTGAAACTGAGTCAAGACAGTGGAAATTGAACTTGACGTCAATTCCACCGGGAGATGTGTAAATTCGTGAAAATTGCTTCTGGTATGTCCCCGTGAGGAGCAATGCTTTTTGTGAGTGAGTTCTCACGACAGCACCACTTGAAATATTTAAAACCTACAATTCCGTCGAAGAGGCAAAGTCAAACTGAAAGCGTCATGTTCAGCAGCTCCCAAATTGATGCCAATATTTGACAGACGTGTGTCCTGAAAGCTTCCGTCACATTTCCTTTTGTGGTCAGAGCAAGCTGAACTCTTTGAGGGCGCGTTGTCGTTTGCACGGAAAATTTGATTTGTCTTTTGTTTCACTGCTCTCCATCACACGAGTTCCGTGCACAAGTTTCAATCGCTTTCTTTGTGGCCTTTGTGTTCGAAAAGTGTGCGCATGTGTCTGTTGTGTTTTCGTTTGTTTCAAGTTGTAAAGGGTCATGGAGAAAAGAGCTCTCAAAATTTCTTTGGACTGAAAGACACATAAGCTTGCTCTTTTCCTTCTCCGTTGCATGAAAGATCGAGGTGAACATGGGTTCCGTTTTGTTTGACATTTGGTTGGTTTTGTTCCAACGAAGATGTGACGATTGTGTTGAACTGCAACCGAGATCCGAAGTTTTGCGTCGTTTGAAATTCTGCCCTGTCCACAGAAACTTCCTTTGAACGCAAACATCATCACAGACACTCCTACTTTTGCTGGTGCAGTTTACACCGAAGAGGGACATTAAAACCGGGAGGTGTTTGCTGGTTCCTTCGGTGATGTCCTTCCGTCGCGAGCGGACCACCTCAGCTTTCCGTTTCCCGTGCGGTGCGTTCGGAGACAGATCCCTTTGTGTCGCAGGTGCGGGTTCCGACCCACGAGGACGGCACGTGCCTCTTCTGGGAGTTCGCCACCGACAGCTACGACCTCGGCTTCGGCGTCTACTTCGAGTGGACGATCGCGCCGAGCAACCAAGTGAGCGTGCACGTGAGCGAGTCGAGCGACGAGGAGGAGATGGAGGAGGAGGCGGCGGCCGAGGCGGCAGGTCAGTTCAACCCGCAGTCGCTGCGTCCGGCTGCAGAGGAACCGTCAAGTTGCAAGTAGATTGCAAGTTGACAGGAGCAAAGCTTTGCAAATGAAACTGAACGGAGAGTGTGTGTTGAAGGACAAGTGTATGTTGCAGGATTGAAGAAGATGAGCGCAACTCTCTGCTCCATTGTTGAAATTCGCGCTCGATTCGCACAAGCCTCTCGTTACCAATTCCAAGGACAACAGAATTTCCCGTTGTTTGCCATTGAACAGCAGTGTTGCTGGCGTGGCCTTTCAAAGCACGAAAAACGAGAGAAGCCGTGACGAAGGGAGATTTGAACGAACGCCTTCTGTGTGAGCGCTTTGCACTGAGTAGCGCTTTGATTTGGGTGTCGAGTAACTCACACGCTGCTCGGTCGTTAAAGACTCGGGTGCAAATTAAATTGCTCTTTGTCGCATGTTGTGAATCGTTCTCACAGGTTGCTGCCAAATGCCGTGCGCGTGTTAGCAACTTGTTGACTGTGGCGCGCCTGTACTGACACACTGAATAAATGCACAACAGAATGGCCAACCAGAGCTGGTTTCTTCAGCAGGGGACGGGAAGGCCGACGTGGAGAAGGGACCGAGCAAGAAGGAGAAGGACGCGAACAAGCCCCCGACGGACGAGATCATCCCCGTGTACCGGCGCGACTGCCACGAAGAGGTGTACTGCGGCTCGCACATGTACCCCGGCCGAGGCGTCTACCTCCTCAAGTTCGACAACTCCTACTCCCTCTGGCGGTCAAAAACTCTCTACTACCGCGTCTACTACACGAGATGAGAGGAGTGCGCCTTTTTACTCCGCAGTGTGTTGTTCAACTGTGTTGTTTGTTGCTGAAACAAGTCATTGTGATTGTACAGAAATCCCCCTTCCGTTGTTTTGTTGTGCTTGATGACTTGTGCCAGGTGTTTTCGAACTCCTCAGTGCCAACGATCCGAGTGCACTTTTGCTTCGAACTTCTTGAGTTCAGAACAGACAAGACGCCTTGGCCACTTGTTCATTTTCAAAGTTTGCCTGCGACTCGGTCGCCGATCATTGCAAGTTGAAAAGGCAAGGCAGGCCGACTTCACCGAATGCGGGAAATTGTCGGCACAGCATCAGTGAACGACCCCAATTGTCGTGTGTTCCACTTCGGTGACGGCAAATGCAGATTCGCTCAACATTGGGCGCTGTCGAGTCGGGTTGTGTGCTTTCGAAAGTGAGGAACTCTGAGGGTGGTTTCTTCCTTCATCATGTTGTGACCACAGACATGTCACCACATGACAAGCTTCACACCAGTTCATGTCAAGAGTCAAATCTGCATCGGATTCAAAGGTTCAGGTCGTGAAAACTAAACGACACAAAATGTCAAGCCAGTAATCTCCTCGTTCCTCCATGATTCCACCTTATGTGGCTGGAGAACCAGTGTGTCGTGCTGGTAATTTTCGTGACGAACTGCTTTTGAAACAGACCAGTGTGAAAAGGATTCACTCGTGACTGTTCTTCTTCGCTGTGTGTCCCAAGGACTCCGGGAAGTACGAACTACGAGCAATTCTTGTAGTTTATCGAAAAGCGACAGGAGCAATCAGGCGTTGTCTTGGACGGGCATGTCTGTTGTCTCTTGGTGAACGTTTTGTTTTCTCACTTTCGCCTTCGGCAATGCCTGACCGGCGTATTTGTTCAGTCGCCTTGAATCAAAGAACATTTCATCATCTGATTGAGTTGGACTCTAGAGAAGTTGCGATGACTTCATGTGCTGAGCGTCGGTCCCCGAAGAGCTCGTTTGAACATTTTCTTGTACCAAAAGCACGCGCGAAATTGTTGCAGGGGAAAGGAAGCATTCCAAAAGAACGTGTATGTACAGTTGTCACAGCATTATCCCCGGCGCAGACTTGTTTCTCACTTGCGCTTTGTTCGTCTGTCTGCTATCTTCATGTCGCTGAAACCAATTTACTGATGCAGTTGTTGCAGCATGCCTCGAGTTATTTCTCAAACCCGGTCTCTTTGACATTGCAAGGAAAAGTACCTGTAATCACAGTGAATTTTCGTTGTCGTCTGAAGAGATTTCGTGTTCTTCGACGACAGACTTGTTCTGTTTCCTATCCGTCGTGTTCACTGAACCCGCACACGAAAAATGTACGGATCCGAAATTCGGACTCATTGATTGAACACAATAAATGCTGGCTGTTAATTTATAAAATACAAATAAAATTGTATATTTTGGGCTGAATCAGATAGTCACTCCCTCTTGCTTGTGTTAAAAAATAAAGTGCAGATCTGGTGTGATTTGGTGGAGAAAATGCCAAAATTCATCGATTCGTGACACCGTGGGCGAGCTATAGTCTACACATACTTTTGGTGATTTGTTTTGGTCGCCCTGTTTCGGTCGCTCAATTTTCAATGAGCTCCCTTCAACAGCACAACATCCTCAAATCACCTGAAAATCTTGTATTTCTAGGTTACAAAATTCACAAAGAGGGGAACAGATGAAGGATTTCTTTTTGCAGGAAAAAGATGCCAAATACCAGGGAAAGCTTTGGTTGGAAATATATATGGGGACCAATGCTCTGACCAACCTTCTGAAGCTGACAACGAGGCGTTGTTGAAGCAAAAGTGACGTCACGACGGCGACACACAAGCGACAACAGAGTCCGCCGCTCCTCGAATCGCGTCGGCCGCAAAAATGACGTCAATTGTTGCCTTTGACAACCGTCACAGTGAATGGTGAATCGTGTGAACATCGTGGGAAGCGCGCCGAAACGAAGCTGACAACACTTCAATTCGCGGATAGAGTTAAAACAGTCCATTCGGAAGAACAAACAATGAACGAAGAAGCGAGCGCAGCGAAATCAAACGAAAACTGCAAATTGGACGCGCTGATGCCAACTTGTTTAGGGTGGGAAGCTGAGGACGTGGCAGACTGGGTCAGCACTCTGGGATTTCCTCAATATCAGGTGAGAGACGAGAGCAGAAATTTACACACTATTGATGCAGATTGTGCCCTGACTCCACAAAAAAAAAATAGGGTGGGGGG
>JAAUXT010125363.1_pt1 | contig 20366 bp, 21 predicted proteins | sample 7278171 | NCBI WGS metagenome assembly JAAUXT01 (sample SAMN14350112, study PRJNA611818) | marine sediment metagenome | isolation source: surface marine sediment (1.8m) | place: French Polynesia: Moorea | collected 2018-08 | reverse complement strand
TTTTACCTGCTGAGCTGTGGCCAAGACTCGGATCTACATTTTGCTTCTCGAGGGACCGGGCCCATTGGATCTACCCCTGGGACTCACCTGCGGGACCGGTGGGGGCAGCTGCCCTCCCTCCGCCATGACGCAGCGTCGTTACGTCAGCGTCGCGTCAGAACGTGGCGTCGTTGCCATGACAACACAGCTGAGCGGTCGCTGCGTCCCATCATCGCCTGCCCCAAAGAACAAACATGGACAACAAACAAACTACATACATTCAGATATGGTGTGCGTGCGCGCACACACGCACACAAATGCACAGGTTAGCACACGTCTGCACGCACACACGCACGCACACAACCACTTCATGGCCCTAGAACGAAACCAACCGACGTTGTGCGTCAGCAGTGTACGTGTGTGTGCGAGTGTGTACGTGCATGCGTCAACTCAACTGAGTGTCTCGTTTATCAACAATCATTCTCTGTCATGTGTACGTTTGTTTGTTTGTTTGTTTGTTTGTTTGTCAACACAGCAAAGTGACTCGGTTTGTCAACAGCCAGAGACGCGATGTTTCTGTCACGCATGAGTTTTCTGTTCATTGAAAAGACTTCCGAAAACTGAATCTGAGACTAAAGAAAGAGAGATCTAGATCTATCTGGAATCACCCACACTCACAAAGAACGCAGGAAGAAGCAAGACGTCCACCCAAAATTTCTCTACCTGTTTCATTTGTTGTGTAACCTAAATTGTTGGTCCCAAAGTTCGGTGGCAGATGTATCTCTTATCACTTGGAGCAGAGATCTTATTCTGAGGCGGATCCTCTGTGTGTGTGTGTGTGTGTGTGTGCGTGTGTGTGTGTGTTTGTGTTTGTGCGTGTGTGTGGTGTGCGTGTGTGTGGTGTGCGTGTGTGTGGTGTGCGTGTGTATGTGGAGGGTCGTTTCAGGTGTCTCATGACATCTCCCCGCGAGACATCCGAAGATATTATTTTATCTTCAAAACTCAATTTTTTGAAGTTTTCAATCATTTTTTTTCTGGTCCACACATAACCTGCTCACAACACAATTGTTGTGCTGTGTCCCTTCAGGGCAGAGCGCACCTGTAGTTCAGGCCAGGTGGGCCAGGTGTCTCCTCCAAAATGGATGTCCACCCCCTGTGGATGAGTAAACCCCCATGGATATCCAACCCACACATGTTGGTACCAACTTCAGAAAATTGAGTTAACAGAGTACTGAGAGTTTGAACATGTTTGGGGCTGGGACACTGGCTGACATCAGCCATTTCTTTCTTTTTTTCTTTCTTACTTACTTTCTTTCTTTCTTTCTTTCTTTATTTCCTTCTTTCCTCCTTTCTGCCTTTATTTCTTTCTTACTCTGTGTTGGAGGGGCACCACACTTGTGTTTGCAGTTGCCTTCACCACTTCTGCTCTTGCTGTCTTTTTGTGCCACTTTCTTTTCTTTTTTTCTCTTTTTCTCTTTTCCTTTTTACCTTTTCTTTTTGTTTAAGTTTTCAAATATTTTGGAAGGAATTGTCTTCTTTAATATTTCAACGAAAACAACAAAATTAGGAAAGAAAAACACATTGTTTGTGGTTGTCAACAATTTGTTTGTTGGTGCTAAAACGAGTTTCAACAGGTCTCTAAAACGCTTTTTCATCAGTGGCCCACCCGTCAGATTTCTTTTCTGGTTGAGTTGGCGCGCCTTTAGCTTGCAGTCTGGGTCCTATGAAGCATTTTTTTTACTCTCGCCTTTGGAGTTGTGTGGCGTGGATCCACCCCGTTGTCAACAGCTGAGTACCGCACGCCTTGAATTCATCCCACAGATTTTCAGAACATGTCGTCGCTTCGAGGATCTGGAGGTGGTCCATCCACAGGTGGGGGCAGGCGACCTCCCCCCGCCCCCTTGAGTCCGGAGAATCTGCCTCGCCAATTTTGTGCCACAGGTGCAAAACATAAATTTGCAGTGTTTGTCTTCAAAGTTGTGTCTGGCTTCCAATGGGGTTGCATCCCGCCCCGATGGGAGGCCGTGAGCGTAATTCCAAGAATTTTTCCGGGGGCGACCCTGGATTGGGGGGGGGGGGTATGTCCACCACAACGAAAACAGCAATATTTGAACACACCAACTCATGGCTCCACCCGCAAGTCGCATCAGTTTTTGCTGTCGCGTGTTGTCGTGTTTTGGAGGCTCTGATGGGGATTTTCTTCTGAATTGTTTTGCAGAGGCGTATCGCAGTCGGGGTCCAGAACGTTTCCCCCAGTGGTGATCACCCACCGTGCCTGGGTGCCGTCTCAACACAGAGAAAACTGGAGAAGCAGTGCTGAGGGCACTATACTAGAATAACTTCAGCATGGGAAATACCGTACCATTTTTCAAGTTCAATCAATATTGAGACAAGTGGTCCAAAAGTGCATGAACAGCATTGTGCGCGCTATCACATATTGGAGCAGTGACATTTCTTCAGGTGGCGGATTCTGTTGGGCAGGGGTGTATCAGGTATCTTCAGAGACCTGGTTCAAACTTGGAACTTTAGTTTCTTGAACGATTGGATGTTGGAAATGTGTCCAATTTACAGTTGTTTGAAACGGCTTTTCTTCAGTTTTTCCTTTGGAAAATTATTAGAAGCACATCTGGATGCAATCAGTTTGATATTTTTATTGCGTAGATCAAGCGCAAATTGATTGAGGCAAGACAGGACTGTGGTTTGTCTTTTGCACAGTGCTTTTTTGCGTTCTGGTCAGAAAGTGAGAATTTGTCGTGTCCGTCCAACCCCTTTTGCAAATAAGCGACTGGAATGAGCGACCCGAATCAAATGAGCGCGAGGCCCATGGGCCCATTTTTCACACTGCCAGTGTCAGTGGGCTGTTCTACTGTGGCCTGCGGTGTCGCTTGTTGTCATACGAGTGGGAGTGTCTCCACGTGGTGTGTCACTCACGTGGAGAGCGGAAAGGCCAATGACCAAATATGGAACACGCTGTGTGATGGGTATGCTGACTGTGAGTTGCGCGAATAGATCTACTGTCCATTCCCTCTGGCCTATTGCAACACCTGTTGTTCCCTGCATGAGCAGACCAATTCAATTCGTTTCTCCCATGGGTGGATATGATTTAATCAACACACTGAATTCGTCCTTGAGTACATGGCATAGAAAACAAAGCGTGATTCTTTGTATTCGAAAAAGCAGATCACTTGGATGAAATACAAACTCTTTTGAAAAATGCGTCTCACGGTTAGATCTCGCCTTTTGTCCAGCTGGCTCTGCGTGGCAACGGCTCGCGAAGACTTTAGTGGGGCGTCCAGAGCTTCTGAACGGACGGGAAAACTTTTGGTCTTTGGAGCATTGTCACTCGCGTCCCATCAGAGGATCACACAAGCATCAGGGTCCTTCTGAAAAAAACAATGCCATACAACCGTGTTGTGGTGTCTCAATCTCATTGAACGTTATATTTTCATTGAGAACGGATCGACTTAAAGAGGTGTGTCACCCGAATACACTCACCGATTTCAGTGGAAGCGTGAACCTTTTCTTCTGCAATGTTGAAAACAGAAGTCCATGTCAAAACGTCGCTCGCGGCGTCTGTTTTTTCTTTCAGATTCATTTTGTGCGTCACAACTCGATGGACAATAAAAATCCCCGACCTTTTGTTTCTTCAGTCTCTTGGCCTCCCATTGCTCTTTCGCGGTGCGGTAGTCCTGAACCTGAAAGAAACTTCCTGTTGTAGTTTAACTGTTTAACTGCCTCCCACCACACACACACACGCACACACACACACACACACACACACACACACACACACACGCATAAATGTCAACCCACCTCGAATAAATTAACCACAACTGCCCCCACCTTCATTTTTGTGAGACACAGTTGTGTGACAAAACCGAATTGACTGGTGTCTCAGGACCACAGCATGACCAAATCATGTGGTTGTGCTGTGGTCCTAAAAAAATTCAGGACCAGAGTACGACTAAATAGTGTGGTCGTGCTCTGGTCCTGGTCATGCTCTGGTCCTGTTACACTGGGCAACAGTTTGGAATCAGGGTTTTCACACTGGGTGACGCGTGGTCGTTTTGGGGCTGGCGTCAAAAATTCCACCATTGGGGTCAACGTTAAATTTTGACGCAGACGTCAAGAAAACGACCGCGTGTCACCAATGTGAAAACCGCTAATGGATTGAAATCCTCACCAGTTCCGTGATATCGGGCGCAGCCTTTTCTTTCTTCTCCCGCTCTGCCATTTTATCCTCCAACTCTTGCACTCTCTCCTCCAGCTCCTTCTTTTTCTCTTCCTTCAGCTCTTTTACTTCTTCCTGCAGCTCTGTCACTCTCTCCTTCTCTCGGTGCAGGTGCTTGTCTCGTTTGTCCTGCAGAAAGGGATTGAAGAAAAGTGGCTCCCCTGATTTTCCTTGATGGGGTCGAAAAACATCTATCAAAAAGCACAGGAACTGAAATCAAAACCGCAAACGTGTGTATGTGTGTTGTGTGTGTGTGTTGTGTGTGTGTGTGTGTGTGTTGAAACTGCGAATTTGCTGAAAAGACGTTGTTATGGCTGAAACGAGTGTTTCACCCCTTCTCTCACCAGGTCAGACCGCAGCTTGATGGCGTCCTCTTCGTACTTATGGAGCAGGGCAACCGCGTTGTCCCGTTCTTCTGTCACTCTTCTGACCTCGGCCTGCGTCTTCTCCAGAAGGACCTGCACGTGATACAGGTGCAGTTCTCGTTCTTCCTGCAGAAAAACATTTTGCAGTTTGAAATATTGACCAAATTTCAAGCAGCCATTCCTTGAAGTCAAGTCAGGGTGTTGACACAAAGGTAAACGGTATGCGCGCTCTTGCAAAACTTGTGCAGCAAATTCACTCAACTCACGAGTTTCTCCTGGAATTTCTTTGATCGTTTTGCGACTGCCTCCATGTCCTCGGTGATATTCTTCATGCCATTGGTCACATTTGGGTCCTTCAGTTTCTGAAAGGAAAATTTTTGATTTGACAATTGGACAAGCTAACCAACCACTGCTTTGATTTCACAAGAGGACACCCCCCACGCCGCAAATAATCCTAATGGGGGGGGGAGCTCATGGGCTGGTTGAGTATCTTGTCTGGGGTGACGTCCCTCTTTCAGGACCAAAAATATGTGAACAAGAACACGTCATTTCCCCATTTTGAGCTGAGACATAACGCTGTCAGATCAGACATATCGGGTGGGACAGAACACAGATCCATGTGGTGCTCTTGGCTTGAATGGGACACCGCACCGTACAGAAACAGTGTTTAGGATTCAAACTTTCTTGGAGGGAGTCACTTTCCATGTTGCTCGGCTGTAGAATCCTCTCAACAGCGTCAGGGTCGACCCAGCCCTGCTCCCGGGCAACTTTATGCAGGAGCATTCTCAGCGTCTAAACAAGAGCAAAGACGTGTTGAAGGCGCGCAACCTCTCAAGAAGCGACAAGAGCGAGATGGAATTTGAAGTGCCGATGAAGAGGTGTGCGTGAGTTCACAAGCCGGAAATGCTGAATGATTTAATTTCAAATTTGGTTCAAACAATATTGTTCAATGCGTGACGGCAAGTGTGCAAGCGCAAACACGCACACATAGATCCACTCAAACACACACAAACAAACGCACAGAACTGCCACACACGCAACAGCCACACACACACACACACACACACACACACAAACGCACACACACACGCGCACACACACACACACACACACACACACAAACGCTGACCTCTCTGCCCTCGCCCGTCATGTTTTGCCATTTCTTGAGCAGGTCCACCTTGATCATGTGGGTGTTGTCCCGGTGTTTTGCTTTTATGTCTTCTAATGTCTCGCGTTTTATCCCCAGCGCCCCCAGAGCGATCTTCTCCATGTCGTCAATGCTGATGATCGTGGCCAGCTGGTTCAACATTTGATCCGTCAACTTGTCCTGAAATTTTCATGAGCTTTCCTGTTCATTTTTCTCCAGTGCAAAGTCCGTGCCTTCTGTCTGAGTGTTGGTGCCAGCGCACCTGAAGCTTGTCTGCAGTTCACAGCAGTTGTCTCGTGAATTGTGAAATCCAAAGGGATTTTCGGCGCGAACTCACCTGCATGGCCGGTGGGGGCGGCTCCCGTCCTCCTTCTGCCATGATGCCGCTTGCGTGACGTCAGCGCCGCGTCGTCTCCCCTGGCAACAATCGCGTTGTCTTGTTGTTTGCAGATTACATGGAACTTCACACACTAACTCGTGCTGGGTTCTTCATGTACACACGGAACACACACAAAACACACACACGCACACCTCGTACGTTTTGCACTGGTCGCGTGCAATTTTTCAAATATTTTATCAATTTAAAGCTTACTTCCCTGATCTTGTTTTCCCGCCGTTTCACGAACAAATGCGAGTCCTACCCTTCCCAGTTGATGTAAAATCACTTTTCTTTTTTTTTGGATTCACGGAAAATGTGCGCATAACAGTCGCACTTCCCTTCCTCTCTCTGATCTTGTACCGAAACAACACAGTTCAATCAGGAGTAGAATGGCACACATACCTGACTGAGTGTGTGTGGAAACACTTGAGCCAGGAATTCAAGGCCCATGGTGGTCCAAACAGAAAGATGTTCGTGTTGGAGCACAAGCAAATATTTTGCCCCAACAAATCATTTCATCATGTGTTGTCAATTTTTCAGGAAGCCTGAGTTTAACATAGCACCTTGTGCTTCGAACTTCTTTCTTTGATTTCTTTTTTGTCATACAGTTGCGTGGCCAGTCAAAAATGTATCCTCTCACAAAGACAATAAGATTTTTGGATTTGCTGTTGAAGAACAAATTGATGTGAAATTCATTGACTCAGAAAGAGCGTTTTGGATCATGTGCGGAATTGTGTCTGTTTGCTACATACACGCACACACACATACACACACACACACACACACACACACACACACACACACACACACTCAGCACTCAGGCACACGCACTGCTGAGGGGTTTTCACGTACGGTCATTTTCTTTCAATGACGTCAAAAATTACACCATTGCCACAGACATTGTTTTGCACCAAGACAGAGTGCTCACAAGAACGCTTGTGTGCGCTTCAGCCAAACTTCCCCTTTGGGATCCAGGTTTTCAGCGCCATGATTTCACTGATGCTGTTTCAGGTAAACTTGTCTTCAGAGACGTGTCTATCTATGCAGTTTCTCATGAATCAGTGGTTGGTGTGTATTCACAGTGGACGCACCAAGTTCCCCATCTGGACGCATAAAATCCTCTTGCACGTGAGAATGAGCATTTATTGAAACGCATTGTAGAAATTGAACACACAAATGGGAAAAAACGTCTCACATTCACACTGGTGCGCAAACAAAACTTTTGTCACATGAGTCAGTCTTCTGAATTGGGACATTACTTTTTTGAGCAAAAATCACCAACAGCACTTGAATATTGAACAAACGAACTTTTTCCCGACAATAAGCACTGGGTTTTCTTGACATTGATTCCCATCTCAGATTCAGAAACAATGGCACGACTCAGTTGTTGTCCCATAGTCCACTTCGTACCACAAGAGAACGGCCTTCGTCTTTTCAGAAAATTGCAAGGTCTTGGTCACGTGACCGGCGAGTACGACCAGGTGATCTCCTGACCAGCTGAGCCTCAGGGGGAACGGCTGTGCGAGCTCGGCGAAAGCAAAGCTCTTGACCACAGACCCGTTCTGGGGGTCCAGCTTCAGGAGGCGGTGGTTGTCCCCGTCAGCAAGCATCAGCACCTTGTGATGGGCAGAAAAGGCGAGGCCACAGGGATCCACTCTCACACCCTCAAAGTGTGACGGCATTTCCCACAGGCGTTCTCCTTTTCTGTTGAAGGCCCTGACTGCATTGCTGTCAGACACAACCAGGGCATCCTGAGGACTCGGAAGGTAACACATGGAGGAGTAAATGCCGCAATTTTCCAGGTGAACTTCAAAAGTTTTGCCCGTTTCACTGAACTCGTTGCCATGGCAACTCAGCTCTATGATTGAGCCACCCTCGAGAAACAACCACAATTTGCCTGAGTCCCCTTCGCACATGGCTATGGGCTCCTGCTTGCAGCGGTAAGCAATCCGCTTTGTACCCGTCTCCAAGTCAAGCGTTGTGATGTCCTTGCACCTGTTGCACAGCACAGCCAGTAGCTCTTGACTGTTGACAATGTGCAGGTCCGCCAGTGGATTGAGACCCCGATTCGTGTCCAGGGAGGAGCAGGTCGGCTGCATGTACTCGCATTTCTCGCCTTCAAAGGAGCAGCGAGACAAGTCTCCGTCGGCGTCGCACAGAAGCACGTCTCGACTCGAGGACAACACCGCCATGCGGAAGAAAAGTGACGGGGACCGTACGACGAATTCTGAGGAGCGGACCAGCTTCAACTGCTTCTGAAACACACACACACACACAGAACACAGCTCAGTACAAAGTTCAAGGAGCGAACAGTGACACTGTTTCCAACACAAGAACACAAAATAAAGTTCAGTGACATGCGAAGAGCAGAGCCCTTCGGGTTCATCTGGATCGTCTCTTCAAAGCTACCGAACCAAACTACTTACCGTTGTTTCTGTTTCAATGCCTGTCATCTGCATTGAAAGCGGTTGTGATGGTGGTCCCCACTGCAGCAATAAAAACACAGCTTTAAACAAAAGCGCACCTAGCGAAAGCACACACTTCACTCTGCATTCACACCCAGCATTGCAGGGCCCAGACCACACCTGTCTTCCCCCACTGACAAACAATGACGGCACTGCGGGCGCAAACATACCAACAAAATTGGTAAGTTTGCCTCCCCCCCACGATTTGACCCAAACTCATCAACCACTCTTGTTTTCTATCTACAAAAAAATAATTGTCAGGGTTCTTCTTACTTTGTCCATGGAATGCATGTCGCAGACAGCGCTGTCGACCTGTGATGTGGACTCCCGCTGCAGGTGTTTACTTCCTGTCACGGAAGGGGGCCTTCTGGAGACGACCCCCTGCAGGTAGAAAATTGTGGAGGATCAGCAAAACGCGGGACACGGTTTCTTCCACACTGCTTGTTGGAGAAAATTTCAGCTGCAGAGAAAAGTGACAACAGAAGGCAGGACAGAGTTCGAATGTTGAATTGTTCATTCGCAGCTTGTTTCTTCTGGACACTGACCTTTTGCTGAGTCAGCAGGTCCTTCTTGAGCTTCTCGATCACGTGTTTGGAGATGTCGGCCTCGAGTCGCAGTTCGGCTTCTCGCTCCTCGTGCTCCCCCGCTTCAGCTCGGCGAGTCTCCTCCCTCTGCTCCCAGACACGGTCCACCCGGTTGATCTCTTCTCGGATTTCCTGGAGCAAGGTTTGTGCTTCATCCAGCTCCTCCTGCAGCCTTCGCATCTTCGTGGCAGTCTTTTCTTCATCTTCTTCTTCACTCTTCTGGAGTTGTTTCAGTACTTTATCCAGTTCTTCTTGCAGTCTTTTCTTCTCGGTTTCAGTTTTCTCCTTCTCTTCTGCATCCTTTTGTATGACGGCCTGTGATTTGTCCAGTTCCTCCTTCATCCTTTTCATATCATTTTCACAGTTTTGTTTTTCTTCTTCATTGTGATGGAGGAGGGTTTGTGCCAAATTCAGTCCTTCCATCCGTCTTTTCATCATTTCCATTGCTTCTTGTGTGATGCTCAGTGTGTTGTCCAGTTCTTCCTTCAGCAGTCTCATCTCGGCCCTTGTCTTTTCCTTTTGTTCTTCAGCATCATTAAGAAGACTTTGGAATTCATCAAGTTCTTTCCTCAGGTTTCTGATTTCATTGTCACTTGTATTTTTGTCTCCTTCGCCCTCCTGGATGATGGTCTGCAATTTGTCCAGCTCTTGCTTCAGCGATCTCATTTCAATCTTTATGCTTTCTGTCCTTTCTTCGGAAACCTTGAGCAGACCCTGAACTTCATCAAGTTTTTCTTTGAGTCTTCTTATCTCATTACCAGACTTCGTTTTTTCTTCTCGACCTCCTTGAATGACAGTCCGTGCTTCATCCAGTTGTTCCTTCATTCTTTCCATCTCAGCCCAATTTCTTTTTCTTTCTTCTTCACATTCTTTTATGATGTCTTCTGCTTTGTCGAATTCCTGCTTCTTCAATCTCATCTGAACCCTTGTCATTTCGTTCTGTTTTGCTGTGTTCTTGAGTTGATTTTGTGTGTGATTCAGTTCTTCCTTCAACTTTCTCATTTCATTTTCAATCTTCCGTTTTTCATCCTTGCTCTCCTGCATGATGCTCTGTGCATCCTTGAGTTGTTCTCTGAGTTGTTGAGTCTCAATCCGTGGATTCTTGACTGTGTCTTCTTTGTCGCCTTGCACAAAGCTCTGTGCTTTGTCTAGTTCTTCAATTAATGTTCTAATCTTGACCGCAGACTTCTTTCTTTCTTCCTCACCATCTTTAATGCTGCATTGCGCTTTGTCCAGTTCTTCCTTCAGCAGTCTCATCTCGGCCCTTGTCCTTTCTTTTTGTTCTTCAGCATCATTGAGAAGACCTTGTAATTCGTCAAGTTCTTCCTTGGTTCTTTTCAAATCAGTCTCTGTCTTTTCAAGTTCTTCTTTGTACTCATCAGTTTGAGTGTGCGTTTGGTTCAGTTCTTGTTTCAATCTGTTGATTTCTTGCCCCATTTCACTTGCTGTAGCTTTGGTCTTCTCCTTTTCGTCTTCCAGCTCCTGAACTTTCTCTTCTTGTTGCTCCTCCATCCAGTTATGTGCGTCCTCCAGTTCCTCCTTCAGCCTGTCGAGTTCTTGCCTGATTCCACTCATGTCGGCCAGCATCTTCTGTTTCTCGTCTTGCAGCTCTTTCACTTTCTTATCGTGTTCTGTGATTTTCTCCTCCAACTCCTTCTCTTTCTCTTCTTGCAGCTCTTTCACTTTATTCTCCAGCTCCTTCTCTTTCTCTTCTTGCAGCTCCTTCACTCTTTCCTCCAACTCATTCTCTTTCTCTTCTTGCAGCTCATTCACTTTCTCCTCCAGCTCCTTCACTTTGTCCGTTTCTCTCTCCAGACGCTCCTGAGCCTTGTGCAGCTGTTCCTCCTGATACTGAGAACAGATGTTGTGAAGTAAGAAACTTCGAACACCAAAGACTATGTGGTTTTGTTGTGTTTGTGTGCTTTTAAAAGCGTAAATTTTAAGTGAATAGAACAACCAGAAACCGGCTTCTTACTCTGTGAAACGCACAAAAGGACTTAGGTTTCTTATTCACCCGTTCTCGCTGCAGGGCTCTCCTCGCCTCTGTCTCTCTCTCCCTCAGCTCGGCTTCCGCTGCTGCTGCGGCTCTCCTGGCTTCTTCCCTCAGGTTCTCACACGCCTCTCTCGCTCGGTTCGCCTCAGCCTTCGCTGCCGCCTCCGCCCTGTTCTTCTCCTCAATGGTTTTCGTCAAGTCGTTCAAGGCTTTTTGGTGTTTCAAGTTCTGGGGAAAAAATACAAAACAAAATCTCTCGACAAAGCTCCTACTTTTGTTGTGACGTCGCACAGCTATGAAAAAGAAACAAAAGACAATTTTGAGCGGGGGAAGCAATGTGGAAGGAAACGGAACTCAGTTGGGTGTCTGAGTCTGAGTCTCTAACACCATCAATCTGCTTTCAATGGCGAGTTTTAGCAAACAGCCCGCAACATGGAAACGCAAATGCAAACGCAACTTTCTTCACAGTACACCAAAAGGCACGTTAACGGTTGCGTCTCCAGGGTTGCGGGCTGTTTGCTAAACCTCCCCATTGCATGCAAATTACCGCAAACGTTTGCGCCAGAGTCGGTCACAATGGGCAAATTTTGTCAGTTTTGTTCTGCCTCTCTCAAGCTGACCCACTGACCTTGTTCTTGGCGTTCTGCTGCAGCTCAAGGATTCGCGCCTCCAGATCCTTCACTCTCTCCTCACGGTGCTGCGAACACATGATGACGGAGATTCAAACCGTGTGAGCCGCGATTGTTTGTGCAGGGGCAGCACGGCTGAGCCCGGGATCGCCCAAGGGCCAGGGCATTCTTTTACCCAATGGAAACACATTTTTGTTGCATAGATTTTCTTTTGAGGTAAATTGTTCACCCCACCCCCCTCTGACTCACAGATACTTCAGAGGCATTACGGGCTTTGTGTCTTTTTTACGCGTGTGCACACAATCACTCAAGCATGCATACACACACGCACACACACACACGCACACACACACACACACACACACACACACACACACACACCATGCCTCCCGTCTGGCTCATCTTGTTGTGCGCGTCGGTGAAGAACGCGGCAAAAAGGAGCGGGAACCGGAGTCCGTCCGACACGTCAGTGCGCACGCTCACGCCCTGCTGCGGGAACGTGGGAATTAGACTGGTACCCTCTCGAGTCCAACCTCGAAAATCACGTGAGACTAAATATTATTTGCCAGAATTATAATGGGGGGGGGGGCAAGACGAATACAAACAGGATCTTTGCCATTTCTTGATGCACACGTGGGGGGCGCCATGTTGAAATTGTTCGTGTCTTACCACGTGATCTGCCTGGATGATCCTCTCAATAGCGTCAGGGTTGACCGAGCCGTGCTCCAGGGCAACTTCGTGCAGGAGCCTTCTCAGCGTCTGAAAAACAAGAACACCAACCTGGTGAAGACGCGCCACCAGAGAAGAGAATTCGGCTTGTCGACATTGCCACTTGATAGTTTTCTAACTCAACAAAAAATACAGACCTCTCTCCCCTCGGCTGTCCTGTTGCGCCACAGTTTGAGCAGCTCGAACTTAAACTTGTGCAGGTCGTTGTGGTGCTGCTCCCTCAGGTTGTTGACCTCCTCACCGCGCATGCGCAGTTTCTGCAGACAGATTGGCTCGAGGCTGGAGGCGCTGATCTCACCCGCCACAGCGCTCAGCTCCCCGTCCGTCAGGACACCCTGAAGGGGAAGGAAGATTTATTGAGAAATGTGACGCATTTTGGTCAGTTCAGTGATACAAACATCTGTGTGTGTGTGTGTGTGTGTGTGTGTGTGTGTGTGTGTGTGTTTGTGTGTGTGTGAGTGTGTTTGTGTGTGTCTCTCTGTCTGTCCATCCGTCTGTCTGTCTGTCTGTCCATCTGTCTGTCTGTCTGTCTGTCTGTCTCTTCGTCTGTCTGTCTGTCTGTCTGTCTGTCTGTCTGTCTATCGTTCTTCTCACCTTTACAGCCTGTGCAGCAGCTGTTTTGAAGATCTCCTGGATGGATTTGGTCATGTTCTCCTCTCTCAGGTACTTGCAGTATGTCTGGATGTACTCTGACCCGCTGTGGTAGCTGAAAGCGGAAGCGGAAATGGACTGTTGCACAAGATCGGTCAACGGTGGTGGAATCAATTTTGCAGAAAGAATGGGCTGACCCAAAGATCTCCCCAAACAACCCTGAAACAACTTGTTGAACCGTACACAATTGTGCTGCAGACGCTAAAATTGATTCCATTTTTCAGTTCCATCTCCACAACAAAAACTCTCTGTCCACGCACGACGTACCGGTAACCCTTGACGACGCTGTGGGCGACGAACACGTCGGTGTGCGTCGGCAGGACAGGGGCGTCGGACTGGGACCCAGAGCCCTCCGCTGAAAGGGTGAACAGACCAAACAGCGAACCTGATTCCACACACAGTTCCAGGAAGAAGGGGCGCCAGACCCCCCCCCCCTACATTCGCACTCCTGCAAGTCGCGTGTCAATGTTTTCCAGCTTGAAATCACGTGACTCCCCTTTATCGTGTTGGTGTTTAGCCCCCCAGTAAAATTGCCTATAAATCTGTCGCCCTTCAAAATGTACAGCTCAAGGCTGAACCTCACCTTCCTGGCAGGTCTGTACCATCAGCAGCTTGGGTTTCCCCTGCATTGTCTGCACGGCGTTCAGCTGGTCTATGACGTCACGCAGGGTGAAGGCCGGGACCCCGACTCGGTCCAGCACTGCCCCCTGGTGGTCGGTGCGGCACAGGAAGGTCAGGGACACGCATGCGTGGGCGTCACATATGAGAACGAGGCACAGCGCTGTGAGGAGACGCTGCAGCTCCTGAAACCAAACCGGAAGTGACGTCACAATCTGAAACCGGAAGTACTCGGGGTTCGCTCACCGGAAACCATGGGTGAGGGGCAGGTCACACCATGCAGGAGTCAACGTGAGAAAACTGTCATATTTTGCCAGATGAATATCAAGATACTTTGCATTGAGACAGTCATCAAGCAAAATATGATAATTTGAATGTGGACAGAGTGGTGTGAATCCATTCACGCTGGTTTGAGTGAGTGAAGCCACAACCATAACAAGCAAACATTTGAAGACTGTGTCACTGGGAATCGCGTCTTGCTGAGAACAACGGAAAAGCACTCAAGCGTGACGCCGTATTGTTGATTTTTGCAGATTCTCTCGTCTGGCGAGTAAAGGTCAAAGTGTCCAGTTTGATTGAAGAAAATGTGGCTTGTTGTGCAAACACGAAATGACCAACACATCTCGTTGGCGGGTACCAGTCTTGGCTCCGCTTGAGCTTTTTCCTCTGGGATTCTGAGACTTGCTCGTTGTTGGTGTCTCACCTCAGCGCTGCTGTCCTCAAAGTCGAACACGTCGAAGCCGAGCGACCCGTACGCGTCCCTCAGCGCATGCGCGTCGGCGCGGGATCCGGGCACTTCCGGTGCGAGCGTGTTGAAGACGAGAGCGACGCCGACACGCCGGGAGGACGCCAGCGCGTAGCGCGATCGCTGGAAAAGTAAGGTCACGGGAGCACGTCCGATGGGCAGCAAACTGGGTCAATTTTGACCTTGGCGACAGGAATCTGTGAGAGACTTGGGTGGTGGGTCTTGGTCCCGATTTTTCCCGCGTCTCCTTTGCTCTAGTTGGAAACATTACTGTACGCCTACAAGAGCATTCCTTTGCTGGCGTCAAAGAATTTCACCATTGGGTTCAACGCTAAATTTTGACGGCGACGTCAAGAAAATGACGGCGCGTCACCAACGTGAAAACCTGCCCTGGCGCTCACCTGCGCGGCCGGTGGGGGCGGCTCCCGTCCTCCCTCCGCCATGACGCAGCGTCGTCACGTCAGCGTCGCGTTGGGACGTGGCGTCGTCGTCACCCTGACAACGGAGCGTCTTCTTCACCTCAGCAGCGCACACAACCCAGGCGTCCTTAAGAAGAGGCTTGTCTTTTTGTACAATGTTGCGGCTCCGCAAGGATGGAAGATGTCCTTCAGACCCACATCAAGGACAACACAGAGACGCATGCATACATTCACACACACACACACACACACACACACACACACACAGAAGCACACATCTCTCACTGGAGGACATGTATGCTGTCATTCACCATTGCACGTGCACACGTACACACACACACGTACACAACTACACACACCTCGTACACCAACACACACCAAGACACGAACGCACAAAGACACACAGTTCATACACGCACGCACACACACACACACACACACACAAACACAGGGGCACGGCACACACACACATCAGGTTTGTCTGCTCCAGCAGACAATCCCTGCATAGGACTGATCGAGAAGAACCCTCATCGTGCACTCATTATGCACTCACACCCACCACACACTACCGGCGCCACACACACACACCACACACACTGTCGGTGCGAGAGACATGATTGAGGATCACACATACACACACGCACACACGCACACTTCTCAATCAAAACAATGGCTGCCGGTACCCAATCACAAACTGATGTCACACGTTATTTTTGAAATCTGAACTTTACTTCCCCGATTTTCCTGTCTTGCCTTTAAAGCACAATTTCACCTGTCAGCGTCCTCCCGCTTCCGTTTCCTGCCGTTCTAGTTTCGCACTCACACAAAATTCCACATGTTTACCAGATCTTGCAAATTGAAAGTTCAGGAAGACATCAAATGGATCCACGTTCCTGAACCTACGTTTGGTGCACCTGTTTTGTAGATTTGGGAATAATAGAGCCAGTTGCACGCTTCAATGCATCAACATGTACACACTGCGTGTTGCTTTGCAAAATTTCATGACATACGTTGTCATTCAGTTGCCGCATTTATCTCGAGTGCTGACCTCATTGCAAAAAATTCAAAGATCATTTACTGTTCTTCAAAACAGCACTTCTTTATCAGCAGAAAACATGTTGGCAAGACCGTACGCACGCACGTGTTCACACTGGGGAGGTGTAGTTGGTTGTAACACGCCGCGTCAAAACGTGTGACGTGCGACGTGGCGTTTCACCCCAGGTGGAAAATCTGCACCAATTTTTCATTCGGATCCTGACCTCAACCACGTACTGGCGCAATGGGCGTTGCTTCATGTGCCTCACACGCCAGCACTTGCAGTGTGAAACAGGGGTAAAGCGCTCACGCCTGGTGTCACGGCGTCCCCAGACGTGTCGCGTTTACGTTGACGTCACAAGGCAGGCGCGAAAGGCGCGCATACTGCAGACACGCACACGTGTACACACACCCACGCTCACAAACACGCGTACGCTCCGTATGCGCACACACACACCCGGACATGCACGCTTACATAGACACACACACACACACACACACACACACACACGCATTGCACGTGCACGCACACACGCACACGCACACACCCCAGACAGAATGATCCGCCGACTTCGGATCAGCTGCAGTGAGACAAAAGCCTTTGTCAAGACAAGGTTTTTATTTCGGGCAAAAGCAACAATATTAAACAGGCAAAAGCTTGCACACGAGCACAGGCACGTTTTTTTCTTTTGTTTGTTCAAACCATAGCCACACCCATGCACAACAATGCCGTCTGCCAAAATATATGTCAAAACCCCCATCTTTCTTCCTGACTTTTATCAAGAGAGAGAACATCTTTACAATTCGCAACACAATTGAACAAACGCCAGCTTTTTCTTGCGCAAGTTCAGAACAAGTCTGAATTTGGCTCGAACCAAGCACTCGTATCTTTTCGGTCGCTTGTTGAACAAGACAACAAAACCAAACAAAATAGTTTGATTCTGCCTCGTACTCAAAGATTCAACTACAAAGTCTATCGCAAACGCAGCGTATGTAAGCAGCTCAACGAAGCCAAAAGTTATGCATTCAGGGGGGGGGAGGGTAACACACAAAAGCAGTATTTTCTCAGCGTTCAATGTTTGGAGGTGTGCCCCAACCGGGTCAGTCTCGACTCCTCGTGAGTTTACTCAGCGGTTGAGGCGCGGCTGAGTTTATTGAGAGACAGAACGCTGTCGTACCCTCGCCCCTCCTCCCTATTCTTCCCGCTCAGAAGAATCACGTGATTCCCCGAGCAGCCAATGAGGTGCGGCTCCCCCAGCTCCACCAGGGGGAGCGGGAGCAGCGTAACCAGGGACCCGTCCCGGGGACTCAGCGCCACCACACCCTCGTTCTTCCGATGCGCCACCAGCACCACCTGGTGGGCGACGGAGAAAGCGAGTCTCCCAATCTCGAAATCGTGCGCATGCGCGTCTGGCGTCACCTCCCACAGTGGCTCCCCCGTGCGGCCGCTGAAGGCGACCACCCGTCCCCCGCTCTGGGGGTCACACACCACCAGGGTCTTGCGAGGGGCTGGGAGGTAAAGCATCGTGGGCCTCCAATGCCCTGGGAGCTCAACCCCAAAACGCTTCCCCGATTTTTTGAACACGGTGTCAGACCACGTGACCTGAACCAGCTTTGCACCGCCATCTATGTGAAGCAGCCATAGTGCCCCCGCCTCCCCTCCACACATCGCTACAACAGGAATTCTACTGAAATACACAACTGTAGATTCGGCAGAGGGCAAACGGACGAGCCTGATGTCTTTACACTTGTGACAGTGCGCAGCGATGGCCTCTTCACCGTCCACGTGTACGAGGGCGATAATAGGGGACGTGGTCACGTGTTTGGCGCAGAACGTGGACAGCGGTGGCTCCTGCGTCTCGAAGGTGGTCGCGGAGAGCCAGGTCACGTGTTTCTTGCCGTCGATGAGCATGAGGAGGCCGCTGGAGGGCAGCACCGTCAGGGAGAACGCGTTGGCGGGAAGATCGAGAACCGTTTGGCTGGTGGTGGTGAGCTCCAGGTCGGTGGGTGGGTCCTGAGTAAAACATATTGTGTGTGTGTGTGTGTGTCTGTCTGTCTGTGTTTTACGTTGTGTGGTGTTGCCAGTGTTGTCTTTGTGTGTGTGTGTGTGTGTGTGTGTTTCCATGTGTATTGTGTGAGATGCCTGTATGTGTATGTGTCATGTGTGTCATGTGTGTGTTTGCCATATGTGTGTGCATGCACAAGAGTGCCATACATGTGAACATACACATATGTATGTATTGCACATACTCTGTGTGTACTGTGTTTGTGTGCAAGTGTACGTGTGTGTGCGCACGTGTGTGTGTGTGTGCGTTTGTGTGTGCGAGTGTGTGTCTGTGTGTGCGCGTGTGTGTGCGCGCAAGTGTGTGTGTGTGTGCGAGTGTATGTGTGCGTGCGTGTGTGCGTGTGTGCGAGTGTGTGTGTGCGAGTGTGTGCGCGAGTGCGTGTGCGCGCTGGTTCGAAAACAAACACGTGTGCTGCTTTTCCCAGAAATGCCACTCTTGTTCCGTTCGATTTGCTCACAACCTTCGTGTCGCTATCTCGTCTTCCCCCCGCCTTTTTCCAGCTCTGCCTCCTTCTGCTCCCCACCAAAAAAAATGCTTCCTGACCTCCTCCTCCTCCTCTGGCACGTCCGACATCTCTTGTGGCTCCTCCTCAGCCTCTCTTTCGGACTGGGCGCGTTCTTTTTGCTGCGCTCGTTCTTTGCGTTGTTTCGTCTTCTGCAACCCAAGTTTTTGGGCCATTTGCATGTTTGTCAGTTTCGTCAAATTTACCATGCAGTCCTTGGTACCGCGACCTGACACGTACACCTCCTCTAACACACACACACACACACACACACACACACACATTCTGGCCCTGCCTCACCCCCTCCCAACACCACCACCACCAAAAAGAAGAAACAAAGGAAAAGCAAAGCTCACCTTTTTCTCTGTAGGCTCTTGTGGCTGCCGGTCGGTGTCTCTGTCTGACGGGGCGCGTTCTTTTTGCCGCGGTCGTTCTTTGCGTTGTTTCGCCTTCTGTGAACCAAGAAGGAAATGTGTTTCAGGAGCTCGAGACTTCCAGAACTTTGCATTTTATTCAATTTTCGTCGAAGTGGTCAGTGCCGAAACACCTCTGTCTGTCTGTCTGTCTGTCTGTCTGTCTGTCTGTCTGTCTGTCTGTCCCTCCCTTCTCTCTCTCCCTCTCTCACTGTCTATCCCTTCCTCCAACCCTCCCACACTCACCCCTCTCTTTCTCTCTCTCTCTCTCTCTCTCTCTCTCTCTCTCTCTCTCTCTCTCTCTCTCTCTCCCTCTCTCTCACTGTCTCTCTGTCTCTGTCTCTCTGTCGCGCACACTTCCGCACACACATACACACACCTGCTACCATCTGGACCTACACGCACACATTCTGGCTCTGCCTCACACACACACACACACACATACACCAATAAAAAAGAAAAGAAAACTGCTTACCTTCCCTTCTGCTGCATCTTCTCGCACGTCATTGGCACCTCTTTCAGACCGGGGACGTTCGTTTTGTCGCGGTCGCTCTTTTGGCGCCTTCTTCTGCTGCAAACCAACAGCGAATGTGAGCTGGATTTTCCACACAACTTCGCTCTGCATGTTTGGCAACTCCAAGTCAGCTAAAGGCTTTTCCTGTGTTATTTTTTGCCAAATCAGTACCAAACACACACATGTGCACGCACCCCTAAACAACTGCACCATACAACTGTACAACCACACACACATACGTACCACTTACTCCACTTACCACACACACATAAAACACACCACACACACACACCACACACATACACAACACACACCACACACACATTTCCTCACTCGTCCCCCCCCGTAAAATAAAATTCCTGACCTTCTGTACAGCGTCTTGTCTCTCGCCCTCCTCGTCTCCATGGCGACCGTCTCTGTCATGTCGGGCGCGTTCTTTTTTCCGGGGTCGTCCGTTTGGCACTTTCTTGTTCTGCATATCAAAGTTTGGATTTTCCTTTCAGGGTCCCAGACAACTTGGGGCTGGTCGCTTTTCCCATTTTGGGCAAATTGATGTGTGCCGAACAGAAACACCAGATCAACAGACAGACAGACAGACAGACAGACAGACGCACGCACGCAGGCACGCACGCACGCACACACAGAGCTACTCACAAAGAACACAACTCTGAAGGGGCCGTGCCCGATTTCCCCAGACCTGCACATACACCCCTCACACACACGCACGCACCCCTCTCTCTCACACACCCCTCTCACACACGCACACACGCACCCCTCTCTCTCTCTCTCACACACACGCACGCACGCACGCACCCCTCTCACACACACACCCCTCACACACACGCACACACGCACCCCTCTCTCTCTCACACACACACACACACCCCTCACACACACGCATG